>Ga0209092_10004875_pt1 | contig 10994 bp, 5 predicted proteins | sample FraStrMetagenome_FD_187446 | JGI IMG/M metagenome (GOLD analysis project Ga0209092, IMG submission 187446) | Marine eukaryotic phytoplankton communities from Arctic Ocean - Fram Strait ARC3M Metagenome (SPAdes) (version 2) | ecosystem: Environmental > Aquatic > Marine > Oceanic | place: Fram... | reverse complement strand
TTCCTAAATTCATTTTATTTTATGTCTACTACCAGGAACTGGCATAATACTCGAACCTTCGGGGGGTCCACAGCCTTCCTTTTTGGCTACTACTTTTTGGGAAAGGACTAGCCTCGGCTCTGTGATTAAGAACGTACGTAGGATACATTTAATCCTACATTTAGGGAGCTTGACAATATGTCCTAATATTCAATTCTCCCTCTCAAGCGAATCTAAATGTTACCATCCAAGGATTAACTCCCTTTTGTTTTCGAATTCGGAAGTCCCTAACCCTTTGGTGAAGATATCAGCTTTTTGAATCTTTGTATCAATTGGTAACAATTCGATTTCACCAATTTTGATTTTGCTTTTAAACCAGTGGTATTTAATTCCAATGTGCTTTGTTCGAGGAGACAATCTTGGTAAAATAGTGCCTGCATGTTTTAATGCAGCTTCGTTATCTTCAAATACTTTGCTCACTCTTGAAATACGGTTTCTCGGAATTTTCGTATTCCTTTGTATTTCTTCAATTAACTGTCTATTACCCACTAATTCACGCATTCCAAAAGATAAAGCCATGTACTCGGCTTCCATGGTAGATAAAGCAATCTCGGTCATCAATTTGGATTTCCATATTACTGGAACACCACCTAGTGTTACTATCCATCCTGCTCTGCTTCTCACATTTATTGGATCTTCGGCCTCTTCCTTTGAAAAGAGTCCTGCGAAGTCAGCATCAGCATACATATCTAGCCTTAACTCTTTATCTGGTTTCATTATCATACCCTTCTCTTTGGTCCCTTTTAAATATCTTCCAATCCGCTTTAATGCTGTTTCATGTATTTTCTTCGGATTATTTGAAAATCTTGCACATTGGTTTACAGAAAATGCAATATCCGGTCTTGAATTGGTTGACAAGTACATCATCATACCAACTACCGATCTATAGTTTCATCCTTCTGTGCATGGTGGACCAAACTCATCTTTCTTCAGTGGGCCTTTCTCTGATGGTGTCGATTTAGCCGTGCTATCTTCTAGTCCCATCATATCGAGTATTCTCGTGATTAACCCAGTTTGAGTAAGTTCTACTTTTCCATCTTCCTTCTTCATTAAAATTCCTAAGAATCCAGCTACATTGTTTTCTTCCTCTAATAGAAATTTATCTGGTTTCTTTTCTTGGAATAATCTTATTTCAACGTCGATATCTTCTAGGGTCTTCCCAAAGAATAAACAATCATCAACATACACCAAACAAATAACATCTCCTTTAAAGAATAAGCACGGATCTATTTCTGATGCTTTCCATCCTCTTTGTTCCAAATTCCTTTTTAAATGTTGAAAGAAGTTAAGAGGGCTTTGACGTAAACCGTATAAGCTTTGTTTCAGCTTCCAAATCTTATTTTGTTTTCCATATAGAGGAGGAAGCTCCACGTATACTTTGTTTTCCATGGGTGCATGTACAAATGCATATGTGTAGTCCACTTGTTTGGATACCATATTCATAGTAATTGAAATCACTAATAACATTCTAACGGTACCCCATTGTATAACTGGTGCATATGTTTCAAAGAAATCCACTTCAGATACCTGTTGATCTCCTCTCACACACAACCTAGCTTTTAATTTTCTTACACTCCCATCAGGAAATCGTTTTCGTTTAAACGCCCACGTTGTGTCAAGAATAGTGTATCCTTGAGCTTCAGACCGGTTCACTTCCTCAAATACTAACATTCCTTCTAAAGAATTCAACTCTTTCTCCATAGCTTCCACCCATCCATGTCTTTCAGGGCTCGACATGGCTTGATGAAGGGTAGGGTTATCTTCAGATGAAGCTTTGCTGGCCAAGTATAGGGGGTGCCAGCTATGTAACAGGTTTAGATCATCAATGCTATATGCCATCGATGACTCTATACTACGCGTTTGCTTATCGTTACTGATGACGCTATTTGTGTTAAATGAATATTCTAGGGAGTTGAGGAAGGAAATATTGGTGGATTCCAAAAGATAATCACAACGTTTCAGTCCCACCAGGTTAACAAATTCATTCCCATGATACCGTCTATTGAAACCGCGGAGAATTCGACGTGGGTTCCGACGAAGGACTCCCTCTGGGTTAGGTGCAGTCGGTGCTCCCTCTGAATTTTGTAACTCTTCATCATCGTCAGAAGAGTCTGGGGCAGAAGGCAACGAAGGCGTAGGAAAGTGAAATGGAGCGGCCGAAGGTGGCGTCATATGAGGTATAAAATTCGCCTTGGACGGTTTCGGGATAAGTTTTAACTTGCGCTCATTATTGAATTTATGGATTTCATCCTCCGATAGCCAATCTTGGTCTAAATCAGGAATCTGGTCTCTACTATCATCGTCAGAAAGCAAATTTTCATAAGAGAATTGAAACAAATGTGGCCACGTATTTGATAGAGCTATATTTGTTTGTTGGGAAGCTACGGTCGTAAAATAGTCATCATATACTGTATGAAACTGCGTCGAAATATTTCCGGTTCGAAGATTGCGAATAAGTCCGACAGTTGAAGCATGTGATCTGGAACGACCGAGAAATTGTCCTTTTCTTGCTCGAGGAACCCAACGAGGTAGTTTCTTCCCGTCCTGACGTTTCGGATCCAAAACGTAAACTGGGCAACCCCATACCCTTGCAGCACGAATGTTATTGACGTCTAATCGTTGACCTGATACGTGTTCGATTGGAGCAACGTCAGATAATCGTCCTGGCATCCTGTTGTAAAGATATACTGCGTATTCAACTGCCATGGGCCAAAGGTCTAAATTGACTTCATCTGGCCATCTCATTGCAGCATGAATAATCATTGTTCTAGCGGAATCTGATATTGTTCGAATTGCTCGTTCGGCTACACCATTTTGGTGATGTGCGCCAACTCCGCAGAATTCAATTGTTTGATCCCTTTTTTGTAATTCGGAATAGAATTCTTTCGATCGAAACACTCCGTTATCACCTAAGTACTTTTGTACTTTATGTCCGTACAGGCCTAATTCCCGTTCGAATTTTCTTTTTGAGTTAATGGTTTCTGAGGACTTCAACGACACTTGCATATTCACTCCTAGATAACCGGAACTTATATCCACGAAGACTGTGCCTCCAGTGAACTTTTGAGCCTCACCTTCCTTTCCTTGAGTATGGAAGCGACGTCCACGTATAGCACTTACAAACTGATCAGTTGAAACTTTTGATCCAGTACGAATTATGTCACGTTGAAGTGCCATTTCCTTTTCCGGAATAGGTTGTCGGATTGATACTTGTTCTGGTGTTCTTGTAGATTTGGCTAACTTACAGGATTTGCATATAACTTTAAGAGGCCCTTTAGGTTTCGGATTAGTCAGATTGATACAAGAAGTGGTATCACCTTTCCTTGGTCGACTTAATTTCTCAATCCAGGGTAAATGAAAATGTCCCAGTTTATAATGCCATGCTAGTAACTCCTTTTCATAAAGTGAAATATTTTTATTTCTTGGATCGAGAATGTCAACGCTAGCGCTGTTTAAGTTCATTGCAAAAGGTTGTTTTGTATCCGTAGGAATGATTGGAATCATAGGTAATTTGTTTCTTTGATGTCTTTCGAAAGTGACAGAAGACTGTGGAGAAAATTGAAATTTCATATGATGTCCGTTAACAGCAAAACTTCGTAGTGGATCTTCTCCTATGAAACGTTGAGGACTAAGTAACCGTACTTTTGCTCCAGGAACGTAGAATGCTGTGGTCCTTATTGACTGTACGATTCCTTGATCATTCATAATGGACCAATGAACAATTCCTGATCCTTCGACGTTAGTTTTAGAGCTAATTCCCTGTAGTGTAGGCAACCCTCCACTATCATCATCCCAAGATATGAAATCGGATGCTGTATTGGATACATTCACGGATGCACCTGTATCGAATACCAACATATTACTTCCCTCATCTACCATAAACATGTCATGTTGATTTTCTTTGAGAAGATACGTGGGTAATGTTGTGTGTGTGTGGTCGAGATTCAAGGTCAACATGTCGCAGAAGTCTGGACATTTAGACAATGTTGAATCGAATTCAGATGAGAGGAAATAAGAAAGTGCCATTGGATTGTATTGTATAACCGACGGTTCTTCCTTATCCCAAGAGGGGTCCCAATATTCCTCCCAATGCAAGGGCAGGTTTCGAGAACGTTTACGAGTATGCTTATGCTTACCGTAACGAAGTGATAAAATGCGTTGTCTGTAGCGAGACTGAGCTTGATCCGTTTGCGAAGACCACGATGCTGCGAAGCAAGACCATAATAACGCAACGGAGGAAACAGGAGCGCGTATTAGACACATCTGGATAAGAACGATTCGAGTAGGAGTTTCCAAGAGGGGGCCTACTGAGCCATGATCCAAAGTTGTTAATACAAGAGTAAAGATCCATAACATGAATGTTAGACTGAACGGGAACGGGCTAAGATAGAGAAACCTAAGTAGGTTTAGACGGGCTGCAGTGTCACCTAAGCCGTATGACAGCAGCCCTAGGTAAAATCCAGGAATAATCCGGGAATGGACCCATCTCCGATAGCGTCCGAGTCTGTTGAATCAGGTGGAGTGACTGTGTTCGAAGCGGAAGGAATAGGTGGTTGAGTATTGAGGTTCGTTGCAGGGGTCATATCTGAGACAACGGTGCCCATATCAGTAGCAGCTGTATTAGCGGCTTGACTATGTTGGCGAGTGGCATGAGTACCCCATACGCCACATATTCCACACCATCGTTCTGTAATGGGACCGCGTTGTCGAACATGAGCCTGACCATATCGGGGAGGAGTGCGAAAGGCTCCGCTTCCGCTGACTCCTCTTCCAGACTGGTTAGAAAAACGTCCGCGTCCTCCTCTATTGCCAAATCTTCCTCCATTTCCACGTCCGAAACGTCCTACACCGCCCATGTATTCTTTTGGGCATTCTCTCCAAGTATGTCCTGGTTCGCCACAATTAAAACAAGTTAAATTGGCGACAAAACTCGATTCTTGATCGACACTCTTTTCTCCTAGTACCCAAACACTGTTCATCGTGAGTTCAGTATACTTATGTTGTACATTGAGAAGAAGTTCGTCCAACGTAACGATCTTAATACCTGTGTCATGCATAGTTTTCATTGTAGTAACATGCGTATTGAATTCTACAGTAGAGCTTGTTTTCATGATGTTAAATGCAATATCAATGATGTCAGACGGTGTAGCGCCATTATTTGACAGAAGGCCTACCGCTCCCTTAATAAGACTAGTTGCACTTTGTACGTTTTCTCCCTCAAAAGATCCTAACTTTAGATCTTCGAGTTTACGAATCACAGAGCGCATGCTCATAGGGGTGCTTGAAAGAACCAGTCGATGTAATAATACAAAGTATACTGTTCCTGTGCGATGTTGTACGGGATATCCTTGTACTGTTTCTTCAATTTTCTCTCGCAAGCTTTCGGAGCAACTGTTCAAAAGCTTAGTAGCTGTCCAAAACATGTTTTCATTATGGTAATCAGGACCGAATTTAAGCATCCATTCTGAATGAGTTTTAACAAGAGTAAGATTCACTTCAGAAGCACTGGCAAATAAATCTATCGGGGATGCTCCAACATCTGGGATCATCTCGTTACTGTTTGCATCATATATGAACCTATCTGGGATTAACATAATGCCTGCCATGTCATATCTGAACATGTCGTCTTTGAGCTCGTCGGTACGTATTGCCATTTGGTAAACTGCTTTAAGTGTCTCAACATCAGACATATTGACGTTGTCTAATAGATCGTATTTCGACTCTAATCCTGTTTCTGCTGCCATTTGTAATTTCCTTTTATCACTCGTGGAAAGAGAATTCCTATCCTCTTTCTTCGTGGCTGCACGGAAGCTCGTTGCTTCCATGATGGTACGAGGGTTCGCTCTGGGAGCAACCCCTCCTAAGAAACGGTCTGATGTTGCCATTTCTTCTTTATACAATTATCCTTATAATCGCTTACAATATCCTTTGATATCGAGGTGATGCTTCACCGATGTTCTTAATTCAGTTGATGTTGTTGTTCTGCACAGAGTGTAGAATTTGGGCTCATAACCAATTAAAATACAGAGTAACTTTAATTAAAATATCAAAATTATAAGTGAATTCTCATCCACTATCCTAGATTAAGAACGTACGTAGGATACATTTAATCCTACATTTAGGGAGCTTGACAATATGTCCTAATATTCAATTCTCCCTCTCAAGCGAATCTAAATGTTACCATCCAAGGATTAACTCCCTTTTGTTTTCGAATTCGGAAGTCCCTAACCCTTTGGTGAAGATATCAGCTTTTTGAATCTTTGTATCAATTGGTAACAATTCGATTTCACCAATTTTGATTTTGCTTTTAAACCAGTGGTATTTAATTCCAATGTGCTTTGTTCGAGGAGACAATCTTGGTAAAATAGTGCCTGCATGTTTTAATGCAGCTTCGTTATCTTCAAATACTTTGCTCACTCTTGAAATACGGTTTCTCGGAATTTTCGTATTCCTTTGTATTTCTTCAATTAACTGTCTATTACCCACTAATTCACGCATTCCAAAAGATAAAGCCATGTACTCGGCTTCCATGGTAGATAAAGCAATCTCGGTCATCAATTTGGATTTCCATATTACTGGAACACCACCTAGTGTTACTATCCATCCTGCTCTGCTTCTCACATTTATTGGATCTTCGGCCTCTTCCTTTGAAAAGAGTCCTGCGAAGTCAGCATCAGCATACATATCTAGCCTTAACTCTTTATCTGGTTTCATTATCATACCCTTCTCTTTGGTCCCTTTTAAATATCTTCCAATCCGCTTTAATGCTGTTTCATGTATTTTCTTCGGATTATTTGAAAATCTTGCACATTGGTTTACAGAAAATGCAATATCCGGTCTTGAATTGGTTGACAAGTACATCATCATACCAACTACCGATCTATAGTTTCATCCTTCTGTGCATGGTGGACCAAACTCATCTTTCTTCAGTGGGCCTTTCTCTGATGGTGTCGATTTAGCCGTGCTATCTTCTAGTCCCATCATATCGAGTATTCTCGTGATTAACCCAGTTTGAGTAAGTTCTACTTTTCCATCTTCCTTCTTCATTAAAATTCCTAAGAATCCAGCTACATTGTTTTCTTCCTCTAATAGAAATTTATCTGGTTTCTTTTCTTGGAATAATCTTATTTCAACGTCGATATCTTCTAGGGTCTTCCCAAAGAATAAACAATCATCAACATACACCAAACAAATAACATCTCCTTTAAAGAATAAGCACGGATCTATTTCTGATGCTTTCCATCCTCTTTGTTCCAAATTCCTTTTTAAATGTTGAAAGAAGTTAAGAGGGCTTTGACGTAAACCGTATAAGCTTTGTTTCAGCTTCCAAATCTTATTTTGTTTTCCATATAGAGGAGGAAGCTCCACGTATACTTTGTTTTCCATGGGTGCATGTACAAATGCATATGTGTAGTCCACTTGTTTGGATACCATATTCATAGTAATTGAAATCACTAATAACATTCTAACGGTACCCCATTGTATAACTGGTGCATATGTTTCAAAGAAATCCACTTCAGATACCTGTTGATCTCCTCTCACGCACAACCTAGCTTTTAATTTTCTAACACTACCATCAGGAAATCGTTTTCGTTTAAACGCCCACGTTGTGTCAAGAATAGTGTATCCTTGAGCTTCAGATCGGTTCACTTCTTCATATACTAACATTCCTTCTAAAGAATTCAACTCTTTCTCCATAGCTTCCACCCATCCATGTCATTCAGGGCTTGACATGGCTTGATGAAGGGTAGGGTTATCTTCAGATGAGGCTTTGCTGGCCAAATATAAAGGGTGCAGCTATGTAACAGGTTTAGGTCATCAATACTATATGCCATCGATGACTCTATACTATGTGTTTGCTTATCGTTACTGATAACACTATTCGTGTTGAATGAATATTCTAGTGAGTTGAGAAAGGAAATATTGGTGGATTCCAAAAGATAATCGCAACGTTTCAGTCCCACCAGGTTAACAAATTCATTCTTATGATACCGTCTATTGAAACCGCGGAGAATTCGACGTGGGTTCCGGCGAAGGACTCCCTCTGCGTTCGGTACAGGTACAGTTGGTGCTCCCTCTGAATTTTGTCAGTAATAGTTAATAGTCTAACGATATTGATCAATAAAATTAATTGGTGTTATTCATTCTTTTGTTTTGGTGGTGAAGAACGTTTTTGGCTAAGACTTTTAAAAATTCTTTCAGCTATGGCAGCTTTAGTTCCGCTGTAGGGCAAGGACATTTTTTTAGCTATCTCCACTAACTCTTTTTTCGGTTTTGTCTCCAAGTCTTTTGAATCCTTGGGCGTCAAGACTTCCTTGCTCGTTTGGTGTTTTGATTTTGGATTCTTCCTTGCTCGTTTGACTTTCTTTTAGATGATTTTTTGTTCAACTTTGTCCTTTTCTTTGAACCGTCTATTGGTGCTTTTGTTGGAGGTTTCGCACAAATAGCAATGGCGGGTTTGGTTTCTTTGGCACTTGCTTTACGAGTAGCTTCCACATTTTTGCTATTCTTTGCTTGATTATTAATCGTGGTAGCTTTTGGATTCTTCCTTGCTCGTTTGACTTTCTTTTAGATGATTTTTTGTTCGACTTTGTCCTTTTCTTTGAACCGTCTATTGGTGCTTTTGTTGGAGGTTTCGCACAAATAGCAATGGCGGGTTTGGTTTCTTTAGCACTTGTGCCTTATGCACAGACTATCTAGATTAAAAGATGGTTTGAAGATAATTATAAGCTTAGTTTAACATTTATATTTTGCTCACAAAATTACACATACGTCTCATACCAGACGTATATCGAAACCTACTTGGTTTCAATGGCGAGATCTCTGACATCTGTTGGCCAGACAGCTGTTCAGAGAATTCTCATTCGCATGTCCAATGGAGACATCACTCGCAAGGTGATAGGACTCTCCACGGGATGCTACTTGATGCATGCGTGGCAGTTCATGTTCTTCAACATTGAACTGGCTTCTTTGTGTTGAAGAAGACTGGATTTGTTTTTGTTTTTATTTTTATTGATGACGTAGTATACGAGCAGTCACATGCTGCTTCGAATCCTAACTAAATATTTCAATGCTATTTAATTATCCCAATTAAATAAGTCATTGCTATTTATTTTGTTTAAGTAAGTTTATCTAAATCTTAGATAAATTTAGCTAATGCATACGCTGTATATTGCACTTGCTTTACGAGTAGCTTCCACATTTTTGCTATTCTTTGCTTGATTATTAATCGTGCTAGCTTTTGGATTCTTAGAATCAAAAGTGGGTTTAGAAGGTGGACCTTGATCCTTGTCTAAGTCTGAATCCGATTCAGAATCTGAATCACTTGAGCTGTCGCTTTTAGATAAAGAAGATAATGAGTCACCATCGCTGTCATTATCATTTGTCTTGACTTTGTTACTTGAGGGACGAGTTTTCTTTTGTAAAGGAGACAAAGATGTCTTTCAATGATTCAGTAAAAATATTGTTAGATTAGTGTCACGAAAACGAAACAAAAAACAATCATGAATCCTAGCAGATTGCCAAAGAACTTACGGAGTCAATTTTGTTTTTAGGGTTAGCTGGGGAATCTTCTGCGCCCCCTTTCCTTAGTAAACTATCATTCATACGAGGAGTCTTAGTGGTGTCAGGTGCCTTGGGAAGATTAATAGTAATTTTCCGATTAGGATCTAAAAGGGGTGTTCTTTTTTTTCTGCTGCTCTTGGGTTTCTCTTGTTCTTGAGACGTCTTTGTTGAGTTTGAAACCGGTTTCACTTGCTCGGGGGCTATGGAGGCAAAGGTGACTTTTCCTTTTGGTTTCACGTTCGAAGGCTGTTGATTTTCTTCGTCGTCTGAATCATCGGAATCAGAACTAGAAGAAGATGAAGAATCTGAAGTGGAATCCGAATCAGAACTAGAAGAAGATGAAGAATCTGAGCCCGAGCCTGAGTCCGAGAAAAAACGTAGAAACACAGAAACGCTATTCTTTTCGCTTCTGTATTTCTTTTTGAACTCGCCTAAGATATTTGTTGTAGTTGTGACGATGTGATGGTTTTGAGAAGCATCAGCTTCTTTCTCCTGATTGTATGGTATAATGGCAAGGGAAATCGAGAGCAAACGTTCCGTTTTATCACCAGCATTCATGTTGTCTCTGTTTGTAATGTTTACAATATTTGTGATTCTATTTTGTTATTAAATTGTCCCACAATTTATGTATGTTAAGTTAAGGGATGTTATTTTTTTATGTATGTACGGTACCGTAGATTTGCATGATTCATTCATACGTCCTTCAAGTACCAAGATCTACGCAATTCCATTTCCCGCGTATTTCATCAAAATTTCCTTCCGACTCAACTCAGAAAACTCATCCCAACCTTTTATGATTGAATTCGGCCTATCCTAACTAAAAAACTGCCAGCTGTCAGAGAAACAAGGATACTTAGACAACAAACTAAAGGTTGAGAAAGTAAACTTCAAAAATTAATATGAGATAGAACAGGCCTTAATAATATCACTTGTACGTACCATCATTGATTCTCTATTTAAACCTGTTATGCTTAAAAATCCAAAGTGTACATTTAAGAAACTAAATTTGATCAAACTTTATCGAATCGCTAAAATAGTGTACTAAATTAGGTTGAATTAAGAAGATCCGGTTATATGCCTCCCCAAAATCATTAATTTGCGTACGTACTTTTAAATTTTCTCTTTATTTTATTTTTCGAATATATTATTATTCTATAATTTAAAAAGGAATTTTGATCTGGGGAGATTTTGATTGTAAAAGGTTATTTTTATATACACATGGTGTTTTTTCTATATAAATTATTTTATGATTCATTTTAACAGAATGCACATTCTTTTACTCTAAGTAAGTTTAATCTTATTTAGTTACACATGTTATTTCAAAAATTGAGTGCTTTTGCTGTTTACGATTCTTATGTATGACTGACACATTTTGTATCAGACAGCTGTTC
>Ga0209092_10004874_pt1 | contig 10994 bp, 4 predicted proteins | sample FraStrMetagenome_FD_187446 | JGI IMG/M metagenome (GOLD analysis project Ga0209092, IMG submission 187446) | Marine eukaryotic phytoplankton communities from Arctic Ocean - Fram Strait ARC3M Metagenome (SPAdes) (version 2) | ecosystem: Environmental > Aquatic > Marine > Oceanic | place: Fram... | reverse complement strand
ACTGTTAAACTAAAAAAATATCCACCTTTACGTCACTAATTAGATAAATTTTAGGCCTTTAATTTGTAATCATTAGATAATTATTTAATTTCTTAGCATTAATTTGTTACATTAATTCCGGAGATGTAGTAATATGATGCAATTACCGCTGTTCCAATGAAATTTTATTTACATCTACACTGATTGTGGTAATTAGTGTGAGTGACACTAATAGTAATATTTCCGTTTAAAATATTCATCCACAAATAGTGTCACTCACACTAATTACCACAATCAGTGTACATATTTTTCTTATGTAACTTATTCTTGCTTAACTTGCATCGATCTTGTTCAGCTTATAATATTAACAACTTTTCGTACATAACAGTTCATCGGGGATGACAGGAAGAATTGAAGGATACGTTAAGGAACGGATTATGTGAAAATGTTATACAACATTTTGGATACGTCACGATACCAGGTTATAGGAATACGTTACAGGTTTGCTGCACGTGCGTAAGTATGAAGAAGATCTAAAGCATTGGTTTTGCCCTTGAAATTATAATCTTGCAAAGTGTTGAAGGAAGCTGATTGGCCTAGCTTGTTTGAACACTACAACGCAAGTAACTTTCAATTTTTTTGATGAGCAGTTTCTTTTCTTCCGCGCAAAAACGCGCTTCGGAATCGACAGCGGCAGCCGCGGCGGCGGCGGCGTCGTTACCGTTAGTTGCTAACGTTAATTCGGCATTTGCGCGTTTCTCTACGCGGAGTCCTAGTGTTACTGGTGAGTCTGATACAGGGGGGGAGCCCGACACCTTGTCTGGTACGGGTTCCACAATTGGAAACCATCTTGTTTGTATTCATTCGGTTTCAGGAGTATGTGGAGGGAGCGTTGGAGCGGGTGGAAAATTTTGTTGTAAAGCCCGTGATGAGTGCAACGTTGCGAAACATGAGAGAGAGACTTTTACGGGACTAGAAGCGGGATTCTACATCAAGGCGGGACCTGTTGATGCATATACTACTCCTTTCGTGAAATTGGATACGGTGGGATCAGAAGCTCGACAAGCCTTATTAAACCTTTCCTTTGAGGAGGTTTCGGATATTAGGAAAGCCTTCGGACAGATGAACTCTGGAGAACAGGTGATTCGTTCAAGTAGTGATGTGGCAGAATTAACTCGCAGACTTCCACCCCCGGATTTGTTTACTCCAGGACGGAAGAAATTAAAGAAAAGCGACTTGCGGAAAAAATTCGATGCAGTGTTGGAGGCAGTCGAGGAGTCAAGTGACAGTCAAGTGAAGGAGGAACAAGGTAGTTCTTCGATATTCAATGATCCTACGGCCCTGGCCAACAAATATCTGAAAGAGCTCACTAGCGTTGTCACGGAAAATCAACAAGACGCGGCCCTTGCACTGGAGAAGGTCGATGAAGTCATGAGTCAGGTTGGAATTCCACCAAAGTCTGCTCCTCCTTCTCTTTGGCTTGGATATATGGAGCACAAAGGAGATATCAAGGATCTCAACGACCATCTACTTCGCAAGGCGGATGCGTCGTCTGTGCCAAATATTGTTCCAGTCGAAGATCGTGTTAACGGAATTGAAGGGCAATTGCAGGACTTATATGGGAAGTTAGAAAAGGCCTTTGATCACATAGAAGCTCAACTTCAACCGGGGCTACAAGCGGCATCAATGCAAAACACATTTCAACAAACCCCACAACAAGAAGCTATCATAAATGGTTTGGTAGAAAAGGTAGATAAGTTGTCGAATGCATTGAGTACTCTTCAAAATCAAGGGCAGACTAGAAGTAAAGCAGTCCGTATTGGAAAGTTCGTTTTCCAGAACATGAGTGATCTTGAGGCCTGGATGGAAATGCATCTACCACCCAATTTTCCCTTTGGTGGCTTTGTTGATGTTTATTCCTTCCTGCAAAGGGTAAAGTCAAGCCGGGATATTGTGGAGAGTGATCGCGGTTTAGTGTCTGGAATGGAAGAGAGACGCAAATCCAAACTCACTGCGGATGAATCGTTAGTGGTGGAATCATTTAGTGATCCCCTCCCAAGATGTTTCAGCGGTCCGAGCTCAGCCGATAAAGTTGTTTGGATCCCAGGTATCAAATCGAAACAGAAATGGGAATCTGATAATGGAACTCAGGGAGTGAAGCTTGCGATCAAGGACAATATGGAGGGTATACGGACACGCGTTGACATGGTGATTTCTCAGCGTTTGGGCAACTACTCAGTGGCAGCAGGGCTGGCCAGAGAGTTGTTGTCAGACACCGTTACCTTCCTCACCGCTCTCATAGCGTTTATATCTAACACTTATCAGAAGCTAGGTAATGCAGGATATCCATCGTCGGCAGCCTGGGACTTAGTGTCAAAACTTGTCTATAGAATGTTCTCTACAGATTGCTTCCACGAAAAAAGAGGAATCGCAACTGAGATGTTAGATGCAGACGATCATCGATCGTTAGCTGTGGGAATTTTATGGGGAACATTTGGGACTCACATGATCATGAGAGAGTACCTCAAGCATGACTTTGCAGATCATCCCTCTATATCAGGGGAGTTCACCAGATTTCTTGTGGCCAATGCGGGAGTTTCTAAAATTAATCGTGCGCAGGAAGCCATCGATAAGTTGACTAAGAAAGTTGGGGACCTTGAGAAGCTGTTGGGGCAGGTCGACAAGAAAGCTACCTCAGCGGCAAATAGGGCGGATGAGGCTCACAAGGTAGCGTCTAGAAAAGCTAATTCGAGGGAATGAAAGGAGGAAGGTGACATACAAGGGATCCAGCTACCGTGTATGCCATTGAACAATGATTCTGTTGATTCTTTGATCAGTCAGGATTGTTCAGCTGGAAATGTGAATACAGTCATGGAGTCTGTGGACTTCTGTGTGCTAGAAGACGAGGATAGCAAGAGTAGAGGAAAGATTGTAGGGCGACAAAAACAAGAACGTTATGGAATCAAGTTGGTCAATAAACAATTTAAATTCCAGCATATCCTGGTCGTAGCTTCGTGCTGGCCATCTATACTCTGGTCCCTAAATCTAAAATCTATTAATACAAATTTTTGTTTATATATGTTTAATGTGAAGGAGGAATTGATGGAGGAAGTAAGAGCTCATTTTGAGTCAGTGGAGATGGTAGGAGTAGAGGCAGCGGAGAAAATGATGAGCGACATTGAATGCTTTGTGATAGGCCAGGGGAATGTCAATCACTTGTGGGAATTGTGGTTAAAGTTGGGCATTCCAATCTTAACTCATGGAATTTTGCTATGCCATTTCGATAGGTTGCTAGGAAAACAATTTGGCTCACACCGGGTTCGGTGGATGAGATTTAAGCATGCGAAGTTGGGTGGACTTACGGCAAAAGTGTATCTCGTAGGAATACCAGATCAGATGTGGAGATCGGAGTTATTAAAATCTATATCCAATATCAATCTGTCAAGAACGCTACTTGACATCCTTGATCATGGAGGAGTCGGAAAAATGGTAGATCCTCCTCTTCATAATGGACATCTCGCCAGTTGGGACTTGACCAATCAAGCTGGAATGTACGTGTGCCCATCCTACCGAGTAGCATCGGGCTGGGTATCTAGGAAGTTAACGTTCAAGGAATGCGCTTTGTGCTTGGACATAAATGAATTAATAATTAAACGAGTAGAACAAAGTTCGAGTCAATTATTAAAGCACAGGATAATGAAAGGAGATATTATACCAGGCAAGTTGTGCCAGGTACTAGCTGAATGGATGCACTTACTGTGGAGTGAAGAGAAGCCTCAGAATCAAACATCGAATGTGGAGCATGTGTGCTCATCTAAAGATAGTTCAGTTGTGGAATTAGATTCAGAAGACAAAGTTTATTTAGATTTTGAACAGAAGTATTTGATTTCTTATGGGGAGAAAGCGGCCAAGAACGATGACGACGAAGTCCCAGTAGAGCTCTGGGATCGGGCTGTGCTGCGGCATAGGTTTAAATGGTTAGAATATTCACCCAAAGTGAAGCATGCGTTGAAAATAATAAGAAACAACATCGGATTCCGGTGGTACCTAAATCGGTTAAGGAAGAGTTATTTCCGTTATTTGAAAGAGACATATGGCAAGCAGTGGTGGACGTTGCTGGGTGCAATAAAAGGTCTCAAGGTAGGAACCAAGAGAAAGAGAGATTATGATATGCTAATAAATTTTGGGAAGGATATTAAGGTCGGACAGGATGGCATAGCAAGAGCAGCAGGGAGCTCTTGGTGGGAATGGAAGAAGGGTTCTAGCTGTTTTTTCTGGCGATGGCCTAAAGAGATTAGGGATCAGGTACGAGATGGGTTCCCAGTCCATGTGGAGGGTTCCCTACCCACTTATAGACAGCGACAGGTGTTTCATCTAAAGGATGATGAATTCAAGCAGCTGACTAAGAAAATTCAGAAGGTCATCGATAGAGGTTACCTTGAACAAGGCTACGTGCATAGCTTAATAAATTATTTTGCAGTGCCAAAAGGTGAAGGGGATATTCGTATCGTATACGATGGAACGAAGTGTGGGCTTAACTCGGTGGTTTGGGCCCCAAATTTCTTCTTACCATCCATTGATTCATTAGCGATGTTTACATCAAATAGAACCTGGTTTGCGGATCTTGATCTAGGTGAGATGTTTCTCAACTATTTCATTGACGACAAGTTGAGACCCTACTGTGGCGTAGATGTTTCGAAACTAGGAGAGCAAGGATGCAACAAGTGGGTAAGATGGAATCGAACGTTGATGGGTTTCAGAAGCTCACCATATATTGCAGTGAAGATGTTTGGGTGGACGTTGGATATGGTCAGAGGAAACAAGAATGATTTGAACAATCCATTTCGCTGGAATCGTATTCGATTAAACTTACCAGGCAGCGATGGGTACAATCCTATGATACCCTGGGTGTGCAAAATGTGGAATAATGAAGAAGCCAGCGACGCTAAACCATATGTTGATGATATAAGAGTGCACGGAAGTACCGAAGAAGGCACGCGGAAAGCCACTAGGAGAACGTCATCAGTCACTCAATACTTGGGTGAACAGAATGCTGATAGGAAAAAGAGACCGCCTAGTTTAGTTCCAGGGCCGTGGTGCGGATCATTCTTTGCAGTAAAAGACGGCTCTGTGTTTGTATATGTTTCCCAAGCTAAATGGATGAAAGCTAAGCATTATTTGATATCCTGGTTGGAGCAAGTTCAGTTAGGTGGTATTAAAACACAGTTAGATTTCAAGGACTTGGAAAAGGGAAGAGGATTCCTTGTGTACTTATCACGTACCTATCCGGCAATCACTCCATTTTTAAAAGGAATTCATCTCACCCTTGATTCCTGGAGGGAGGGGAGGGATGATGATGGGTGGAAATTGTCTAAGAAAATGCGGAAAGAAAAGTTTAAGGATTTTTATGAGGATAAGGAATATTATTATGATAAGGAGGATGATGTAGAAGATAAAAATCTCAAAGCTCAGCTTAATGGAAAGCCGCCTAAGAAAGTATGTCCGGTTACCCGTCTACTTGATGACTTGGTTGTATTGAATGATTTCTTTTCACCGGATATGGCACCGTGGAGATTTGTTCGAGGGAATAAGATTTCCATGGTAAGGTATGGTTTTGGCGACGCTTCTAAGTCAGGATTTGGGTCCACCATTGAAGTAGAAAACGGTGTAGCATTCAGATATGGCTTATGGTCAACGGAAGGACAGGAGGAGTCCTCAAATTTTAGGGAGTTGGAGAATCTGGCAGAGACGTTAGAAAAGGAAGCGGAGCTCAGAACGTTACATGGCAATGAGATATTCTTGTTGACAGATAATAGTACATCGGAGTTGGCCTTTTATAAAGGGACTTCATCAAGCAGGAAATTGTTTGAAATTGTTGTTAGGTTACGTCAACTGGAAATGCATCATCGATGTAAGATACACTTCATTCACGTAGCCGGTACAAGAATGATAGCGCAGGGAACTGACGGTCTTTCACGTGGAGACTTGGGGGAAGGAGTAATGAAAGGAAGATCAATGTTGTCCTTTGTTCCATTACATTTATCAGCAGCTGAAAGATCACCGTCAATATTGGGCTGGGTCAAAGGTTGGATAACTCCCTGTTTGAAAAGTGGAGAAGTTATTGAGATTCTGACTGAAGCTGACTGGTTTTGGAGAGCCCATGATATAGATGGAGGGTTCATTAATCCAGATGGATTATGGACGCCGAAATATAGAACAGGGTTGTTTGTTTGGTTTCCTGCACCGGCATCAGGGCAGGTTGCTGTTGAGCAGCTGAGAGAAGCCCGCAACAAACGCACTCAATCCCTCCATGTTATTATTATCCCTAGAATGTTTTCGTGTTTGTGGAGAAGGCAACTGTTGCGTGTCGCAGATATATCGTTTGAATTACCTTTCATAGATCAAATATGGAGTAAAGAGGAACAGCATGAACCACTAACCATTGCGTTTGTATTTCCTTTTCTTAATCACAGTCCCTGGCAACTCCGAAGAGCGCCAGCCTTTTTGGAAATGGCAAGGGTTATGTCACGAGTGTGGAAAGAGGACAATCTCGCCCCAGGGTGTGTTTTGTGCAAATTATTGTCATCAACGAGAGCACTGGGAGCCATGTCAAAGGAGTTGGTGCGCAGAGTGCTACTCTCCTCGCGATCATTCGGAGTTTGTTATACAGAAGCCACAGAATGATATTGGTCAGATCTGGATCAAAAAGAAGGATGATGATATGAAGTTTTTGCAAGCAAGAAATGGAGACTTTCTGGTCTTTCCATTTCAATGCGATTTGTGCTGGTTCTGAAACTTGACTAAGAGATCTCCAAATATAGAATCTTATGCAGATAGAAGGTTGTTCAATTTGATTCGTAGGGTAAACCTAGATGGAATGTGGAGTCGAAGCTCATCAACAATTGCTAACGTAAAATATAATTTTCTACGAATTATGAAATTGAATGTTGAGCTAGGTTTAGAACACAACTTTCCAGAGATTGGTCCATGGCCAGTCGAAGATAATATGGGATTTCAGTTAGCTATTACCCAATTAAAATTCTCCCAACGAAGTGGAAAAAATGTAAAGACTCATTTACAGTTTGATACAATTCGAAAACTACGGACAGCTTTTAATCATATTCATGAAGTATCCGCAGAAGCACATCTGGCTCCAATTCATTCTTTCAGAGATACAGTAGGCAGAACATATGTGAATTCAAATTGCCCCACTCAGTGTCGGTTGTACACTAAATTCGTCGGAGGAATGTTAGCCAGAATGGGAAGGCAAACTAAACCGAATATTGCTTTAGATTATAAGATCCTACATATGATCCTTAATCAGTTTGAGGGAGAAATAGTATCAGATGAGGTCCCTTCCGAAAGAAAACGATGGTTGGTAATGTGTGGAACGTTACTATTACTAGGATTTGTGTTATCCCTTCGAGGACCGGAATGCTTCATGGTAGAAGCCCACGGGTTGATCTCACATCTTCATTACGGCACAGAACCCAATGAAAACATTCCTTTCATAGTGATCCCGCTACTAGGAAAGTTTAAGAATGAAGATGGAGAAAGATGGCATCTTATGTTATTAGTGTCGAGATCAGCTTCAGGCTTTGAAATTAGAAAGTGGGTGGAAAGTTTAGTACATATTTTAAAATTGGAAAAGAACACCTCAGGTCCAGCGTTCTGCTGCCCCGATGGAACCTTACTGCGATCCATGGATGTAGATCTAGAGTTTCATGCATCATTGGAAAGAATCCAAATTGAATGTCCTCATCTTATCGAACCCGGGTTGGAAGTTAGAGAAACTTTTTCTATCTTTCGTTCGCTACGAAGGGGATCAACATCCAGAGCAACTGAGCTCAAGATCAATGACACGGTAGTTAATTTGCATAACCGGTGGCGGAGCGTCGATTATTTAGGAGGTCAGAGGTCCCAGAGAAACATGAGAGATTACTATACTTCTATCAGATTAACGCGGGCAGCACGTCTAGAGTATACTTCAAGGCTTTAATTTGTCACCTACCTTCTGAGGCAAAGGGGTGGGTATGAATTGAGACGGTCGAGAATTGGAGTAGTTGGTGGTCAGAGGGGGGATCCAAGCTCACACAAAGAAGATATGTTAAATGATTATTTTGAGTTGAAGTTCTTGTGGACTTCTAGATTCTGGTTTGGAAAGTTCCAGTGCGTTTCGCCTGGTTCAATTCATTCCTTTATTTCAGCTATTCAGATTATTATTAATTTGGACAAATGCAAAATATAAAAGAGTCTCATCGAATATGAGTTGATGTAAATTCGGAAAATTGTGGGTTTAGATTTATTTGGTAATCTGAGAATTATCAGGAAAAATGCCAGCACCCCCCCACACATGATTGTAGCTATTACGTCATGTGAGGCCTTCAATTTATCTAGTAATCTCATAATGTTAAGCCTTACCTGTTATTTGTGATGTACACGTGATCATAGGATTTTAGCATATCTTGAAAGTTTACTTGGAGTCCCTAAAGAATACTTCTTTCAATAATCTGTTTCCACATGCATTTAAATAATAATAATTATAGACATGTTTTTTGTTACTTACGAAGTAAATAAATCAGTTCGAGACATTATCTTTAGGGCTTAAATGTTAAAAGACTTTTTAATTTAAAAAGTTTACTTTTATACGTAATATTACTTATTCAACTTTCTGAAGAAACGTGAAGACATTTCATATCTAATGGAACAACGTAACATTTCTTTCAAGAAAAGAATCTTTATTTCTATACCGCTAAGGCCCGTCCGTGTGGTAATTCGAATTACGCGTAATGTTTGAAACGTAATTTGGCGTAATGTTTATATATATATATAAATGGCAATAGAAACATATGAATTACGCCAACGCATTTTACCACATGGATGAATTTGAATTTCGATGGCGTAATCTGTGTCCCGTAAAAAGTCCAACACTTGTTCCTTTAAAATATAACGTCTATTTGTTCACTTCTGAAATGTAATAAAAATAAAAATCAAACATAGCACGCCAGAACTTTTTTATTTTAATTACAGTTATTGCCATGGAGGAAAAGGAATAGAGTGACGGCCTATATGAGCTTAAGACTCTCTTCGCACAAGAAGAGAGACCTGCAATGATTGTATGATCATTGTAGTAGGTCTTATTAGATAAGACCACCTAAACCACTTCAATAGACCGTCATCATTTTTTTGAAGAGTGGCTCTAGTACATGATGGAGAGAACTCTCTCTTCGTACGAGAAGAGAGACCTGCAATGATCATAAGATCATTGCAGGAGGTCTTATCTGATAAGACCACCTCGTCAACAGCATATGATTCTTGCCACTCTTGTTTCGTTTCATTCGTTTTTTATTTGAGTTGGATGGATTGGAATGAAAAATTGTGAAGATACAACAATGCGAATTTTTAATTAGGAAAACGAATGAAACTAAAGGTTCTTTGTTCAGTGTTTTACTTACCTTATTCAGTATCGTACCTTTTTGTAGAAATATATGACAGATCCAAACATTACGCCAAACATTACGCCAGATTACGTTTTGCCAATTTGCCAAATTTGGCAAAACGTAATGTTTTTAAATGGCCTGCGTAATTTGAGCGTAATGTCGATTCAGGCCGTAACAGGCTATAAAAGGTCATTACACCAAACATTACGCCAAACATTACGCTTGAATCCCGTAAACTCGAATTACGCGTAATTCAAAAAATCCTGGTATGAATGCTGTAGAGATTACGCGTAATTCGATTTACCACATGGACGGGCCTAATATAGACTGCTGCTCGATACGCGAAAGATATAATAGAAGTATTTAAGTAAGTTAAGTTAAGTTATGTTATATTTTTACCTGTCATACTAAGCTACATACTGTGATGGACCCCTGATTTTCACGTCCCTGGGTTCCCCACCTTGATTCTCCGAAGAGAATAGGACCTTTTGGTTCATGACCGTAGTCAATCCATGCTTTCCAATGGTAGTTTCCCACCCGTCTAACTCACCGTACAAGTACCGCATTAAATTAGTCAATTTAAGTTATATTTAATGTGTTAGAACATTGGTGCACTGCTGTGACATACGTTAAACACTTTTTTATTTATGTTAATTGAATAAAGATGAATTCAAATAAACTCATGTATACACACGACTGTTCTATACTACGTATTCAGACAACCTCTATTTAGTTTTTGTTTTCACTTTGTAGCCTTCAGATCTGTTCTCGATAAAAACAAAATTGGTCTAATTACTTTAACGTACAATTTATTTGTATAGAGCTAACTTAACTCACATAAAAATAAGTGAATGTTAAAAAGAATCTTTCCTAAGAATCGTTTACTTCAATTTATGTTTTACCACGGTGAAAAAGTGTTAGGGGATGGATGGTATTGTCACAAATCACAAGGGTACGATTTTTTTGTACGATTATTTACTTAGCCTTGAAAAATATGAGTACTCCTCTCACTAGAGAGCACTCACTTATCGTAGCTTTATTCTATTGTAACAAATGGATAAATACATAGCACATTCCTAAATACACAAACGTATAAAAGGCTCTAAATTATTTTAAAAGTTATTTAATAATCATTTAGTAAGAAGGGAAAGTAGCCTTTATACTTTAAATGAAAATGAGGTACTTTCGCAAGAAACTCAAACAAAAACATCATTTTTAATTATTATTCTTTTAGTCTGAAAAAAAAATGAAATGAAAAAAGTACGACTTTTAAAGTTATTTCAAAAATTATCAGGGTTTATAGATTAATTTTTATTTCAAGACAAGACAATAAGAATATAAAAATAGAAGAATTTTAATATTCGCGAATTTCAATGTTGATGGGATTCTCGATATTTGTGGTTTTTTGTTTTTTCGAGAGAAAATAATTAACGGTTTTGTCAAATAACGTAGTGTGATTCAGGAGCTCCTCTGTATCTTCACTTGTCATACTGCTTGCAGGGTTAAGTCTCCTCTTGTTTTGTCCACTACTACTTACAGAATAAGAGGTGCTTGAAATCTCTGTGCTGCAGTAAC
>Ga0209092_10004873_pt1 | contig 11000 bp, 10 predicted proteins | sample FraStrMetagenome_FD_187446 | JGI IMG/M metagenome (GOLD analysis project Ga0209092, IMG submission 187446) | Marine eukaryotic phytoplankton communities from Arctic Ocean - Fram Strait ARC3M Metagenome (SPAdes) (version 2) | ecosystem: Environmental > Aquatic > Marine > Oceanic | place: Fram... | reverse complement strand
AACTGTTATCGAAGATGTTTTCCGCTTTGTTTGACGTGTATTTGTATTTCTTGTTTTTATTTATGAAAACCAACATTGCAAAATTGTCGGCAGTTAAAGTTGCTCGCTTTGCGCGGGCAATTACTCAGGCGAGCGAAAAGTCGCTTTCGTTCTCAATCTGCGAAGGAGCAATACTATGGATTATGCTTGCAAAGTAGGAAATCGTAGGAATATTAGATTGATTTGTATTAAACCAATCCATTACCTCATACGATTTCATCTTCTTTCCACTTGAGAAATATTGTTTAACAAGATTCTTATATGAAGCAAAATCGCGATGTACACGTGAAAAAGAACTTTCACGTTCATCGGTAAGTCCCACCTGCAAAATGTCCGGCAAAATGTAGTCCGTCTCTGTTACGTCTGTAATAAATGATTGTTCTTGGAAAAAGTACTTCTTATTATCAGCTGCAATGACATAATCAAAGAATTTCTCAATTAATTTCGAGAAGTATTCATGCGAATTAACTTTCTCAAGTTTATGGAGTTTTAATAAAGACTTCGATTTATCGTACTTTAAGATACCTGCCGGTTGTCTTTTCAACTTGAGATCGAGCCTTGGCTCTTTAGCGTAACACACTACGCAATAAAACCATAACGATTTGCCCTCAAATTCGTTGTGGAATCCCCAGCTTGGATTCACTTTTTTTCTCCCTCCCCCTTTTAAACAATTTTTTTTAAAAAGGTTGTACCATACTTCATACTTTTGTACTCCTGCAATACCATCTGAAGTTGCCATATTTCCATGAAGATGATCGAAATGTGTAGATAATCGCAATTTTTTAGCTCTGATTTTCGAGAAGTTTGAGTTGATAAGGTTTTTGGGTCGTGTGTCGTGCGCTTTTGAGGCCATTTATTCTGAATGATGACCCGATTCATGATAATAGTTTTATAATAGGTTCAATTATAAAAAATGAAGGAAAAGCCTATTATTTGAAATCTTTTGAAGGCATAACTAACCTTCAACTAGTACGTGAAACTTTTTGAAGGTATAACTTCAAACTAGTACAAATCTAAAAAGTTCAGGGATAACTGTTTTTTAGCAGTTGAAGCACATCTCTGGTCTGGTGGGCGCATCAGGATATGAGTGAGACTTCGTTTCCGGGTTTGGGTGTTGTGATTTTAGTGAGTGGTACATCGTAGATTTGTACGTGTAATTTTTCTGAAATTGTCTACTGCTCATGCGCGCACTTCCTCCATATTAGCAGTAGACAAACCTCGCTGAAGGAGGAGTTGGAGGGTGGACGGTGGACAAGTCCAAGATGATGTCCGAGTTCTTTGTTCTTTTCGTTTTATTTCGTTGTCCCTCTTTTTCTCTTTTTTTCCCACTTTCTCTCTCTAAAAAATATGGAAACCTCTAGACATAAAACATGTTAAAGATAACGCTAGGATTCCACATTTACATGCTGATAACAAAGTGTTCATCTTATTCTTTTCGGTGATCAACAACCAATAAAGTGTTACTACTTTTGAAATGAGTTTGAATCGTGGATAAAAACATTGCGGAATATTTATTGCATATTTCGAGATATATTTGACTTAAAGCAGTGCCATATCTCTAATTAGAAGATAAACAAAACAAAGCACGAAAGTAGATTGTTCATTATATTATATTTTATATTGTATTATTTTGGGGTTGTTAGAAATTGCGGTAACCATAGGTAGGAAAATCATCTTAATTAAAAAAATTATTTATTTTAAGGCAGAATAACATGATGACTAACAGAAGATTACACAGTTACGTATAGTATCTCAGCAGTGAATGTACAACGTCGAAACGAAGAAAGCGGAAAGAAAATGTGGCATCAGATCGAAAAAGTCGCCATCACCAATATATGAAAATTTCTCTTTCAAAAATCACCTTTGGAAAGAAGCACAAGACGAAGTCGAAAAGAGAAATATGCGCGAAACATCCTTAAGTATTTGATCTCTCACAGATACATAATTTGAAGTTTAAAATTTAGAATCAACCAAACGCTAAGACCTTGTTTGAAGTTGCACTTCTTGTGTCGGACGAGGGCTTCTAGACGGCAACCTCTCCGGAGGTGAGATAAAGAAGCCCGTTATACCTGTCAAACAGAGCATCATTCCTCCGGCTATGACTAGTTTCCCTCCTTCACCAATACGACATCCATCAGAGGACCAATTTGTAGAGTTGCAAGCATTTCCTTCCAAAAACAACAACGATAAGAGTGAACATATTGAGCTGCAAGCTGATCCAAGGGCTAATAAATTCCACCTTTTTCTATTTATATCTAAATTTCGAGAGGGGGCTATTCCAGATAGCCAAAACCAAAAACATGTCGTTCCAGCTAAAATGCCGCCAACAATTGCAAAAAATTGTGATAATCTGCAATTATTTGAGTATCAGCGCAACTAAAACTATATAAACACGAAAAACACAAAAACATTACCTCCACAAGGCATCGATTTTCGTTGAGCTATCATATGAAACGCAAGTTTCTCCATCGTCTTCGAAGCCTTCCCATTGTGCGAGACCAAGTCCTACAGAACCGCTTGCTAGGGCGTTTTGCACCGGTTTCAATTCAGCAAAATTACAAAAACCGTGAGGAACGATAGAACAAAATGTTCCGACACTCGAAAAAATAATTGGAATGATGCTGTATCCAGTCATTGGATTTTGCCTTATCGCATTAAAAAATTATTCTGAGCTCCTTTTACAAAATAAAGTGTATTTTTAAAGCGGCTATACTCTCACCAGTCGTCGAAAATGGTAATACCTCTAGAATTCGGCTCTCTTCCATTGCTATTTGAAAAGTTCATCGTAAATAATGTGGATTTCTGAATGAAAAACGAACGAAGGTGGAGATGTTTAGTGACAAGTTTAGATATCTTTGAATGCAGGAGACTTGATCTCTATGCTCATCAGTCGTCAATCATCCAGCAACAAAGTTCACGAATAGGATTTTTGGTGACTGTTGTGGTTGTTGACCATGTCAAAGTTCATCTATTTTTGAGAAATCTGATACAAGATACAATATGTAGATTTCTACACAATTGCATCGAGGTCATAATTTAGCTTCGTTTAGAACCAGTGAAATTAAATATTCACTGATTTTGGATACTGGTCACTGGTCCAGTGAACAATGACACATCGCCACATCGCCTTTCATGGTACCAAATCAACGTTCTCTAAAATTCAAAAAACGAACGGGGTCCCAATCCCAGGATTATGTCCCCCCCCGGGACCACGGGGATGGGAGCTCGAAAAACCTTCCAAAATTGACTTAGGAATCCTTCGCCTGAGATATTTTCTTTAAAGAGATATTAAATAATGCATTGCGACATTGCGACAAGAACTATCCGAACATGCACGATTTGTCGTATTAGACGTACGAGTACGAGTTCTTTTCTTCAACCATACTTTTATTTTGTTAAATTTTCTACTCTGGTACACGCATAGTTCTCTTTCTTCAAAAGTTTGTCCATGTTCATGTTCGATGACTTGGTTTTCTGTCTACATTTCTCTTTTATATATCGCATCTTAGATTGAATTCCATGTGTGCACCTTCTGAATCCCGATTGTGGAGTATATGAATCCTTCGAAATAAGACAACACTGCACCATCTAACGTTACCCCTTTGGGACGAAACCGAAACTCCTTGATTTTCCTTAACTCTCGATGTAGAATCTACATAAATTGAATTCCATTCCCCACGGACGAGAACCAGCCCCCACTACCCCATCTTAATTACGCTGCGACTCATCGTGTTTGGGACACGTCGCTACTGGGTGTCGCCCTCCTTGGACCTCTCGGGATAGTTACTTACCTTGCCTGCAAGTGCAGCAGCAACGGCAATAATTATCCAACGCCATGAGCTTTTCAAATGCCGATCACGAATATTATGCTCCTGAAAAAAGTGTCACCAAGAAATTAAAGCAAAAGCTTATGAAAGCGCTTTGCATCGAGGAGGATGAAGAGGACGCATACCGGCTGTATACGCTCACATTTCCAGAGTATATGGCAATGCTCGAACAGCCACAAGTGGATGGGGTAAGTATATTTTGGTTGGAAGCTTCGAAATGTACATGATGTGTATATCTAATTAAACAGGGCACATAATTCCTAATTTTGAAAAATTAATATTTTTTAGGAAGGAGCTCCGATATTATCCCTTTCAAATTTAAGTCGGCACAGCAGTATAGCCGTTGATCCCAATATGCCGGGTAATCCCCGTGGCAGCGCGGGTTCTCCCGGTACGCAAAATACACATGCCTTTGTAGCAGAACCAGGAACTGCAATTTGCCCCTGTTTCGGTGAGAAAAGAACAACTGAAACTGGTCACACGCATTCCGGAAGTTTGCCTTCGGGTGGTACCGAACAAAGAGAAAATAAGTCAAGGCCAAGTGCCGTTACTAATTCTACGACTCGCACTACACGTACTGACAGCATACTGACGAAAGACCATGAAAAAAATTGGGAAGATGATCAGCAGGAAGAATATAAACACTCCTATTCGTCCGAAAATGGGAGCATTGCGCAAGATAATTCCACTGAGGAAAAATCTTCAAGCTCCACAATGGGTTTACTAGAGCGGGAAATGCATCCGTCAGCGCCAATTTTGTTACAAAATCAAGTCGGTTCACGAACGAAATATAAAAAGCCTGCTCCTAGCAAATCAACTTTTGCAGGGTTCTTGGGATCGTTCATGACAAATCCGTCGAACCCATCCACAGGATCTCGAAGTAGCATTAACGATGATGATTATAGTGAATTCAGCGGGTCAACTGTAACAATGGCACAGAGTGTCACGACATTGCTACATGAAGCTGAACGACTTGGAAGCTCAAAACTTTCAACAAGTTTTATAAAGCGAGGCGCTGATCAGGACACGCGCAACGGCATGAGACGAACGGCGTTGCACTGCGCGTGCGGAGGATTGACCAAGTGGGAAGAAGAATATCTAGCACGCACGCATTACATGCCATTGCTCGTGGGAAAGAACAATAAATTTTCCGGTGAGCAAAAGACAAAAACAATGTTTTTACCCGCATCTGTCGCCATCCGCAGCGAGGAGCGACAAAGACTAGTTGAAGAAGAGGAAGAACGAGCAGCACTGACACAAATGAACGATCCAAAAAGTTCGGGTTATCGGATGATCAACTTTCCTTTTCTCAAACCTGTTCGACGTATCCCAGAAGATTCCGCACTCGAAGATAGTATCACGATGGAATCGCAGAATTCCCCGAACAACGAACAGGATACTGCTGAGTATGCCGATGCTAACAATCGACAAAAAGAACGTCTTAAGTGTGTACTGGAACTACTCAGCTTCGAACCTCGTGCAATGAGCGTTAATGCAGTGGACATACGCGGTCGCACTGCGTTGCACTATGCTGCCGAACTTGGAAGAAGGGATTTATGCGATGCAATTTTAAGCAGCAGCGACGCAATATTAACTGTCATCGATGATAGCGGACTAACACCATGCGAGTTGGCTGCTACCGCTCAACATTTCTCCCTTGCTGCCTCGTTAGAAGCACGTGCGATATTGGTTGAGGATATGCATTCGGTTGAATTCTTCTCACCTGGAGTATCACCCCAGAACCGTGGAGAGTCTCTAACCCGTCAAACGCTCTGTTCTCCCTTCTGTTGGTTCGAAACTCTGAACGAGGAGGACGCAGACCAGGATCGAATGCAACGGTTGAACTTAGCCAGCGATCAGTTGAGTCGATTTTTATTCCGTGATTTTAACATGCCAGTTGCAGCACATAATCCTGAAGTCTTCGGGAGAGATGAGGAAGGTAAGAACTACGCTCTGTTCCTAGATAGCATTCAGACCTTAAAGAGCAGATTAGCCAATAAGCCACTCGCTCAGCTTCCGAAATACTTTACATCGGTGCAGACGGCACAATTCTTGGAACACTACAAGTGGAATAATAAAGCCGCGATGGTCAAATTTGAAAAAAATCCTCGTATCTCCATTGAAGCTGCCGATATAGTTATGAAAGCAATATCCCATAGTCACACCTCACCGTCCAACAAAAAGTGCCGTATTTGCTTGCAGGACGATATATTGTCCGGACAATGGTTCCAACTTCGTGAATGCAAACATTGCTTCTGCACCCAATGTCTTAAAAGCTACGTCGCAACGTCCGCTAATCAAACGGGATACCGAATTCCGTGTCCCGTCTGCCGCGTTCTCATCAGTGAGCGAAACATTGATCAACTTTGTAAAGACGATGCTGATCTTCGAAATATCTTACATGAATCTGAACTTGAGCATTTTGTAACGAACGCCGGAGATCTCCGTTACTGTCCTCATGTTAACTGTAAAGGAATCGTACGACGCATAATTTCTTCTCATATTATCGAAACATATGATGAGTCCTGTGTGGCGTGTCTACCCGCTGTGTGCACCGCCGTTACGGGAAACGCCAAGTTGGTTAAAGACGCCAAATGTACCTACGAAGGCGTTGCGAATGCTAAGAACAGTACCCGCGTAGACGTGCAACCAGTGAGAGCGCACCGATTTTGTTTTACGTGTGGAAAAGATCCTCACTGGCCTGCACGGTGTGAACAAATGGATATGTGGAAGAAGAAACTTGAAAATGAAAATATTGATACAAGTGATCACAAAGAGAATCCCAACTCTTTTGAAGAGATTGCGAATGATTTATGGGTCAAAGCCAATACACATCCCTGTCCAAAATGTAATGTTCCCATTGAAAAGAACGAAGGGTGTAACCACATGACGTGCTCAAACCGTCGATGCAAGCATGAATTCTGCTGGATTTGCCGTCAGCCTTGGCGATTACACGGGAAGCGGACCGGTGGACATTTTCGATGTAATAAGTGGCAAGACGATGATTCAAGAAATGGGGATCCTGGAGCTGGTGATGGTGACCAATCATTGCCCTTAGTAGATAGAACGGCAGACAGTGTAGCTCGGGCGACGTTGCGTACAAGTCGAGCTATGTCACGCTTCATTCATCATTATTCGCGTTATAATGCGCACAAGAAATCTTATGATTTGGAACAAAACATGGCTGATCACGTATGTGAACGGCTCAAACCGGTTATTGCTGCATCTGCAGAGCTCTTGAATAGCGGTATTGATGTGAATTGGAAGGGCTTATCGTTTATTCATAATGGTTTTATGGAGTTACGTGAGTGTCGATCAATATTGATGCATTCCTACATTTATGCGTTTTTCCGGTTTGAGATGAAGGACCCCTCAGCAATCTCAGATCGCTCTATAAAGGAAAAGATGTCGTTTGAATCGTTGCAAAGCGACTTGGAGATGATAACTGAACATTTGAGCGACATCGTTGGTAGAACGCACATCCGAGCAACACACACGCAGATATTGTTTTTATCGAATGCGGCGGCGGAGAAACGACGCGAGATGTTTCATTTTATTGTGAAGGCTCTCAGAGAGGAAGGAAAGATTTTAGAAAGGCAATTGCAGGTAAACACCACTTGGTCGTGTACGTTATGCACTTACGCGAATCAGGGGGCAATGGATACATGTCAAATGTGCGGATCGAATAAGACGAATAGTTGATAAGTTAGCAAAAATAGGTTTCATTGATTGACAAACAAAATATTTTCAATTCTTCTTTTGGTACATTGGGGATTTTTAAGTTACATTTATTTTTTTTAAATACATGATAATAATAATAATAATAGTAATGATAGAATACGGTACTAGAATAAATGATGAACGAGAAGAATATAAATTTGAATCAAAATTGTCCATGAAGAAGCTATTTCATACTTTGCTACACCACATCATATATTAAAGGAGAATTTTGGTGCCATTATTTCTTTTTTCTTTTCAGTCATCAATCAGAGTATTTACTGTAGTGCTCTCTACTTGTTATGAAGTTAAATTTGGATTGAAAATTGCTAATTACATCCTTTATACTTCTCAATAAACGGATCGTGCATAACACAAGAAAGTTTTTCGAGCATGAACGCAAGAGAAATAATTGAATTCGTAAAAGAAATGTTAACAAGTCTATACCATTGGACTAGTCATTGGAGCACATGCCAAAGCTTAAATTTGAACAACTAACTAGTGACGTACAATATCTCTGGATAGACACACTCCCTGAGGTAGATTAACCTGAAGACTGGCAACATGGGTCATAATATTGCTTTGACACAAGTGATAATTTTCTTCTTGTCTCTTGATGAAGTTTGGATCGAAATGTTACGTAAAGAAATCAGCCCGATTTATTTTCCTTTATCACAATATGCTCATAATTGATGTTGATACTCTCTTCAACAGAACAATTTAAGAGCACATGCCCCAAGATTTTGCACGTTTTATTCGAATATGTGAAATTGAGAAACCGGATGATGTTGAATGTTGGTTTTGAGCGGTGTAGAAGGTTACGGATGATTCGAATCTTCTACCGGTAGAATAATTCATATGAAGACTGTAGTTTCAATAAACTTTCGGATTTTGCTTCATTTGTGGAGCGACGAAGTGTTGCAGGGTTTTACTTTCGATTAATTTTGAACCGTTTCCATAAGTGTTGGTAGAGTAGCAAGAACCGAGATCAACATGACTTTCTCCTTTATTTTTTGCGTAGGGTGTGCTTGGTCAATGCATATTCGGTTGAGAGAAAGTAGCATTGGTTGTTCGATAACCAATGTATAATTTAGTAGAGACACAATACAACGACGGACTAGAATTTTCGCAACCTTGTTTGTCAAGTAATGGAGAGGTATCGAGTTTTACGACCTTAGATTGGACTATTTTTGGATTGCATGTACAAGACGTGATGGTGTTCTGCATAAGCCAAGGTAACACTATTTTGATGTAATTGTTAATATAATATCAACGTAGCCTGTTGAATATTTCCATTTTCTATTCAGATCGCAATAGTGTTCCGCTGTCCTATTGAGAACAGTTTTGTAGTGAAGGCTGAGGCTGAGAGTAGATATTTCACATGTTTTACTTCTTTTCAATCGTCTAACCATATCAAAAGAACTGCTACGATTTTCACGTGACCATATGCTTTAAGTTGTTGGTATTGGAAAGTAGCCTTTCAAAATTGTTGTCGTATGACAAAAGAGCAGCCTGGTTGTGGCTGCATGCTTTAACGATTTTGATGTATTAAATAAATGTAATTGTCAGGTGTTTGTAGGCTTTGAAAAATAAAACGTTTGATGAGTCCTCATCTTTAGAGTTATACCGCCAATGATTTTGAACTGTAACCAACTTGCCAAGGCTTACCTACTGGTAGATTGAATATTTAGGTCGCTCTTCTCGTCCACCAGAAAGTATTTTGTCTTTTCGAGTGTCGAACAATCGATAAATACTCCTCGTTTTAGTGCACAAATGATGATACACAACTGAATGCGAAAAGTAATCTAAACGGGATACAATCGTACTTCCAAGTAACTACTGTGTAGAAAATAGAATCGTATAATAGTGTACTGAGCAAAGGATCATAATGGTATAACGATTTACAAAATCATACTCAAATTGTAGCGAAATAAAGAAAAAGTAATTAATCACTCGAAATTCAACTTAAAATTAAATAAACGGGAGGCTTCTACGAAATTTCCATTCATTGTTCACTAAAGCATTTAAACCTAAACACAACCCCCACTAATTTTCGAATTTTCCTAGAATATCATCTTCCCGGAACAAGACCATCTCATCTTCTCCAAGTTTCACTGCAGTACCACCATATTCCGGCAAAAGCACTTTATCGCCAACAGCTAAATTAATTGCATGAAGGGTCCCGCTTACATCCTTAACTCCAGGCCCAACGGCAACTACTTCTCCCTCGTTATTTTTACTTTTATCGGATGCGGGCAAAATAATTCCCCCAGCAGTGGTCGTCTCCTTGACACCTCTTCGAACAAGAACTCGATCGCCGAGCGGGCCTAATGAACGGAGTAGAGACTGTAACAATTCACGTTTGGATTCGTAAAAGACAAATTATATGATTGTTATGAATAATATATTTTGGAAAAGTAATGTATGTCACATCTTGTCACAAATCTAAAATCTTCGGATTTCAACTTGAAATATTTCATATATTGAGAGAGGATCTTCAGTACTTACGCGAGTGCGGAACATTGTTAATTAAGAAGGGGATATTTAAGTTTGAAATTGTGATGGGATAATCCGTGGTGTTGAGGGTTTGAGTGGTAATATGGTATTTCTTTGTTTGTCATGGTTCTGTCTCGAGACTTCGATGGAAGATGCATATGTGCCCATGCGGTGGCTGAGAATCTTTGGGCTACTTTAGTTATAGAAGGTATAAAATTCAAAAAGTGCCGCTTTTGAATTCAAGCGGCATACGACAAATAATACTCACGTATTTAATACATATACGAGTAGTGGCGACGTTGATAAATAATACTTCGAAGTAACAAAAATTTATGACTTACATGTTAATCTGAAATTGAAGCTTAATCAAAATTATGCAATCTGACGTTGAAGCTTTATCTAATCTGTTGAATGAGCATACAGAATTGTATGAAGAAACATACGAAGCGCAGACTAAACATGCCTTAATGCTTCATAACTCATCGAAAGTATCAACGGAGGTAAACAAGGTTCCAAACAAAACCGATGACAATCAAATTTGGTGCTTGAGCGAATTGCTGCCTATTTTCAAAACTTCTAAAAATGATAGAAGGAAACAACCGAGGTATGACACATTTTACAAGCATAACGTCGGAACTGAAAATATCTTTATGAAGAATGGTGCAGAAAACAATGAAAGTTCACGTGTTGTCGTGAAGATTCATTTTCCAGAGACATCCTTAGCGAGTGATTTGAATTTAGAAATCAAAGACAAATATTTAGTGGCTTCCTCAAGATATAAGAGACTACTGATATTTTTCCAACATAACGTTTGTGCAAAACGAGGGACAGCAAAATGGGATAGAGAGATCAACGTTCTTTCCGTAGAAATCCCGATAAATAAAAGTCAGCAATACTAACGGCGAAACATAGTGCCGAGTC
>Ga0209092_10004872_pt1 | contig 11001 bp, 3 predicted proteins | sample FraStrMetagenome_FD_187446 | JGI IMG/M metagenome (GOLD analysis project Ga0209092, IMG submission 187446) | Marine eukaryotic phytoplankton communities from Arctic Ocean - Fram Strait ARC3M Metagenome (SPAdes) (version 2) | ecosystem: Environmental > Aquatic > Marine > Oceanic | place: Fram... | reverse complement strand
ATTGATTGAGTGCCTTTTATTTTATTTGTACAATTAACTTCAAATAGTCGAATCCTTTCACCACTCATGCCACACTCATTTATAGTTTGTTCATAGTTTATTCATAGTTTGTTCATAGTTTATTCATAGTTTATTCATAGTTTATTCATAGTTTATTCATAGTTTGTTCATAGTTTGTTCATAGTTTATTCATAGTTTGTTCATAGTTTATTCATAGTTTGTTCATAGTTTGTTCATAGTTTATTCATAGTTTATTCATAGTTTGTTCATAGTTTATTCATAGTTTATTCATAGTTTGTTCATAGTTTATTCATAGTTTATTCATAGTTTATTCATAGTTTGTTCATAGTTTATTCATAGTTTATTCATAGTTTGTTCATAGTTTGTTCATAGTTTATTCATAGTTTGTTCATAGTTTGTTCATAGTTTATTCATAGTTTATTCATAGTTTATTCATAGTTTGTTCATAGTTTATTCATAGTTTATTCATAGTTTATTCATAGTTTAGTAGTGTTTCTATCCAATGGCTGAGAATTTACAGATTGGACACTCAGCTTTTCTCTTTAACCAAGGATCAATACACTTACTGTGAAATGTATGAAAGCATGGAATAGTACGAACATGTTCTCCAACAGTATAGTGCTCCAAACAAATGGCACACTTTGGTCGCTTTTGACGTGGCGTGATGGAAGACAAATTAGAAATGGAATTCGTTACTGGTGAACACAGCAGCATCAAATCATCCATCTCATTCGTAATAAAACGGGAAGGACAGCGATCAATCTCTGACGAGCTAGCACCTAAATTAGCTGCCAAGATAGCCTCTGACGGACCAGCTTCTTCATTGTATCTAAGTAAATGATCATAGTCGTTCGGATTGAAATCGCGTTGACCTCGTGTTAAAATAGTTCGTAACACTTCGGGGGATATTGGATTTTCACCATTTTGGATCCGTGTTTGATTTATACGTTGAATCAAAGCATTGATTCTAGCTTGTCTGGCAGTGTGTGAAAGATGTTCCCTAAACCCTATCATGTTGCGATGATAACGCCGTATTATTCTAGATTGAGGATGTCGGTAAAGCATAATGGTACACAATCGTAGAATGAGAAGAAAAAAGCTAAAAGAGACTAAATACAATATGCCCCTCTTTCTATTGTCTTTGTTGGATGGGGTTATTGTAGTGCTTGAAAGTGTACTATTTGTATTATGCTGAAAGTCAGGGTTTGGTTTTGCTAAATTGTAGTCGAGAAAATCGTTAGTGTCAATCAAGAGATTCTTTGGACGTAAGAATTCTTTGAAATGAAGTTCTGACATTTTTCGTTCTTTTGTTGTCTCCCCTTTGTCTAGCTCCTTTTTTTTATTATTATTATCTGTTTCTTTTATCTCTTCTTCAAAATGGTGTTCTCTTTTGAATCGTTCTTTTCGTTTCTTTTCCTCTTGCTGAAAATGTTTGTATTTTTCGATTTGTACATTCCTGTTATACATGATCAAATTGTCCAATCGATTGGCTCTTTTCAGTGTTTTTTTGTCTATAGAGATGGATTGAAAAGATGGAGATTGATCTTGTTTCATTTTGTTAGAGCTTCTCTCTTTGTGAATATGGATATTAGACAACGGGTTCAAGTTGATTTCCTGTGCTTGTAGACCAGTTGACTCCAACGTGAGATTCTTTACAAGACTACTGGCATCATCAGGCTTCAATAGCACCAAAAAGTATATTGCCAAAAGTATCATTAATTGAAGACTGGTGATAATACTGTTACGATGCAGTCGGAATATATTCGTCGAGGAGAACCCCTGACTCGAGAAATTATATGAACGACGATATGAGGTTCGACGATGAGAATTGCTGTACAGAGCATTATTATCACTGGATGGAGGCATTTTCTTTCAAAATCTTGGCGGTGTGAAATGAATCATGAAGTAAATGGTTTTTTTGAGTTAAGTTTGTGAGTATCATACAATCTTAAAACTATATAGGTAGGTACGGTATATGAATTTATCTGGGTGTGAGTGTTGATGTCTTAAAAAGAATATCTAAGATTGATTCTGGCGAGCACTACACTCTAATCTCACCAGTAAGATGTTTCACTAAGGTATTGCTGGTATCAGATAAGAACCGTGGACGTACAAAAATATCCTATCATCGTGTTGAAAAGAGTATCAAAAGTACCGTAAAATTGGTATAACCATATTGGTTATGAGCTCATACATAAGGTGATTACGTCACATTAGAACACTCCCCTGGAGATATCTTCTTTCATAACAATCCACCAAACAAACATTTTGTGAAAAGGTGGTTGAAACATATGGTTCATTATATTACTATCCATAGGAATTATAACTAGTCCACCATGTTTGCGTATCACAATAATAAATAATACTGATCATAACTTTAAGATAAATGCGTTATTCAGTAATGCAACAAGTTTTTGTCACTACAACAATTTTATTTGAAGGATTGTTTGGAAAATGTTATTGCTTCATAGGCTTCATATGTTGAACATTTGTGGGAAGAACATAACATTCAAAATCATACTTGCGTTTCGTGTTTATATTGATTTTTTATATTGTGGAGCCTGATTTCCAAAAAATATCCAGCGACAAAGGAGGTTGTTTTGATATTCAAACACATCAATGTGGCTGAGTTGATCATAGATGCACACACGAAAAATGTTCAAATTCAACATTTTAAAGGCAGAGTGCATCATATATCCAGTTGAGCATAAGTAGGCATCATGTATCCTAAATATCTAGGCGGGAAGAAGAGATTTTGTCTGGATTTGATTTTGAACTTGAAGTAATAGAATCATCTTGTGGAGAAGAATTAAGTCCCGAGGTGCTCTTCTTGTTTGAAAAGTATTTGGATTCAGTGTTCAAAAATAACTTCTAACTTTGCATCAACAGCACGACTTTTTATATTTTCGAACATGTACTATACCTTTAAATTAATAATAACCTATCTAAAGTTGTTGTCGCAATGCTAATTTATTTTATGGTTTGCTTGACTAATTTCCAGGTTAGCCTCGTTCTACCTGGAGCAAATGCTGTTTCTATCTTAGAATGAAGAGGCCCGCTGCTGCTTCCTGTACCCAAGGAATCAATGCACCATGCTTTCATGATCTATGTAACTAGGTATGTAAAAATATAAGTGCTAGATCGGGTAGATGAAGAAATATCCATTCATATCTATTATGTATGTATCACACAATTATAAGTGAGTGAGATGATGTAAATCTGACTAAAATGATCTTTTGAATTGATGCAAGAAGTCTGACGGATTTAATATAAAGATGCCATCGACTATTCAATCCAGATCTATTGTAAAGAAAGACGATTCATGACAACATTGGAAAGATTCTATTCATGGACTTGAAAAACACTTTATGAACGAAAATTGATTCTATTGAAACGTTAAAATAATTTATGAAATGAACAAACGAATATTTTACAAGAAATGTATTAAGCACTCCCAGCTCTTTCCTCCATTGCGAATCTCTGTAAAGCGCCTATAAAAGTTGAATTATCATTGACTGCTTTCATGTGGTTTTTCATGAACGATATTTCTTGTGACCTCTGGATACTTTTTCCAAGAAGCACATTCGGTGGATATGCTTGTGAAACACTGCTAAGTCCTTTTTTTTTCCAATATTCTTCCAAGTCAACACAGCGCTGATGCCAAATTGCCTGTTGTTTTTGTTTAGACATGCAGTCAAAACCTATTTTTTCTAGAAATTCAATACGTTGAGGTGTTAAGAAAGTTGATTCCCCACTCGCCATCTTTTTAAATTCGTGTCTTTGTCTGTGCACCCATTTCCCTAACGCTAAATTAGGAGCATATTTTTGAGGGACATTACAATGTCCGCACTCTCTTTTAAATATAACGAGCTCGTTGAACCGTTTTTGCCACAAGGCTTCCGCCCTATTGCACGTGGTGGATTGAAACCCGATTTTTCGAAGGGCTTCAACACGAGGCATTGGCATCGAAGTTACTTCACCGTCATTTTTCTTCTTGAATTCTTGTCTTTGTTTATGAACCCATTTCCCAAGGGCTTTATTTTGACTGTATCTCTGTGGCACGTTACAATGACCAGTCTCCTCCTTGAATCTTAAGAGCTCGCTATAGCGGTCCCACCACATCGTATCAAAATAATTTGAGGAAGATTCGGAACGCAACCGTGAAGATGTACATTTTGATGCTTTCAATTTCTGATTCAATCGACGTTTGTTTTTGCTCATTTGTCGTCTGTCGTTTTCTTGAGGAAATGTCATTTTTCTAGTGTTGACTTTTTCAACGGGTTCAGTATTTAAGAAGCAATTCTCGTTATGAAGTTCTCGTTCCACAGTTCTCACGAGCATAGCGAATTGGTTCACGCCCTTCATCACACATGGCGCCTTTTTGTTTGTTTCATGAACTGATTTACAGCGTTTCGAGCTACTTTCGTCCGAGAAAAGAACTGAATCTTCAACTTGGCGAATTTTTCTCTTCTTCATTGGCAATGAATGAAGCGATGATATGTCGAATGATGATTGCCTTGTCATGTTTTCACAGCAAGTGATGCTGAATGAGACTATGTGTTTTATGTCAAGAGAATAAAATAAGACATTGGCCTTCTATCTTTTTTTTGTACAGCACCATGCCGTGCCGTGTCTATGTCAAAACGTGCGGCTTTAGATCAGAATACGATTGTAAATCAAAATTCATACGAATCTTACATACCTGTTATTTTCGCATGTAGAAACATATTCTTTACGAACTTACCTGTCCTGATTCATTTCGATTCATTTCGATTTCAAGACGTAAACTAGAGAAGATGTACGTAAAGGGATCTTTTCTATTTTATCGATGTGATGCTCCTCACCAAGGTCTGTGGATATCATAAGGACCAATCTTGAAAAGATTTTATCAAAATCACGATATGAATATAATTAAGCACCACGTAAAAATTCTTTTTGATCTGTGGCCTAAGTATTTGAGCTACTTAGAATCGTCCTCTAGCAAAAATGAAGAGCATTTATGGACTCATGAATTTATTTAGCATTTTAATTTCGATACAGGATATTTGATACCCTGAATATCAGCCGCTTAATAAGGCTAAAACAAAGTTCTTCTCCTACGATTAAAAAAATATCAAACGTACGATAAAGTAATTATATTGAATTCACTATCTAAATACTTCGTTTAGTTTCACTTAGCTGACATCGGCGTTCTCTTTTCAAAACTGCAGAGAGAAATTTAGGGTCCACTAAAAATACATAGGTATTTTTCACTTTTCTAACCATTATCAGATATGTTTTCTGATCCCAGTAAGTCACGATAAAACAACTTTCACTTAGTGTCTTTAAAGTACATATTGAAATATGCTAAGTGTTTTACTTTCGTGCTTAATTGAGTTTTTATCATTTTTTGTTGGTGCGTGAGAATACATTTTATTTAGGCCGTGCAATCATCGTGACCAAATTTACCAATCGTATGATTCAATACATACGATACTGGTTAGTTTGCTGATCACGAGACGTAAGCATAATGTTATTGATTACATACTCTTTCGTGATATGTTTACTATGGTTCTAGAAGTGAAACGAATTGGGGATGGAGAAAACACTCTTTCGTGAAGTTGAACTTGTCGAGCAGCATGTTTTTCGGTGCATGTAGATTTGAATTAAACAGAAAGAGGACAAAATTGTGAATAAGATATTCTTGACACGATTTTTCCTCGCTATTTGTTCCAATTTAGATACAATGTGGAGTTTTTGCTCTTGCAGGATGCAAAATATGTGTCCCTTTCGAATACTGTATTCGATGCAGCACAAAAACGTCATCGAGTGTCTAATAAAAGAAACATGTTGATAACTTTACATTCAATTTTGTTCAATTTTGTCCAACAAGATTCATTTCTTCAATAAAAAAACGTCGGTATTTCTTCACTGTGCCCTTCTTTTTGCAAAACCTTCAACGTACGAAATTTTGTAGAATAATTTCTGATCCAAATCACTGTGTCGTTTTATTGAAGTTTATTGCGATGCGAAACTCTTATTGTCGATTTAGGATGTTCTTCAGAAAAATGTCCGATTCAAGGGCATTATCAATCAATAGTACAAAAATTATTTTCCTCTCTGCTAGTACGTATATCTCGTTCTTGTGTTCGAAGTCAATCCCTTTCAACTCAACTAAATCGTGAACAAGGAAAAATATTGAACCAGTTCAATAATTATGATATAAAACAAAAATTACCACAAAGAATGGGTGCTTTTGACGTAAAGCACCCATCCCCGTATATGTGTAAAGCATATATCTATAAGGATCAATAAAAAATTGAGCGAACACATCCACTGCTTGGAAGAGTTTTTCTTGAGCTACATCGAAGTAATATGTTGTATGCTCGAAACCAGTGCATGCATTATCAGAACCACCATTGTTTGAAAGAAAGGCATCATATGCGTTCTCAGTTGGGTATTTTTTTGTCCCCTTTCAATTCAAAATATAATTGAAGAGAAAAATTTGGATAAAAATAGATTTTGTATTGTACTAGGAATTTATGACAACGCAGATAGATCCATTTCCAAATTGATTGTTAATGCTTGCATAAATAAGGGAAAAAATATCAAAAATTGTAGTTCGAAATCAATCTTGACTTGAATCGATCCCATGACAACACTGACCAAAACTTTCCCATGCACCAAGTTCAAACTCAATTATATGATCCTATCTCCATATGTCCCTACGTGCGTAATATAATATAGAGTGACTTAAAAATATCTTAATTTTTCGCATCTTAATTTTTTTCATACTCCAGTATACGCATCTTAGCTCAATTTTTATTTGAGCACTGGGAAAAATTAAGAAACATCTTAAAAATGAGCCGATCCCAGTACTACTCAACATCTTAATAGTGAAACATCCTCCTTTTGAGATTAGAGTGTAGTACGATAGAATAAAAGCATTCACCTAATTAATCCGGATACATAGCAATAAATTTAAGCTTTTACCTAAGTAATTTGAATATACATATATATATAGGAACATCATGGAAATTGCATTTCGAGGACAATATTTCCGAGCGAGATTTCTGCATTTTGCTTAACTACACATACAAGAATTACATCAAAAAATTCGGAGCAAGTATGATGCTAGGTACGGTATTAGATATAATAGTAGTAGCGCAAGCATTGCAAAAAGCCTTAAGGCTACATATATTATTTTACTATTAAAGGAAGTTTGAAATTATTCAGCATATTTTACTTCAAATATATACAAATACTTAGAGACGCGATTGGAATATCAGCATAGCAACAAAGATAATATTAATTTCCATTTATAAGAATGACACAAGTCAGTTTAAAATATTGAAAACATTTAGTACAACCGATGTCGAATCATCGGCGTTGTGCCAATTATATGATTCGGGATAGACGCTTGGAGTGGCTTTTGCTGATGGAATTGCCGCGCTTGATTCTGCCATATTCTGAATGTTGTACACTGGAAACCTATTTTTCCGAGAGCATCGATACGGTTTTGCGTCAAAAAGGTTGTCTCACCATCACGAATTTTCTTGAACTCGTGCCTTTGTCGATGAACCCATTTTCCCAGGGCTACATTAGGAGTATATTTTTGAGGCACATTGCAGTGTCCAAACTCGCTCTTGTACTCGACGAGTTCATTGAATCGTTTATGCCACAAGGCTTCAGCCCTATTACTCGTTGTGCATTGGAACCCGATCTTCCTCAAGGCTTCAAAACGACGAAGATTTAACGTAGAGGGCTCTTTATTACGAATTTTCTTAAACTCTTGTCGCTGCTTGTGGACCCATTTTCCAAGTGCCTTGTTAGCAGGATATCTCTGAGGCACATTGCAATGGCCTGTGCTGTCCTTAAACTGTGCGAGCTCATTGTACCGTTCCCACCATAATCCATCAAAGTGATTGGGAGTCGCCTGTCCGAACAACATGTTCTTTTTCTTTCTTCGAGTACGCTGTACCGAATGCACAGTAGCAGCCTTGCCTTGGTCCGCAAATTTCACTTTATGCTCCAGTTCCTTCTCGGCAGCCTCAATAAGGCGCACTAGGCCATGGTTAGATGAAGATTTTGCCGGAATAAGATTAGAAATTGATTGTGCTTTAGTTCCATCGGTATCAGATTTATGATTAGCCGCAACGAAGGTCGAGTCACAACTTAAAATTGTATTTGATTGCCAATCGCAATGCCTCAACTTTCGCTTCTTCATAGGCAAGGAGCTGCTCTGGGATATTATCATTCGTGGCATCTTTTCTTGATAACTGTTGAATAAAACTTTTTTTATGAGAAGAACTTTGGTGCGGACTTTTGGCCTGAAAATCAACATACGCCTAGAATATGTTTTAACATCATACGAAACTGGTATGTCTTGAAAACTTTCAAGACAGCATAAATATGCAGCTTTATTCTCCAGCCCATAGCTTGGTCTAATACTAGAGGAAAGACCGTAAATTATTAGATACACAAATAAACGTATGCGGCTTTATGTGCTATTTTCTAAACACAAACCAATTCTTTCTCATTTTTAATATGAGTTTTATGTACGTGCAGTATCTTTTTAAACGAAAAATTGATGAACAATGATTATATAAAGACAGGAGTTCTCATGTTAAACTATAATAAGAAAGCTACTTGTTTAAGCAAAATCTATTTTAGCTTGAAAGAATCTATGCATTAATTTTTATTTAGCGTACTTACGATTGGCTATCTTGGGATCTAGTAAATGCTTGTTAGCAAGTCTTAAAATTCTGATCTTTTACGTATGTACAGTTTCAATAATTAACTGAGATTCAATACAAATTTCGATAAAACATTACCGGATAGTTTTCTGAAAATTTTCTGGTCCTAATTAAAGATTAGAATCCTAATTCGGTGCGGATCTTGTGAAATCGATTCTTGTTGACCCCTTTCTCTGCTGTCAAACAAACAGCTTTTACATGTTTAATTACTAACTACACTATTCTTTTTCATGCGACTCCTTCATTGAGTTTATACGAAAGGGCATATCAAGATCGCATATAATGCCATGTATCAAATGGTTTAAGTGAAACGAAGAACTAATCTATCATCTCTTGTGCTTTATTCTGGTTTTGATGGTAAGTAGGTTGCATATTAAAATAATTTTCCCAAAAATTAAAAAGTAAATGCACAGAGTACCCGAATACGAAAACTCTAAACGTTTAAATAATTCTGAAATTAGATCAACTGCTGGGAGCTCTCTTAGGATCTAAGAATTTAGTTGAGTACGTGTTCATAGTTGGTCATTTCGACTACATTATTCATACATGCATTCAAAACAGGCTTATTTGTAAATTATAAGAAGCATTCTATGTTAGTTAGTTAGTTAGTTAGCTAGTTCTGATATGTATTTAGTGTATGGTTCGACAGTAGACTGGGCCTCGAAGTTTCACTGACATCACTAAGTCCACCAACTATGTTCAATGCACCATTTGAAAAGATTTAGTGAAAATGATTCATTCAACCTCTTGATACTCACCCATACGCAATAAATTACATAATATACTTGCATTGAAAAACAATTGATCAATAAGGCCCGTCAATGTGGTAAATTTTGGAGTAGATTTTATTCTTGTAGATTTTTGCATCTAGTTCAAATTTGCCCAAATCTACTTCCCAAAAGTAGATTTGGACGATGTATTTTCTGAAGATAAACTCATAGAAATGTAACATCTACTCCAATTTTTTTATCACTTGGCCGGGCCTAATACAGGTCAAGTAGAACTTTGAAATATTTAGAGTCACAGAATGTGAGAATAAAAAAACAATTTTCTTATGCAGGCTCTCTTTTAGACGAAACAGGCATAAATACGTTACATACTTGATATTTTTCATATGTTCCAAATATTCGGTAAAATTTTGTTCACGAATTTAGAAAACCCTTCAGCAAGAAAGGCCTATGAAAGCGTTCTTTGATTTTATGTTGATAAAATAAAGACAAAGCATTCACAGAATAATTGTATATGCATACATTAAATACCTTTCGGTTTAAAATATAAGCGGACTGCATATACTTAATAGACGCGGGGAAAATATGTGTTCCGAGACGTCATTAAGCAAACTATGTTTATCGTTGCGTGCTAAATCAAGTGAGTTGTTGTGAATTTACAGCATCTGGCAATGTTAAAAAGTTAGCTAGTGCATTTGCGTTACATTTAAAGTTTGTTTTTAGAAAATGAGAATACAAAACTTATAATTAGTACAATATTTAGTTAGATCGAATAAAATTGTCCTTTGTATCTTCGATTTAGCTCTCAATCGATAGAAAGAGAGAGATATTAGTCCTTTTAGAAAGAGCCTCTTCCCTAGAGAGCAGAAAAACTTTTCTTAACGCACTAATAGCCACATATTTGATGAGCTAAAAGCCTTGGTACAATACGGTTTTGGGAATGCATTCAATTCCTTCAGGAGAACAAGAATTTTTCACATCTAATTGAAAATTGGAATAGGCTATGGTTATGGTAGAGAATAAATTCAAAAAAATAAGAACCTTCTTTATGACCTATGATGATTGCGCGTATTATATTAGCACTTGCGACTAGTGGCTACATGTTATGCGTCATACTTTGTCCTAAAAAAAGGACAAGGTATGACGCGTACATTGCCGGTAATATTATCTCGACCAAAAAAAATCTATATAAAACATGATGTGTTCTCTAGTTCAACGAGAGTTTTTAGATCGACCGCATAATATTTAGAACCCACTAGTTTCCTATACCGTAGCTAGCATCATACTTGCACCGATTTTTTTGATGAAATTCTTGTAAGTGTAGTTAAGCCAAATGCAGAAATCTCGCTTGTAAAAAATATCCTAAAAATGCAATTATCATGATGTTCATATGTATACGTGTGTATCATTATTACTTACAAATATGTTTAAAATTATGGCCTATGTATCCTATTTACTTAAGCAAAAGCTTCTTCGTGTGCTCATAAGTTTTTCTAAGCAATGTTAATCGTCTGACA
>Ga0209092_10004870_pt1 | contig 11010 bp, 12 predicted proteins | sample FraStrMetagenome_FD_187446 | JGI IMG/M metagenome (GOLD analysis project Ga0209092, IMG submission 187446) | Marine eukaryotic phytoplankton communities from Arctic Ocean - Fram Strait ARC3M Metagenome (SPAdes) (version 2) | ecosystem: Environmental > Aquatic > Marine > Oceanic | place: Fram... | reverse complement strand
ATTCAAGAATATTTTTTCTCTTAAGAAAAAGAGAATTACCCTGAATTTGAAAGAAAAGTAAGATAATATAACACAGATCACAGGGTAAGATTTCCAGGCTAGTTTAGAAATGACTCAGGGTTTAAGTGAAACCTTCTCTGTAGAAAGTTTTGTCACGTTCACAAGGCGTTCTGTCAATTCGTCCTCAATGAGAATAATCATCTCCCCGAAATACTATGATAATATTTTATTTTTAACATTCTCAACAATGGATGTCGACCCTAGATGGATTAAGGAGGACGCCGCAGCATGGAGCGCAATACAAAAAGGAAAGGAGCTTAAAGATCAATCGATTGGTGGTGGCACAGACGGTGCGAGTACGACGAAGCTTAACTCCATCTGTGAGAATCAACAGCGTAAAGTAACGGGGTATCGCAAGGACAGTAGTCACCCTTGTCACCCTAAATTCATTAGATCGGAGAGCGAGAGCATGCCACTGATCGGTGCTAGGTATGTGCCCATAGATGCAAAATCATGCAACCCCCATGGCAACAACAGATCAGATAATTTGACTGACAAAAAGATTCCACTTGGTCAATCATCCGAAAACCATTCCTACCGAGAGTTCTTGTCCCAGCTACCTCGAAATGACGATCCGTTCAAAAGTCTTCCGAGCAAGTTTATACAGGAACAGGAATTGGCGTTCAAAAGTTTCTACGAACGATGTCCGAATGCGCCGCTTGAGATCACATCTAATCGCTGCGAAAGACCGCTTGATAATATGAAAAGTACTTATCGAAGTAAGGAATACAACAACGCTGAATATAGTTACGGAATGAATGTATACAATGAAAATCTTAACGTAATGAATATAGATCCGCCAAAAGTGGAAGGACGAAATAATGCGCCTTCGGGCTATTGCGATGTATTCTTGCGCGAGGAAGAAAGTGTTGTTTCCGATTTAACGGATGAGGTAATGGAAGAGAACTCTCTAAATCGTCATAGATACTCAAGAGGAGAAAACTTTTATGACTTTCTCACACCTTCGGATCAAGTTACACGTGATCAAGAAAGAACACAACTTGGGTTAAATCAGTTTCAAATTCAGGGAGTAGGCGAGACTTATAAAGCAATAGGGACTGGCAACGCCTGTTTAGTTTGGTGCCCGTGTTGCAACGAAAAATTGGCAGTTAGTGAAGAGGCTGAATATGTTCTATGCAGTATGTGTGAATCAGTTTTTCAAATATCACCGCAGCAACGCGTTTCTGTCTAGCTTCCATGTTGTATCATATTTGTTGCAGCGGGCCGAAACTGCTTTCCTTAAAGTTCAGTTTTCGACGCTCACAATTATTGACATAAATGAATTTCTCATTACATCGCACAAGAGAGTCTTGGTTTGAAAAAGTATTTATTACGAATTTGAGAAAGAACCATGGAAATCCAGAAAATACCATCAATGGACGTTAGAACTTGCTCTCGCGCAAAATTAAATTTAGAGAAGTCTAGTCAGTATCTACAAATGATAGAAAAGGGTATTCAGTTTTTTGCAAGTGTTGGAGAAGTCTCTTCTACATCAACACATATAAAGAAGTCTTAGTAATAATATTCGAGTCAGTTTCAAACTTAGCTAGGACTTAATCTATAACGAATGTTGCTGTAGAGTGCACATTTCGTAGACATCGTACGAACATCCTCAGTGATCATAGTAGCTTTAGCTATTTATAGCTGCGTACCACATATGTACAACGTTGTTGATGATCCTAGGGACAGAGCATGTCGGCATTTTGAACCCTAAACAACCTCTCTGATGCCAACAAAAGTGCAATGTAACAAATGTTGGCGTTCTAATTAAGCTCACTAAGTCTTGTACCAAATATTTCCTCCAAGAAGATCGTCGATATCTGTTATTTGCCAACTAACGAAATTACTACATGAGAAATTTTTTTAATCTCATCTAAATTTTCGGTCACATACCTTCCAAGTAGTCTATTTTCTGGGGGGCCTAACAAACTTATTAACGGAATTCTTTCCAGTTGCCCTTCAGTCGTAACCATTTCAAATTTGACAATATGGGTTACCTTCTTTTCTGTTCCATTTTCATTACCTTGAACTAATTCACCGGTCTCTCTATCACGAACATAAAATATCTCGTTACATTGTATTTCGACCTGTACGCAAATTGTCCGCCATTCATTATGCCCAGTCTCCTTCTGAAACCAGTTTTTTGCTTCCAACACTAATTCATTCATATTTTGTCGACTCTTTGGAACATTTTTAAACTGATCTTGCAAGTCTTTCAAGGCACTTTTAAGGCTTGGTTTTATTTTCACGTCTTGCCGAGTAACAAAGGGAATAACATTTGCGCTAATTAAGTACCAAGCTGTCGGTTTTGTCTTCAACTGAATTTCAAATGATTCTTTTCCGAATCTCCTTGCCCCCTCAAATAATTCATAAAGATTTTCCTCCAGCATGAGCCTTAGAAGGTCACTACCCTCGTTTGAACCTTCATCCACCTCCGCACTTAAATTATGTTCGCTATCGCTACAATTTTGCAATGAACTTGAATTTTCCCCTTCATCGTTCTCCCGACAACCGCTTTTCTGTACGTCCATTACTTGATCCCGTAAAGATGCGACTGTTGCCTGGAACGCATTTGCAAAATTCCCTGCAAGCTCTTTTTGCCATCCCACTGTAAAAGCTGTTCTCCAAAGAGGAATTCCCAATTCTCGTCCAACATAAAGCATTTGAAAGAACGAAACATACGACGGCGATCCTTCCCCGCTCGGTCCCTTCGTCAAAAATTCAGGTTTATCTGGATTCATACGATCCAAAGGATGCGCACTGTGTCTCCACGGGAAAACACTTCTATTCTTTCTCTTTTTATCATTGCTGTCTTCATCTTTCGATTCGACATCAGAACCAGACGCACCATCAGCGACAGCCGTAGTTGGGAGCTTGTACGATGGTGACTTTCCTGTCACGGCAGCATCGTCTAGACTGACATTACGTTCCTTACACTCGTCACGTCTAGTCGAATACGAACATGTGCCACCATTATTGAAATAAATACTGGATATCGAACTCCGTAGGATTGTGTATTGGCTATTACAATTGTATGCACCTGAAACTCGTGAAATAAGCAACGGAACCTTTCTTCCTACTATCGAAGAAGAAACTTGCATATTCTTTCTCCCCTGAGTATTCGAATAGCGGTACAACCAAGAAAGGCGCAAGTAGTCAATCCTGTCTTTAATCAGGCACAGTGTTTTCGATTTGCACAAGGAGTGTTTACAAGTACTGTGTGTTGTTTTATTCTATACAGTATTCTGTAAAACAAATATTGCCTCTTTGGATTTTGGATGTGAGTTGACTCATTCAATACATGTAGTGTGTTTTGTAGTCGTAACGTCGTACGTCGTACGCTCGTCGCGTCTCGCATGTCATGAAGATGTTGTGTCTTGTGTCTTCCCAAAATTTCGAAATTCTTGTCGGTCTGTGTGTTTTATTATTTTAGCCTAGAATACGGTATTTTATACATCTGCTTCCTGGCTCCCAGCCCTACAATATTTTCTTCCTCGTGTGTTTTTGGTGTTGGGTGTTGTAGTAATGAGTATTGCGAGAACAACTAACAAGGTAGAGAGTGATATAGTTCTACACATTACATTGGGGATACTCTTACTTCCACACCTCGGACCAATACATTCACCACTAGATCTACAGCCATGTCGACACCAAAGCGCTGGGGAGATGACGAAGATGATGATAGCTCTATCGAGCAGGATCATGCCGGAGGAAGCACCGCACGTACGACGACACGTACCAATGGCAAGGGCATTAAAATCATCACCTCGTACAAGGTTAATACGAACGGACAGACTGTGAAGACTGTGACGGAAAGTAAGGTGAATCGTTACCTGGTGAGGGAGCATAAGCGTGTGGCTGAACGTCGTAAATGGAAACCATTTGGACAGGCGGCAATCGATGAGGATCAGAGTAATATAACGATTCAGTCTAGGGATGATGTTTACCTTGAAGACCCGAATGCCGATGTGGATATCCAAGATGAGGATGCTGGTAAGGCGTTAGCGGGTAACTTGAATGCGTTCTGGGCTAAGCAACAGAGGAGACAGTTGGAACGTAAATACGATGTGAATGCGGATGATGCTGGTGATGAGGCAAACGGGGCAGATGGAGGAGATGCTGGAGGCTGGAATAAGGTGGGTGGTGCTGGAGGACCGCAGAAGTACGTCCCACCCAGTGCACGTGGTGGATCTAATTTGTTCCCGAATGCTGGCAAGGGTGGAGGGAATTCGTTAACTGCAATGGCAGATCGATTGGGAGATTCGGCGGATAGAAGATCAGATAATCGTGATCAGAATACTTTGCGAGTTACGAATATATCAGAGGATACTACTGAGGCAGATTTGCAGGAGTTGTTTTCGATGTTTGGACGTATTAGTCGCGTGTATTTGGCGAAAGATAAGGAAACAATGGCATCGCGTGGCTTTGCGTTTATCAGCTTCGTTCAAAGGCAGGATGCCCAGCGTGCTATGGACAAGTTACAGGGTTACGGATATGATCATTTGATTTTGAAGCTTGAATGGGCGAAACCCTCTGCTCCAAAGGATCCAAATGCAGCTACTGAATATAGATCTGGGTATGGTAAAGCTCTGGCACAGGATACGAAAGAGAAGGTCAGTTATGCAAGTAATTTGACTACTGGAATCAAATAAATATCTAGAGTAATTTTAAACATGAGGAAGGTACAACTTTTGATGTTTGCATTCACAATTTTTTATAAAAATTGTTCATTTTAATTACATTCTGCAATTACAACTGTACACGGCAGATCAATTGCACATGCTGAATATACCAACATATCAGTTTGGGTGTGTTGAGCGGAATTTGTGTAGAAATACCCCGCTGCTAACCAGTCAAATGTTTCTATTTGATAATGTATAGTTGCCAGGTACGACCTCTCTCTTTCTCTCAAAGACAAGAACTTTATCAAGGCCAAAATAACATGCAGCGCTAAATTCCCTTCAAATGTTAAAGTTGACTTATTCTTGGTAGTGACTCTCAATCTCTACATGCCTGCCAAACAAACACACCTTAAAAAGAGTAATGGTCAACTGAGGAGGTCAGGTCAAAAAGTAACTTAAATGTGATTTATACGTATGATCACTTAGTTACGCTACGTTTCTTTTGTATTGCGAAGATACCAAAAGTAGTTCCTCGAAATTCCTTGACGAAAATGGTAATACATAAGCAAATAAAAACAAATGAGAAAAAAAAATAGCAAATATGGGTCTTACCGGTCTCATAAGACCGTCAGAAAGTCGAGTGTATTTAAACCCTGCCCTACCCAACGCTTCGAAAAATTTAGGTTTGGTATCGGCCATTGTAACTCCAATCAAGGAAATGGTATTATCATGCGAAAGTCTTGAAAGCGAGGCAATCTTTCATTTATGTTAATTGGTAAATGATTAATCCACATAAGAGATGAAATCGCAGGCAAGTCTCTATTACTTACCAGTGGTGCATGAAGATAATCCCTGTACGCCACATCGCTTATTATTTGGAAAGATGTGAAAATGAACGTTATGTAACAACATAAACTTTAGAAGCCACTTACCTTCCAAAGATAAAGTCAAATTTATCACTTTCTGCATCAATTTCATTCATTCCCCAGGAATATTCAGCGACTTTCACATTGATACGGTCAGTACGATTGATTCCATCTGACGAAACAATATGCTTATTTTCTCTAATTGTTCTTCTTATCAGTTCCAAATGATCCCCTAGGTCCGTTACATACAGTTCAGCATCCAAACAACAACGTTTGTCAAGCAGTACAGCTGCCAAAACGACGCTTAGGAAACCATTTCCACTTCCAGTTCAACAATTTTCATTTTATCTTTCTTGAACAATTTGGTTGATGTTATGAAAGAAGAGTGATCAACAAAGTAATGAGCAAGCGCAAGTCCGGTAGACCACAGCCCTCCACCTATGCCGACATCCCAATCCTCGTCGAAGTGAACCGTTATTGAGTCGTTGACCACTAACAATGGACCTGATTTAGATCGATGGTCGCTCATTTGACAAGCATTCAATACATATAATATATATTTTTAGAATATGGTCTATTAGAAAGAAGTTAGCAGTTAGCAGTTCAGCTAGCAGTCAACCAATATTGGAGTCAAGAGTCAAGAGTCAAGAGTGAACCAGATTTCTCGATTGTGCGCATCATCGTATCCGAACTTTCTTTTTCAGCCATCAAAACTAAAAACGATACACTTGCTCATATTCCTCATGACAAGCAGCAGTGCATTCAAATCTAAATTGAAAATTAAATATCATTTAAAGCCGAAGGAATGTGACAATGAAGCATTCAAAAATGCATGATTAAATGTAAGTACAAGCGAGGAGTGAAGTTGACACATTACGATGACGACTGCAGATCTTTGGTAATTTACGTCTGAAATATTGATGAGATTTTTATTCTGCTGCCTTCCTACTGAGTTTTTTAAGGCTCTTTGCTTCATTCTTTTTGCCTCTCAACGAAAATCTCATAAATTCATACTTTTTGGCCATTAGGTGCGCTCTATTGTTAGAGCTTGAGTTACGTACATGTCTTGAGCACGCTCTCATTGTGATCGAAAAATGTAAGTTGTTGTAGCTGGTGAAGTATATACGTTACGATGATGACTGCAGATCTTTGGTAATTTACGTCTGAAATATTGATGAGATTTTTATTCTGCTGCCTTCCTACTGAGTTACATGTAATGTATGGATGAAGCTCTCTTGATTAATCTACACTTCAATCTCATAAATGCTGAACTATTGTCAGGACTTGGCTTCGATCTATATGTATCTATATATATATATATATTTTCTGAATATTTGTGATAAGGTAAGGATATTTTGATCTCTTTGCAAACTAATCGCGGACGAAAAGTACTGTGACGCTGGTTAAATTATGTACCGGTAGTTCAAATATACGACGCGAATATCGGAGACGTGCAGACAAAAGCACTCATTTTTCTAGCCGAATACATATTGTTTTTGATGATGCAAATGGTAGCTCTTATGGAACTACTTTTGGCGCAAAATGTGCTTCTAGATTCGTTTCGTTTAAGGTCTTCATTTCATTTGTCTGATCTAATATTGTAATCGCCATTTTCTACGGATTCATGAGCCGTCGTTCTTGCACACACTCACATTTCGGCTTCTTTAGATTTCACTAGATTGCATATGATTCACCTTTCATCTTCCAAGCTCGACATAATTTAATAAAGTATTAGACGTATTACGCATTTCAAGTTGTGAGAGTTATTATTTAAACGCTTGTTCAAAATCGTACATATAGATGCGAGAGTAGAATTATAAAATAGAAGACTTAATCAAAGTAGGCTATCTTTATAGAAGTTACATCTTTTCTCAAGCGCGTCACGCTGCACACAAATAAAGTTATGTTTACATGGTTCTTACATTGTAAAGACATGACGTGAGAGCCTCGTCTTTGCCTGAAACAGCAACCATGAATTATTAAAATGTGCAACGGAGAAGGATCATTACGGTTGGCCAATAGACGTTGCTTCAGTGACAACTTGTCCAACTTCGTCCAAGTTCACAGCGCAAAGAGATGACTTGAAACGAGACTTATTATCGTCATCACCTTTGTTTATTCGAGTATTGAAGGAGACATAAACCATTGTATTTTTCTCCTGATCATAAATACGCTGGACACGAAGAGTTTTAAAGAAAAGACTCTTACTTTCCTCAAACACTTCCTCTGCAAAAGAATTCACAAATTTGATTTTAGCAAAAATATATATGCTATAATCAGTCTTTCATGTCGATTATTCTTACCTCCACCCTTGCTTTTATTGATATTGTCTGCAATCTTAACTTTTCCAGTCTTTGCACATCCAACTGCAGCCGATGAAGGGTCTTCAAAAAACCCTCTCTGGATTCTTTCCGCCAGAGGACGTTGGAAGTTAGAGATGTAAAGAGTTACTCCCTGAACTTTTGGGTCATCGAAAGACTCAACTACAAGGGTATCTTTGAAAACCAAACCTGAACCAGAAATCTCCGCAATCGTCCGACTTCCATCCGCTAAAGCAACAGTGGGCTGTTGAAACATTAAGGAACTCGCAAGAACGATTGGTAAAATAGCCGATTTTTGTAAAAAAATTCCAAACTTCGACCCAAAACCAAGGGAATTGTTTAATTGCGACTCATCAAGGGCGATTGGATTAGGAGGAATCTTCAGACCAGCAAACGGCTTCGATGGTACAACGAAACTAGCAACATATCCGCAAAATGATAGTGCGAAGTATATCATCAACTTGGATCTTAATAAAGTCATTCTAAACAGGTATCGAGGAAGGATTTCACTGATGGTAGATGAGATTGTACACGATTGTCAAAAACTAATATCCTGTCAAGTTATAGTTTTTTGGTATCTTTACTTGTCCGTGCTTGACGACTGACGACGAGAAAGATACTCGTATCTCGTACATGTAAGTTGAGTTGTCTGACGCATTCGTACGATCGGTGGATCAACGAAGGAAAGGACCAACATTATTCTCCATGAGAGAATGAAGCTGAGAATGCAGAACATTGTAAATGTACCATTCGTACGTCCAACCTCGCCTCGAGACACAGCACACAGCTTGGGAACTTCATCGCTGAAACGTGAACATCAACACGCGGATGGAGCCAACAATGACACACTTGGAACTTAGAACTCCTCCGTACACATGCATGCTCTCACACATACCATACCATACCAATCCATACCAATCCAATCCATCTCCTCACCATTCTTATCGTACTGAAATTTTTTAGGAAAGTCAACATACGTATCAATCAATCATGACGAGTCATCATCGTCATCATCAGCAGCAGCAACAGCAAATCCCACCGCCGCCAGTGTTGGTTCTCTATCGCATTTCAAACGATGATGATAAAGATACCGGATACAATGCTACTTACCTCCCTCGTGATCATTCCTTACGCGTGACTTTAAGGACTGTTAAAAAATATCTCACCTGTCTCTCTTCTCAGTATCATTGGAGAGTGCGTATGGAGGATAAGAACTCACCTTCGTTTAGTTGGTGGGATGTCCAGGATGAAAATGCCAACCTTCCAGCACGTGCGGCTTCCATGTCCGAAATTACTAAGTTATATTTCAACAAGTCATCGGCTAATAAAAGTTCCAGCAGTTCTGGGAGTAGTAATCCCAGTAATACCGCGAAACAGGCTCTGAAAGGATTGACAAAGGCGCTTTCAAATGCGGCAGGAGAGGCCATGAATAATGTATCGTCTTCATCTCAATCCTCGTCGGATCCATTCGCGGCGGTGCCCATGCGTGTGCTTGTGCTGCAGATGATTGATTTAGGTAAACTTCGACGCAAATATAGCGTTGTACCTGCAGCGAATCACCAAACCCCTTCTCCCGTGCACCATCCAGGGGCAATGAATGGGCATAGAGTTGCCGCTCCTGCTCCTGCTCCAGTCAATAATGCGGTGCCTGAGGCGAACTTGATGGATTTCGGAAGTTCCCCGATTGTGCCCACGACTCGGAAAGCACCGGCGCCACGAGCAACTCCACAGCGTACACCACAATATGCACGCAAAAATGAGACTCGTGCTGAAAAGTTGAAGCGCGAATACAAGCAAAATGCGCAAAAGCAAAACCGCGTGTGGGACGATATTGACCAGCGATGGGTGGTTGCACCAACACCAAATGGTAAAGCAACTATTTCTCCGTCGGCAACTCCTGGAACCTCGCATGTTAGAAGCAATAACAACAAAAAATCTGTGAAAGGAATTTCGATTGATGCAACGAATGCAGTTGGTAAATCAGCAAAAGTGCAGCAGGCTGTTCATGCACGTGTTAATGATATGAAGAAAGCACAGAATCAAGCTCTTAAGGAACTTCGTGAGCGAGAAAAGCGAACGAAAGAAGCTGAGGATGAAGAAGATATTGTTCGTAGAAGACTTGAACCAAAAGTTAAGCGATGGAGTGAAGAGCATGGGAAAAAGAAACAGTTGAGGGCACTTTTGGCTTCGTTACAAATAATTTTGTGGCCAGAGTGTAATTGGAAACCAGTAAATATTGGCGACATATTGGATGATAAGAAAGCTCGTAGGTGTTACTTGAAAGCCACACTCAAAGTTCATCCTGATAAAACAAAAGACCTGGATGCTGAAAAGCGATTCATCGCGAAACGAGTATTTGATGCATTGAGTCAGGCGTTCACAGAGTTTGAAGGGAAAAAATAGTCTTAATTTTTTCACATTATCTATTTCTGAAAGATTTATGACATCATGATGATTGACGAGTTTTATGAATGAGTATAAATATTGCGACATGTTCACTTTCAAAAACATCGCGAATAGCAGTATTTTTTCAACTGTATACTTATTTTGTTAATTAACATCTTAGTTGGGCGTTAATGAATTTTCCTAATTTTGTGATATCCAAACTATTATGCTTCTTTAAAAAGACTTCGTGGCATTTGGAAAGTGACTTCTTAGTTATGGTTTTCAAGGGTGACATTGTTTTTGAAAAAGTTAAGTTGTCCTTGTATCTAACGTACAAAATTTTTAATGTTGGGAAAAATCGTATCCGCTCCTTGCGATGTTTTTACGATCCCATTTCTTCCATAGAATCAGGTTAGAGACCCGTCGTTAGACAGTTGGGGATTCAAAGTAAATGAACATAACAGTACTGGACGCACCGCAAAATCAGCAGTAGAAAAATTTACTTTTTTCCCAGACACAGATACCGAAGACTAACACAAGTATCATTGTTAGACAGTGAACAAATAACGACATTACACACTTTTTCAGTAACCGAGAACCGAGAGGTATCATGATCGGCTCTTTTGCTCTTCTTCACGTTGGTATCAGTGCGGTGCTTCATTCCGCCGCTATTTCTCGATGTCCAAAGATAAATGCTGATTATTTCGACTTCTTTTTTTCTTCTTTGCGTAAGTATCAGTATGGTGCTTCGTTCCA
>Ga0209092_10004864_pt1 | contig 11021 bp, 8 predicted proteins | sample FraStrMetagenome_FD_187446 | JGI IMG/M metagenome (GOLD analysis project Ga0209092, IMG submission 187446) | Marine eukaryotic phytoplankton communities from Arctic Ocean - Fram Strait ARC3M Metagenome (SPAdes) (version 2) | ecosystem: Environmental > Aquatic > Marine > Oceanic | place: Fram... | reverse complement strand
GCGCTTCGGAGGGCCACCTGACTTGCTTGGGCCTGGAGGGCCACCGCTCTTCTTTGGTGGACCGCCTGATTTGCTTGGCCCGGGTGGGCCGCCGCTCTTCTTTGGAGGACCACCTGATTTGCTTGGACCTGGAGGGCCACCGCTCTTCTTTGGAGGGCCACCTGATTTGCTTGGGCCAGGTGGGCCACCGCTCTTCTTTGGAGGGCCACCTGATTTGCTTGGACCGGGAGGGCCGCCGCTCTTCTTTGGAGGGCCACCTGATTTGCTTGGACCTGGAGGGCCGCCGCTCTTCTTTGGAGGGCCACCTGATTTGCTTGGCCCGGGTGGGCCGCCGCTCTTCTTTGGAGGGCCACCTGATTTGCTTGGCCCGGGTGGGCCCGAGGAGCGGCCCGGTGGACCGGATTTCTTGACTGGCGCCTCTTCTTCTTCTTCTTCGAACATGGCGCCGCAGTGTGGGCATTCATTGTCGCTTTCCTTGACCAAGCCGTCGCATATTTCACACGCAAACATTTCTTCGTCATCTTCAGCTTCTTCGCCCAAGTTTTCGACTTCACCGTCCTTCGATCGGAAAATGGAGAGGGTTGGAATTAAGTCAAAACCTTTGAGGGCAAGTTCGGTTTGAATTGCGTGCTCAAAAGCCTGCTTCAGATCGTCAGGAGTGTCTAAAACGCGCCCGTCGTCAACATAGGTGACGTTGATTTTCAGTTCACCGTCTTCAGATTTAGCTTGCGGCGTTTCAACAGCCACGCCCCGCTTTCGTGCAACTCGGCGAACAGCAACTTCGCACATCCTGCGAAGGAGCGCTTCGTCGGGTGCGTTCCCAGCCGGTTGCCCGAGCGCTCCTGCCATGACGTCTTTCGCCGGATTGGCACCTTCAACACGCAAGTGAGAGGGTAATTCCGCCCCAAGAGAAGCCAGGACATTTGTTGCCGGTGTTTGATTCATATTCAGCCATTGACTTCGACGTTCATCTTTCATGGCCCGCTCTGCTTCCGCCAAGCGGTTGACCATTGCATCGGTCGGTGAAGCGGAGGGATTGCTGGCCACCATTGTTCCACCCGGGTTGAACGAGGTCACACTTGATGGGTCTTTTTGTGGCGTTGCGCCACTGGAAAGAGTCGGGCCACGCATTTGCTGTGGTAAATCTGAGTGAGCGCCTCCGACCACGTTGGTTGGTTGTTGATTTTGCGGAGGTGCTTGTCCCATTTGGTTCGGGGGCATGCCTTGCTGTGGAGGGAACTGATTCGTTTGGTTCGGGGGCATGCCTTGCTGTGGAGGGAACTGATTCATCTGGTTCGGGGGCATGCCTTGCTGTGGAGGGAATTGATTCATTTGGTTCGGAGGCAAACCTTGTTGGGGAGGGAATTGACCCTGAGGAATGTTTTGTTGTTGTTGAACGCCCATAGCGATCTGTTGAAGCACTTCAGGAGGAAGCCCACCTTCTTGAGTTTGGTTCATATCGCGCTGTTGACGAACCGCCTCTCCAGAGACGACGCCGAAATTTCTTCCGCCAGCAACATCTTGTCCGCCGAGGCCAACTGTGCCTGTGTTGGCAAAACTGCCAGCGCGTGAAGTTTCCTGCCGCGCCCCGCATTCAGGACAAAATATGCTGTCATCTGGGATAAGTTCCGCACACGAACCACAATCCATACTGTACCCCCTCATTATGAGGCGGGCTTGACTTGAAATAAAGTCTTGCTTGCATATCCCGCCAAACAGAGGTTCATTCTACAGGCAATGAGTCAACCAAGGTGAATCCACAACAAGAGCAAAGTCACCTTCTGCTGATGACCCATATTTGGGCAACACTTGGCCCACAGGGTCAAGAACAGCAAGCGGTTCCGATGAAACGGAGGGGCTTCGTTGGCGGTGTTGATCAATGCTGAAATTGACGGTCTTTTGGAATCGACTTCGAGATCGTTTTACCCCACTCTGAAGTACTTGCCAAAGAAGACGAGAGGTCAAATTGGGTTGCTCTACTTGCTCGCAAGGGTAGCGGACACAATAGCCGATTCAAAGCACGGTGATACTCAGGTGTTGCTTCAACTGTTGAAATCCTACAACGATGTGGTGCAGGGCCGTTCCTCAGAACTCCCTAATTTTTCGGAGATTGCAGCCATCCAAAGCAACGAAAGCGAGGCTGAACTTCTGCGAAATGTCCCGAGCGTAGTGGACGCCATGGATTTCTATAGCAAAGAGGACAGAGAAAGAATTCTGGAATGCCTCGAGGTCATTGTGGGCGGTCAAATCCTCGACCTCCAACGGTTTGGACCGGCCAAAGAAGGTGGCAGTATTTCTTCGCTCAACAACAACGAAGAATTGGATGATTACACCTACAAAGTCGCAGGTTGTGTCGGTGTGTTTTGGACGAAAATGTCCCTCGCTCACTTGATGTCATTGCCTCCTGAAAAGGAAGTGGAATTCTTTGAGAAGGGGGTCCGGTTTGGAAAGGCACTGCAAATGATCAACATTTTGCGGGACATTCCTGAAGATTTACGGTTTGGACGTTGTTACATACCAAGCGAAGCACTGAGCCGTCATGGGCTTGAACCGGCCGACTTGATGGATGCCTCAAACATTGATCAATTCCGACCGCTGTATGACGAGTACCTCGATCTTGCAAATGACCACTTTGACGCCGCAGCTGAGTACATACGAATGCTCCCTGAAGGGCAATTTAGGCTCAAAGCATCGTGCATGCTTCCAGTGCTGATTGGACAACGTACGGTCACGCTCCTCCGTACAGGCAACATCCTCGATTCAGAGGACCGAATTAAGGTCACGCGGGATGAGATGAAATCCTATGCTCGTAAACTTCTGCGGGCCTTGTTGATACCTGGTGGTGTAAAGCGCCTGCTGGAAAAAAACCGCGATGTTCCTGAGTGAACCAGTTTCTGTTGATCGAACCCCAAACAACAACTGAATCAACGCCTTTCATCAGACTGGATTTGACTCCCGCGCTCCTGAGGGCCGCTAGTAAGAAATTACTAACAAAGAAATTAACAGAGAGAAAACGATTCATTAATTCATAAAACCAGTTGCTTTTCGCCTTTGCCAAATGGTGCAAACTTCCGTAGGTCTCAAAAGGGGGAACTGATGAGAGACAATTGGTCCTCATGCTTGAACGCCGAAAACCTCTCGACTTGTTGTTTCCCCTCAAGGGAAGCGCAACAACTCGGGCGGAAGGTGAAAATCAAGAATCCATGACGGCACTTGACCGTGTACGTGCCGGTGTGATGTTGGCCAGAGATGCCGTGAAGGCCGTTAGCGTAACCGCAATGGAAGCCCTTCGGGAAGGGGCCACGTTCATAGGAATCGTCGGAGAGAAAAATCAACTGGTTGACCCCTTTGAACACCTCGACGCCCCCATTTGGTCCGATCGCCCCCCCCAAGAGTTGATGAAACTCGCTTTCCGTTACTGTGAAGAACTGACCATGCGGGAAGCAGGGAACTTCTATCACTCCTTCAAGTACCTCCCAGACGAACAACGCAACGCAATGTGCGCCGTCTATGCGTTCTGCCGAAGAGCGGATGACATCGCCGATGGCGACTGGGCAGACAGGTTCCCCGGCAGCATGGGCGAGATGGATCCTGAAGCCGTCGCTTACAGAGAACAACTCGAAAGCCTGCAAGATCAAGGTACAATCCTCGATGAAGAGGCCTACCTTAACAAAATCACACAGTTGTTCTTCTTCAGAAAGAAACTCTCCACCTGTTACTCTGAAGTCTATTCCACTGACCCAGTGTTCCTCGCCCTGAAGGAGACCGTCGAGCGCTATTCGATTGGTCGAGAAGTCTTTGATGATTTGATTTCTGGAATGGAAGATGACCTTTACAACAACCGGTACCGCAGCTTCGATGAACTCTATGTGTACTGCTACAGGGTGGCTTCTGTCGTTGGTTTGATGTGCATTGAAATCTATGGTTACGAAGACCCTCGGGCAAAGAAATTCGCCGAATCATGGGGGATCTTCATGCAACTCACCAACGTCCTGAGGGATGTCGGCGAAGACATTCAACGCGACCGAGTCTACTTGCCCCTTGATGAACTCGAATCCAATGGGATCACTGAACCTGAACTTGGTGAACAAGTGGTCCTCAACAAACAATGGGAACCTTACTGCAGGGATTATGCCCGCAGGGCCCGCACATACCTCGAAGAAGCGCGCCAACTCTTGCCGTTGCTGCCTCGTCGCACACGGTATTCTCCGGCCGCAATGATTGCCTTTTATGACAAAATCCTTCGCCAAATTGAGAAGCAACAAGGTGACGTGTTTACCCAACGTGTCAAACTCAACAAGGTGCAGAAGATATCCCTTGCTGCTGCGGTGTACATGCGCCACCGACTCCTTCCTGCCTTCCTCGACCCGCTTTGGGGCGGCCTGGCTCGAATTGGACTGCTTCCCGCAGTTTGATTCGAAGCGTCACCGTCGATCAGACACCAACCGATTCGGATTTTTTAATTGAAGACACGCTGGCGCCATACGTTCAGCAATTTGCCTCTACGATTCAGCAAACCCAAATCTGGGTTGCACAGCCAAGTGATGCTCAAACCGTTCGTGTGAACGCTTGGATACCAGTGATGTAGCGCCCAATGATGAGGTTGTGAATGTCGTGGGTCCCTTCGTAGGTCTTCACCGATTCCAAATTTGCCATGTGACGCATGACCGGGTATTCGTCAAGGATGCCGTTGGCGCCGTGGATGTCTCGAGCGACACGAGCAATCTCGAGAGCAATGTCGACGTTGTTCATCTTGGCAAGCGAAATTTGTTCATTAAACCAGTTGCCATCGTCCTTCTTTCGACCGAGGTGGTAGGCAAGCAGTTGCCCCTTGGTGATTTCTCTCAGCATCCATGCCAGTTTGTTTTGAACCAGTTGGTACGACGCAATCGGGTGATCGAACTGGATGCGGGATAGTGCGTAGGTTTTCGCACTGTGGAAGCACGACATAGCCGCGCCAAGTGCGCCCCAGGAGATACCGAACCGTGCGTTGTTGAGGCATGAGAATGGACCTCGCAGACCTTTGACATTTGGCAGCATTCGGTCCTTTGGAATCTTGCAGTCTTGGAACACAAGTTCGCTTGTGACTGAGGCCTTGAGGGAGTGCTTGCCCTTCATTTCAGGGGCGGAGAATCCTTCATCGTCTTTCTCAACAATGAATCCACGAATGACGCCATCCAGTTTAGCCCAAACCACAGCTACATCGGCGATTGTTCCGTTTGTAATCCACATTTTCGCACCATTGAGGAGGTAATGGTCGCCCATGTCTTCGGCCTTGGTGATCATATCACCAGGGTTTGATCCGTAGTCTGGTTCGGTTAATCCGAAGCAACCGATCCATTCACCGGAGGTCATTTTTGGGAGGTAGTAATTTTTCTGTTCTTCGGAGCCAAAGTCCCAGATGGGGTACATGGCAAGGGAGCCTTGAACGGAAGCGAATGAACGCAATCCTGAATCGCCTCGCTCTAATTCTTGGCAGATAAGGCCGTAGGCTACATAGGAGAGGCCTGGGCAACCGTAGCCTTTGAGTGGAGCGCCAAGCACACCCATTTCACCGAGTGCAACGCGCCATTCATCAAGGAAAACCCCTCGTTCACATGCGTCTTCAATCTTGGGAAGAACTTCTTCGTCAACCCATTCACGAACCATGTCACGAATCATAATTTCTTCTTCGGTCAAGAGACTTTCAATATCGTAAAAGTCGACGCCTTCGTATGGTTCCATAGGACCCTCTCAAAACTTGGTGAACAGAGGCGCTTCAAGAACCTAACCCTCCCCGAGGGTCTTTGAAGCGAATCAAGACTTGGAACGTTTTCGCCACGCCATGTACCAGCCCTGCAGCGTTTTGCTGTTCATGTAAACCAGCCCGAGGATGGTCCCCGGAACGGCTACAACGACAGCCGCCAACACGGCGACGGTCATGATGCTGTTATCGATTTCAACTGGAGGTTCAGGCATGAATGAGACGATGTTACCAAAAGAGGTGATGATGAACCCTTCGCGCTGATCATTTTCCCAAACAAAGGCAATCGATCGGCTGGACACAGCTGGATCCCATGCCGCTGCATCCTCTGCGACAATTTGGATGTAGGCTTCCGAAATGAGCGGCTGTTGACGGACGGTTGCGAATGGAGCCATGTGAATCAATGTGCTTCCATCATGCCCTCTTGAAACGGTTGTAAAGTCACCAGAGAGCGTCCCGAATTGCATCAAGTTCTCCGTCGTGGATTGACTTGGGTCAGCGATGTCAAGTCGTATGGCTTGAGTTTTGAGGCCGCTTGCAAAACCAACGCATTCGTTGAGGGTGGGGTCGGCGCAATCAACACCGACCCATGTTTGGGCGCTGGTCCCTGAGAGGTAGGTGACTTCATGAGTTTGAGAGATGACTGCAAGGCCATGGCTGAGGGTTGCAGCGATGCAGATGTTTTCTTGTCGATGGCAAGCAATATCGGTTATTTCAGAAGTTCTTGTCCCTTCAAGTTGGATGAAACCGGTTCCTTCTGAAAATTGCCAGATGCTACCATCAACCGCTCCAAAGTAAGCATAATCCCCTGCTGGCCGCCATTCGACCGAAGTGAGATCAAGCCCGAAGATAGCGCCGGTTCCATTTACGGGCCCGATGCTGTAATCTTCTGAATCATAGCGCATGGCCATTCCAAAATCACCCGCCATCAAAGCAGTGTTGCCACGTGGATGCCAAGCGAGGTCTTGGAAGGCTTGAGTGCGGCCAGAATTCAATTCCACATCCCCGCTGCGGTCACCTGCATCATCGGCAGAAAGCAGGCGAGCATAGCCGTCTTCACCCGCAATGAGAACCCAGAGGCCGTCGGGAGAAAGCGCTCCGGCATGGAGACCGAGATCGTTGTCTTCCAGTGTGTCTTCAAGTTTGAGTTGGATCAAGGATTCTGATTCCGCAGGAACGCTTGGGAGAAGCATCAACATCAAAACAGCCAGAACAAGCATTGACCTTCGCATAGCCAAGCCACCCCCCAACAGAACAAAACCCCTCCGACTGTCAAAATCAACGCTTCAACCTTCAACTGGCTCACCTCTGCACGGTGAGCCTTATGTTCAAGAGCGGTTTGGACGGAGCATGGAGCGATTCGCAGTTAAGCGCGGTTTAGAAAAGAAAATGGGCGGCAACGCAGGACTATCGAAGTTAGCAGCGCAGTATTTCGATGACTTGCAAGTCGATGCTGAAGGTCTGTTCACCGGTAAATACGGCATTCTAACCCGCATCAGCGGGGAGTTCGGCAGCGATGGAAAACTCGCTCTGGATGTTGAGCAACTCAAAGGGACAGACCTCACAGCGTTCCTTGCCAGCGATGGTGGAAGAGAAGAAGCCATGGAATCTCGCAAAAGATACTCTGCCTTCTTGGATGAAGCCACAGGCTACACTCCAAAACAACGCGGGGACAAAGCCAAAGAGGAAGCAAAGAAATTCTCAAAGGCCCGCTCGGCCATCAAAATGGCTCATAAGTCCATGGAGATGAGCAAAAGCATCACCCAAGAAACAACCGACCAGGCTCACGCAATGATCGCTGAACTTCAATCGATGATCGATGCAGGTACGCCTCCTTCCGAAGGCAAGGTCAAGAAACTCAACGACTTACTTTGATTGACGAGGAGGTGAAAGGCATGGACAGCAAGGCCATCCTCGAACCATACCTTGAGCAGTGTCCGAGAATTTCTGAACTTGATGACGCATCACAACAACGCTTGGCGTTGATGGTTGGCAGCGTCGATGAAACCGTCGGCATATCCCACCTCGTGGATTGCCTCGCCGATGGAACAAGCCTCGGTGGCGACGGTACAATCCGTTGCTACGTCGGGTTCGAACCTTCAGGGAAGGCCCACATTGGATGGAAGGTCCTCTCGCTGCAATTGCGAAGAATGCTTGATGCGGATGCAAACGTCTTGATTTTCTTGGCCGATTGGCACGCTTGGGTCAACGACAAGTTCAACGGTGTTATGGCGGACATTCAAACCACAGCCACATACATGGAAGAAACATTCCGAGCCTTGCTTGGCCACCCTGAAGAAGGCGATGGACCTGGCCAACTCAGATTCCTATGGGCTTCTGAATTGATGGACAATGGCGATTACTGGGCTCGAGTGCTTCGGTGTTCCAAGGGTGCAACCCTCGCAATGGTTCGTAAAACATTCACCATCATGGGTCGCGATGAAGCGTCCTCTGACCATGACCTCTCCAAATTCTACTACCCTGCCATGCAAGCAAGCGATATTTTTGAACTCAAAATCGATGTTGCGCTGGGTGGAATGGATCAGAGAAAGGCCCACATGTTTATGCGCGACGTTGCAACAAAGTGGGGATGGGAAAAGGCAACTTGCCTCCACACACCAATCATCTCATCGCTCAAGGCAACTGGAACCCGAATGGAAAGTTTCGATCATAAAATGAGCAAATCGGACCCATCTGGTGCAATCTTACTCCACGATGCAGAAAATATCCTTCGCAATAAAATGAAAAAGCACGCCTATCTGGATCCCGCAGATCAACATTCACCGGTTTACGAACTGGCTGAACACGTTGTGCTCCCCGAATGGGGTGAAATAGTCGTAACACCAAACCCAAAGTTCGGAGAACCATCCACATGGACTGATCTAGTTGCATTCAAAGCCGCAGTGAGCGACGGCACCCTGCATCCATTGGATGCGAAACTTGGCGTTGCTGCCGGCATAAGCCGCGGCTTAGAAGGCGTTGCTGCCCATTTTGAAGCAAGACCAGAAACCCTTGACGCTGTGACTCGCTTGGCCAAGTGATTCAATCTTCGTGAAGCGAGAAACCCTCTTCGATGCTGTGGACATCAAGGCGAAGAATTCGTCGAGTGTCACGGATGTAATCACGGGACGGCAAATGGTCAATGCCAACGGTAGCGTTGACGGTCAGGCATTGACCTGGTTGGAATTGGTTGACGTATTCCTCAGAAAGAATGGCCATGATGGTCGGCACATCTTCGGGCAGGTCATCGCTTTGAAGGCTCGTTGGATCAAAGAGTTCCATGTATTGGACATCTTCGTAGTAGTTTCGCTCAAGGTCCATGCTGAAGTTTCGAGGGTCTGGCAGGTCTTCACGCTTTCCGCCTGCGTCGAGGATCGCGATGGCGTTCTTTAGGCACATTGGGCATGTCTCCAATTTCTTGCGAGCTCGCGCCAGCTGTTCATGCTCAACCCACTCATGCTTGCATTCGCGGCAGGCGTATGCGGCGCGCTTCAACCAACCCATGGCCCGACTTGTGCTGTGGACAACCGCATCAAAGCGCAAAAACCGAGTTCTGTCCCTCATTCGCAAATCGGCGATGTGATATCGGTTTAGTTCAGAAAACCCAAGCACCCTAATGACGGGGCGTGGACTCAAGTTATGGAGTGAAAATTGCTCTTCAAGAACGATGGTTCCCGAAGCGAGGCATGTCGACATGTCACTCATGAAAGCAAGGCCAAGACCCTCGTGCTTTTCCAATTGCTCCCATTGAATTTCAAAACCCCAGACGCTGTCGTCAATCGAAGCCAATGCGGCAAAGTCGGCTTTACAGTTTGCTTCAAAAAAGGTCCGCCAAGCGGCAAGCAGTCGTTGTTCTTCTGGGGTGGGCTCGGTGGGGACTCTTGGCGACATGGAAGTTTGGGTCCCATCCGACGGCTTTCAATTGTTTCGATTGAAAGTCGAATTTCCAAGCAAGATTGAGCATTGCAAGTTGGGCTAAGGTTCATCAATCCCTTTCATGTCGAGTCAACTGTCCCCTCACAGAGGAGGAGCGTGTACCCCATGGCAAACATCGTCGTTCTCGTTAAGCAAGTCCCAGATACCAACGCTAAAATTGTCGTTTCAGGCGACCGAGTGGACCTTTCAGCGGTTAAGAAAGTGATGAGCCCTTACGACGAATTTGCAGTTGAAACAGCACTTCAACACCGCGAAGCAACCGGAGGCGAAGTTACCGCACTCACGCTTGGGGGAGCTGGAGCAGACAAGGTCCTCAAGGACGCAAAGGCCATTGGTGTCGATCACATCGTTCGAATCGATAGTGAGGCTGAACTTGACTCGAATGCGCTTCAAACAGCAATCACCTCGGTATTGAGCGAACTCGGTGCTGAAGTGATTTATTGTGGCAAGTCCGCAGCAGACAGCGGCGCTGGTTCAACTGGCCCGGGGATTGCAGAGCGTTTGGGCTGGGCTTCAGTCTCGAACGTCACGTCCGTGGCCTTCGATGGTGGCATCACCGTCGTAGCACCAAGTGAGGGTGGAAACGCCCGTATTTCCGTTTCCATGCCTGCCGTCATTTCTTGTGACAAAGGCAACATCAAGGTACGAAAGCCAAACGTCAAAGGCATCATGCAAGCCAAGAAAGCCAAGGTTGATGTCAAATCCATTTCAGTTCAAGCCTCCAGCGTGGCCGTTGTTTCTCACAGCATGCCACCTGCGAAGCCTGCAGGTAAATCCTACGAAGGTGGCGCTGCCGCTGCTGAAGTTGCCCGTCTTCTTCGGGATGAAGCCAACGTAATCTGAGGTGAACAACATGACTGAAACTATTGTAATTGCTGAAATCGCAAAAGGAACCATCCACTCAACAACTTCTGAACTCGTCACCGCTGCACTGGCGCTTGGTGGCTCACCAATCATCATCGTCCCCTGCACCGACGCGAGCGTCGCTGATGCCGCTGCTACCATTTCGGGCGCAAGCAAGGTGATCGCTGCTAAATCTGAAGCATTTGCACATTACGACGCTGCCGGTTGGGCTTCAGCAATTGATGCAATCGCACCTGTTGGAACAATCATTACTGCAGCCACCCCTCAATCCAAGGACCTCGCCGCTCGACTTGCCGCACGCAGATCGTTGTCCGTCGTCCAAGACGTCGTTGCTATCGATGGAAATCAATTGACTTCGCCTGTTTACTCTGGAAAAGCCATGCAAACCGTAGCTCTTTCAGGACCAGCTGTGGTGAGCGTTCGAGCAAATGTGTTCGATGCTGCCGCAGAAGGTGGCTCAAACGAAGTCTCTGTTGTT
>Ga0209092_10004862_pt1 | contig 11023 bp, 22 predicted proteins | sample FraStrMetagenome_FD_187446 | JGI IMG/M metagenome (GOLD analysis project Ga0209092, IMG submission 187446) | Marine eukaryotic phytoplankton communities from Arctic Ocean - Fram Strait ARC3M Metagenome (SPAdes) (version 2) | ecosystem: Environmental > Aquatic > Marine > Oceanic | place: Fram... | reverse complement strand
TTTTATACTCTCAAGGTAAACCCGCAACAGTATCTAGAGGTGATTCAAAAACACACAAAATCGTTGAAAACCCTCATATATGTGAAAAAGATGAGATTAAAGAAGACAAGTTGTTTATATTAGAATCGTTTTCCCACACATCTACTAGGATAATAAGAGTTAAACACATAGGTCATAGACAATATAAGGTAAATATGACTAACTCAAATCGTTGGATCCGTAAAGTTATTAATCTAAACCCACACAATAATAAATAAAAATAAAAGTTATGAAAAAGAATATAACAAAGTTCGATTTACTTACGTTTAAAAAGTTAAAACATCAAGATGGTGTACAAGCAATAGCAGAGTTCCCAAATGGTTTTGGCGCATCTGTTATAAAATCCGATACAAGTTTTGGCGGCAAGAGTGGCTTATTCGAACTCGCCGTATTAGACAACGAAAATGGTAATATTAACTCCACAACCGACATAACAGACGATGTTATAGGTTGGCAAGATGAAGATGATATTGATAGAGTATTAACCGCAATATCTAAATTATTACCCGACGGCACACTCCCCAAAGGTGTAAAGATATGAAAAGGGGTAATAGGATATACTGTGAAGAATCCAGTCCCTTATATTGGGAAGTATACTACGAGATGAACGGTGGAGGAAAACACCCCAACGATAACACAAACATAAAATCCAATGGACGTAAACGAGATAATCAAGGTACTAAGAGAGGTAAACGACGACAAATCGCTTAACCCAACCTTACAACAAAAAGTAACGTATTTAATAGACGATTTACAAATGTATAGATTTATAGTCATATGATTAATAGTGGAAGAGAGTGGGACTTTATGGATGATTACGTCGATAAGGAATATAACTTTATAGTAGAGGCGATAGAATCGGGAATCGTGGTAGGGTAAAACGTTATACATCCAAAACCCACGCCATACACACGTTATTTCCAGCAAACTAACGTAAACCAACACGATATGTGGGTAAATAACGATGTAGACGACTTTAAAAATAACACCAGTACATCCACCGACGGATTCTCCCCACCCACATATAAAGAAAATACGATGTGTGGGGAAGATAGTTGAGTTTTTAGGCGTGTTCAAGTATATACGTAATAATTAAGTAACGTAGTCTATAAGGAGGATGATGTGTGTAAAAAAGAGTTTCGGGCTGGTTTTATTGTTAATATTTATAATAAATGAATAATCACATATGTTAATAGCACAAGAAAATCCTGGGGAATGGTTACATTTCATTGAGAGGGAAGATAATGAAGGTTTAACCATATTGGAGTTAAAGGAAAAATATAGAGATGAGAAAATCTTATTTGAAAACTATATAACTAACCTTGACCAACATAAGTTGATGGTTGCTCAAAAATCTGCTGGTGGAAGTGAAGAAGAGAAAGCTGCCCAAGCTATTATTGATGGTTATGGTACTAAGTTTGTTATTCAACTTAATATACCTTCTGATGGTTTTGAAACTATATTAGCTCTTCAACAAGATGGTGGTGATCCTACTACTTGGACTATTAATTGGGGTGATGGTACTACTGAAAGTGGAATTGGTGTTCCTACTCGCACTTGGCCCGTAGCTGGGATATATGATGTTGAAATCGAAAGTGGTGGTTTTAACTCATACACTCAAGCCTATACTGGGATGAATAATACAATAAGAGCTACTGTTGTTGATGTTTTAAACTGGGGAGATACTAAGTGGGTTACAATGTATCAGATGTTTGGTAGTTGTGCTAACTTAATTGGTTTTTCAGCTACAGATTTACCCGATACAAGTCTATTAACTAGTATGCAGAGTATGTTTGCTTTTGCCATCAACTTTAATTATGATATATCTAATTGGGATGTTTCTAATGTTACTAATATGTTTTCTGTATTTTTTAATACAAACGCATATAATAAACCCCTAAATAGTTGGGATGTAAGTAATGTGACTAATATGGCTGGTATGTTTAGACGAGCAGATGCATTTAATCAACCATTAGATAATTGGGATGTTTCATCAGTGGAAAATATGCAAACAATGTTTGCGGGTGCTGAGATATTTAATCAAAATATTGGTGCTTGGAGAATGAATAATGTTACTGTAACTTCTGGAATGCTAAGTAGTACACCAGAATTTAATAATGGTGGTAGTGATAGTATTAAGGATTGGAATGTTTCCTCTGTTATTAATATGAATGCTATGTTTGGTTTTGCATTCTCATTTAATCAACCCCTAACTAACTGGGATGTTTCTAATGTAACTAATATGAGAGAGATGTTTAAGATGTCTATTTTCGATCAACCCCTTAATAATTGGGATACTTCTAATGTCCTTACAATGTTTGGTATGTTCAATGGTGCTGTATTTAATCAAGAATTAAGTAATTGGGATACTAGTAACGTCCAAACTTTTAGAAATATGTTTAAGGATAATACAATTTTTGATAGAGATATTTCAAATTGGGATGTGGGATCAGCTACTACTATGGATTCTATGTTTTATGGAACCTCTTTCAATCAGGATATAAGTATTTGGGGTACCCCACAACTTCAGGATATAGACTTTATGTTTGCTTTTTCAACAGTATTTAACCAACCTATTGGGAATTGGAATATTCCTAATGTAACTACTTGTAAAGCAGTGTTTAATGGGGCGGATGTGTTTAATCAAGATTTATCTACCTGGGATATGAATGGTGTTACTAGAACTAACGAAATGTTCAAAAACGCTACCTTATTTAACCGAGATTTATCAGCATGGGATACAAGTACTATTACAGATATGGATGAAATGTTTTATGAAGCAACATCATTTAATCAAAATATTGGTGCTTGGGATGTTGGAGCTTTAACTACAGCAATTAGTATGTTTGTTAGTAGTGATATGACTACAACTAACTATGATAATTTACTTAACGGGTGGGTAAATAGCACACGTTTAGCAGGTACAGAATTTAGCAACGATTTAACATACACATCCTCAGTATCTGGTGTGGCACATGCAACTTTAGTAAATACACCATGGGTTATAACTGATGGTGGTCCAATATAAAATAAAATGAAATTATTCGTAATACTATTTATCGGGGTTATAAATTTAATGTTTGGGCAAAACAACCCAAATGTATTAGTTAAAAATAATGTTTTTAAAGTATCTTATAATGAAACATTAGAACAACCCAATTGGGTGGAGTATAGTGTTCGTAAAATAACTAAGGTAGCAGATAGGAAAGGTATGGATTTCCATATAGTAAAGGGAGTATACACATCTAACTCATCAGATTATAAAAATAATGTATGGGATAAAGGACATATGGCACCAGCAGCCGCGTTTACTGATTCATATGATAACTTAAAAACAACATTTTCATATTTAAATTGTTCTTTACAATTTGATAGATTAAATAGGGGTGCTTGGAGATTATTAGAGCAACAAGAAAGAGTTTGGGCTAATGAGTTTGGTACTTTAAAGGTTAAAGTTGTATTAGAGTTTAAAGTAAATCATTTAGTTTTACCAACTGGTGGACATGTCCCTAGTGGGTATTTTAAATATATAAAATTCCCAAATGGGGAGATAAAGTGTTATTACTTCCCTAACTCAAACCCAACTAAAAATTGGCGTGAATATAAAATAAAATGTAAATAATATGAAAAAAATAATAGTTTTAGTATGTTTAATACTCCAATCATGTGGTTCTTACACATATAAATCTTATAGACCTACAATAAAGAGTTTATTAGCAATAACGGAAGCGGGTGATACTGTACCTGTTTCAATGAGAGAATTTGAAAGACAAAAATATGACACATACACAAGATTTAACTACAATGGTAGCTGGCACTGGAACAACTGGAGATACTCTAACAACCTTAGAGGGTTTGAATACCCAAACGGATTTTGGAATAATTATGGGTTTAATAGTTATAATTGGAATAATTATAGGCCATCTGTTAGACCGAAAGTTCAACCAAAAAATAGACCAAGACCTAGAGTTAATGTACCTAGACCAAGAGTAATCCCTAATAACCCACCTAGGAGAGTTAACCCACCAACACGTAGAATAACACCACGTAGAGCGACACCAACTCGTTCTGGTAATAATACTAGGTCTTCTAATAAACAATAATGAAAAAGTTTTGGAGATTATGGGCGAATGCCTTAGGTAAAAAAGCAAGTAGAGAAAGAGTAGAAGCAGATAAGATTGCTACATTACGTACCTTTATAGTATTGCAAGCAATTATTACAAATGTTTTTATAGTTTGGAATATATTAAGAAATTGGTAGTATTTATAACCATATAATAGGGTTGTTTTAATATGTTTAAAGTATAAATTGTGTTTGAATTGGAATTAGCAATCTTAGTGGTCATCATAAGTGCCGTAGTAGGTCCCTTATTGGTAACTCGTTACCGTCATTATCTTAATAATAAAACTAAAGTAGATCCCATAAAATCCGCTATACAAACTAATATGTTAGTGGATGATCAACTAGAACAAATTAAAGATGAGTTAGATGCTTGTCGAGTATGGATATCTCAATTCCATAATGGTGGAAACTTCTATCCTACTGGTAAGTCGATACAAAAGTTTTCTATAGTCCATGAAATGTATTCTCCAGGTGTTAGTTCTATAAGTGATACCTTTAAAAATATTCCTGTTTCCCTATTTAGTAAACCTATTTCACATCTATACAGTGATGGTGAAATATTAATCCCCAACTATAAAAAGGTAAATCACTTTGGGTTGAAAACGTTTGCTGAAGGAACTGGAGCTAAATCATCATATTTGTTTGCTTTAAACTCTATTAACGATGAGTTTATTGGTACGTTAGGAATCGAATATTGTTCTAGAGTTAAAAAACTAAGTGAAGAACAACTTAATACAGCACGTACTAAATCTATCTCCATAGGGACGTTATTAAGTACCTACCTATATGCTGAAAAGTAATATGTGACTTGCTAGGTTACCGCAGATACTATTCGTATATTTATGTATAATAAAAAATAAAGGTCATATGAAAACGTATTACATTGATAACAAGATCCCAGTTATTAAACTTAAAGAAGATTATTACATTCAATCCTGGTTTACAATAGCAGTACCTGAATTACATTCTGTAGGTACTATTAATAAAACTATTAAACACCCTAAGTTTAAAGTAGGTTTTAAACAAATTATTAACCCAACACAAGAATTTATTTCTTATTTAAAATAAAAGTTATGACAAAAAGAGAACAACTAAGACAACTACACTCAGAACTTTATAAGTTTATAGAGAAAGAATACCCAGATTCAGATTTATTTGATGAAGGACAATATATGGATATTAACTTCTTTAGTGATGGTATAGGTGACAACTCAGTATCGTTTCATAAGTCTAGATTAACATTAGATTGTTTAGATTGGTCTAGTGATGAAGTTAAAGAAGTAGTTAGTAAACTTGAGGATAAGTTTAATTGGATAAATAAATAATAATTAAAAAACAGTTATGATGGAAGATTTAATACTTTTAAAGTCAATTTTAGATTTAGTAAAAACCACACCTAATAATATGGAGTTAGGGGAAAAAGTTAGGGAGATTGTATCTACCGTTAAGTAGTCATATTTATAATAAAATATAGTAGTATGGAATTATTTGAAAGTAGATTTAAGAAGTTTCTTAACGTAGCCAAAGTGATGAAGATGGTTGGAGAGGGTTCTGAAGAAATGGAATATGAAAGTGCTATTACTTTTAAACAAGCTAAAGAGTTAGGTTTGTTACCTATAGATGGTAGAAAAACAACTACCAAAGTTAAAGAAAAGTATATGGATTATTTTACTATTACAAAACCTAACGAAGATGGTTTTAGTAAGGTAATATATTGGATTAAAAAAGAAGATGCTATCAACTCAGGAGATAGTTTTAGTTTAGATGATGATATTGATTCTTCTCTTTACTCATAATCTAATAACCTTTATTACTTGCCTCACCAGATATTACTCCATGTAGGTATATCTTTATTTCCTTAATATTATTTTCTAGCGTTTTAACGTCGTTATCTTCTTTGTTAGCGAGGGTGGTGATTGACGATTCAACCGCGTTTAAACGCACTGAAAACGCCGTTATTTCGCGGTTAAACGTAGCGGCGTCAGCAAAATCAGATGTAGATATATGTTCTCTTATTTCATCTAGTTGTTTAGTGGTCATTTGAATCCACTTCTCATAACTATCAGCTATAGTAGTTTGATTTTTCTTAATAACACTATAGTTTTTATTGATTGAACCATATTGATATAAAAGTATTGCTAATAGTGTGAGTTGTATTCCAGAAAGTAAATATACGATTTCCATAGTAGTGTTTTTTTTAGTGTGTAGATATAAAATACAACCTTAACTTAACCACTCCACCCTATCTTATAACAAATATTTGGCTACCGCAGAAATAGGTCGTACATTATGGGTAACATAAACATAAAAATATAATATATGAACAAAGATCCAAAAAGATTTACGAGAACACCTTATTTCGAACACCCATCTTGGTTTACTGAACCTGTAATCGATGAAAACGGTAGGGTAGTTGAACCTGCTAGAAACTTTTACTATGATAACAAAACTCGGGTTGCTGGGGAGAATCATGTATTCATGTTAGAAGAGGAAGTTGAAACTCAGGGTGAAGATTCAGCGGTTATATTTGATATAGACCAAACGTTTTGTTTGTTTTTTGAGGATAACCCCAACAACGTTTATAATAGACAATATGTTGAAACCGTGGATAATAAATGGTATGATACTAATGTAGGTTTTAAATTTGAAATAGGGGATAGATACAAATCCAGCAAAATCAAACGTAACATCGATTTTGACGGCTTTTGTGCGTATTTATCTGAGAATAAACACAATAAAGTGTTAAAACAGTTATTAACTAAAATTTAAACTAAAATGGCTACATCACAAGAAGTAAAAGAACAATTAGATGCGTTATATGAAACGTTTACAAACGAACATGACGGTAAATCCAAAGCAGCTCACCAACGTGCTCGTAAAGCAATAGGAGCTATCAAAAACCTAGTGACTGAGTATCGTAAAGCATCTGTAGCTGGAGACAAATAAACCAACTACAAAATATTTTTAGATAAGAGGCGCGAAAGTGCCTCTTTTCTTATTTGGAGAAGCGATATTTTTTTCGTATATTTATAACATATGATTGATAAGAACGACTTATTTAACTTATTTCCCCAACCTGAAGATAAGGGTAGGGTAGAGATAACTGATGATGAAATAGAGATTGAGGTATCATCATCCACTCACTTTAAGATTGGTAAGTTTAAGAAGTTGATTGAAAATCATCAACTATTTTTTGAACACTTTAAACGTGGGATGAAAGAAGCAGATGCTAAGAACTATGATCACGAGGAAACCAAGAGACAAGCATCGTTCATAGTCTATAATCGTGCTTGGTACTATATTAAGGATTTTGATTTAGACAATAAGGAAGAGGTTTTAGATTTAACTTTATTTAATCCATACGATTTAGCTTACGTACTCCAGTTAGCTATTAAGTTCCATGAGAGTGGAGAAGAGTATGAAAAGTGCGCTCACTTACTTAAAATCCAAAGATTTCTTGAGAATTGGTTAAAATAACTTGGATACCCGAGGGAAGTTTATTACCTTAACCACATATTAAAACACATTACAAAATAACGTTTATAAAACATATATAAATTATTAAAAATAAATAATAAAATATATAGAAAAACCAAGGTATAAAAATACAAAAATAAAACAAATACACTAAACTATCACACTATGAGAAACAGGGACCTATACGATCGCAACCTAGAAGGTATGCGAGCTAAAATCCAAATGGCCAAAAGAGCAGTACAACAGCAATATCCTATTTCGGATTTTATTGCATTATTAGATGAGATTGAAGTTCTAAGACAAGGTATTGATGATATGGTACAACGTGAACCGTTAGATGGCCATGAAATGAATAAAGTAAGATAATCAAAATAAATAAAAGTTATGGAAATGAATGCTCAACAATTACAAGCCAACTATGATGAGTTAATCTCGTATATTGAAAAATATATCGAATCACCTCGTAAAGAAAAAGTATTAGATTTTTACAAACAACATGAAGATAGGTTGATCCTATTACCTGCTGCTCATAAAGCAGCATATCATTCCGCATTTGCGGGTGGGTATGTTTTCCACGTTAATAACGTGATTAAAAACGCGTTGGTATCACTTGATGTATGGCGACGAGCAGGTAGTAATCTAGTTGATATCACGTTGGATAACGTTGTATTCTGTGCATTAAACCATGACTTAGGAAAAATGGGTACCAAAGATGAAGATAGTGTTTACCCATCACAAGATAAATGGAGGAAAGAAAATCTAGGTGAGTTATATAAGTTTAATACTAATCTAGCTTACATGACTGTTCCTGATCGTTCATTATTTTTACTACAAGAGGCTGGAATACCTATGTCTCAAGATGAGTTTATCGCTATTAAAACACATGATGGTTTATATGATGAAGCAAATACACCATATTTTAAATCATTCATTCCAGAAAACCGTTTTAGAACACCTTTAGCATTAATCATACACGAAGCAGATATGAGAGCAGCTAGAATAGAGTGGGAACAACAATATTTACCTACTATAGGAAAAGGTAACTTGGCTAAGCCAAAATTCAATCGTAGTTTGAATACAAATAATAAATCAAAAGCATTATCATCTGTTAAATCAGCAGGGTTAAAAAATATGCTTGATAACCTATAATATGAATTTTCACCCAACAACACTATACATAATCGTATCAATTTTAGTTACTATTGTAATTGTTTTACTTTATGTTACTCGTAATTTACTCATGAAAAATGAGAAATATGAGGATCTTGTAGAGGGGTATAGAGTGTTCATCCTTAGATTCCAGCAACAGGTAAAGGAATCAGACAAAAGAATCAAGGAAATCGATTCTAAGGGTACATTCAAATCAGATGATGAAGTAGGTTATTTTTTCAACGAATTAAAGAAAATCCAAGACTCACTAACTAACTTTAGAGTCGAGGAATAAACCTACACAATGCCAAGAAAAGCAAAAAAGGGTAGTTCTAGATACTACTTTACGGACGAAACTGAAGACGCGATTGTAAGATACAACGCGTCAACTGATTTTGACGAACGATCTAAGATTTATGGAGAAGAAATACACTACGCATATTTCAAACTAACCCAAAATATCATCCACACATTTAAGTTCTATTATACTGAAGTGGACCAGATTGAACATCTTCAACATGAGATTATAACATATCTACTCTCTAAAATACACTTATTTGATCCATCTAGAGGTGCTAAGGCATATTCTTATTTTGGAACTATTGTAAAACGATGGTTGATCCTATATAATACTAAAAACTATAAAAAACGTATACAAAAAGTTGATGTAGTTGAGTTAGATAGAAACGATGACTTTAGATACAATCCAGGTGAAGAAGTAGTTAAAAGTGATTTGGATAAGTATATGGACTTGTATGTAGGGTATGTCTCAGAAAATATTTTTGATTTATTTCCTAAAGGTAACGATGCTCAAATTGCAGATGCTATTTTAGAGTTATTTCGTAAGAGAGAGAATATAGAGATCTTTAACAAAAAAGCACTATATATCTACATCAGAGAAATGGTAGACGTTAAAACACCTAAAATCACTCGCATAGCTCAACAACTACATACCATATTTAAATCAGAATATTTATTCTATTTGGATAATGGATACGCAAGATTTTAATATCTAATATTTATAATAAAATATTATGGGTAAGTTTGACGACAAAATATTCGGTAAGAAGAAGTTCTCCGATATACTCCAAGAAATCCACGAAAATCAAAATACTAGAGGTGCTCAAATCATAGGTTTAATCTCAGAGTTAAAACCATTAATCGAGGACATTGGTGATGCAACTCTTATTGTTCCACTAATCAAAGAATATATGGAACTAGGTATTAAAAATGACGAAGTGTTAGTTAAGATGGCTACTATAGTTCAAAGAGCAACTCAAAACAAAGGTAGTGATATTGAAACTACACTATTAACTGAGGAAGAAAAAGCACAACTTTTAGGAGAAATAAAGAACCTTCCCGAATCTACTAAGTAATGTCTACATTAGGATTTGCAGCATTAAATAATAACTTAAATCAAGTTGATGTATCTGGCTTAGCAGTCAAATCAAGTAACTTAGATAATACCTACCAGACCGGTAGAGTATTAAACGTTATATTAGATGAAAACTCAAATAACTTTGAAAGTTATGGTGGGTGGAACGGTATAGGTACTATTGAGTTTGAAATAGTAAACTACCAATCATCAAGAGAGGGTGGTAAAACTATAGCAACCCCACTATTATCCAATAATAAAAAATACCCTTTAGTAAACGAGTTAGTATTAATATTTAGATTACCAGATACAGGTTTAGGAGTACGTACAGGTTCAGAAAAGTTTTATTATTTAAATACACTTTCACTTTGGAACCACCCACACCACAATGCATATCCAAACCCACTAAAACCACAATCAGACGAACAAACACAAGATTACGCTCAAACATCAGGTGGGAATGTTAGACGAGTTAAGGATGGTTCAACTGAAATAGATCTAAACGGAGAATCAGGGGGGACGTTTGTAGAAGAAACTAACATACATCCTATATTACCGTTTGCTGGAGATGTTATAGTTGAAGGTAGATTTAGTAATAGTATAAGATTAGGTAACACAGCAAAAACTGATTCCAAATATGCTAATAACTGGTCTGAAAACGGAGATGATGGTTCACCTATTACTATTATTAGAAACGGTCAACCTGAAGACTCATCTGAGTTGGGATGGTTACCTGTAACTGAAAATATTAATAAAGATTTATCTTCTATCTATTTAACTAAGGATCAAAAAATACCTTTAGAGTTAGATAACGAGTTATATGAAGCCTTTAACGAAGCACCAATAACAGCCCCAGAATA
>Ga0209092_10004861_pt1 | contig 11026 bp, 7 predicted proteins | sample FraStrMetagenome_FD_187446 | JGI IMG/M metagenome (GOLD analysis project Ga0209092, IMG submission 187446) | Marine eukaryotic phytoplankton communities from Arctic Ocean - Fram Strait ARC3M Metagenome (SPAdes) (version 2) | ecosystem: Environmental > Aquatic > Marine > Oceanic | place: Fram... | reverse complement strand
TATCCGTATTTCTTGCTGATTGCATGTTTTCACTTAATCGGATTCCGATTAGAGTTGTTCATGTCAATGAAATCAACTGCATATCAGGTTTCTATTATGCCTGTACTTACTTCTTGATCGGAAACACCTAACTGGATTCCAGATAAGTGTCAAATCAAGTTCTCATCGATTGACCTCAAAACTGGATTTGAATTGCATATGAGGATTCTCATACACATATCCGTAATTCCTGCTGATTGCACGTTTTCACTTAATCGGATTCCGATAAGTTGCGTACTTCCTGATTGGATATGTCAATGAAGTTTATTGCATATTAGGAATTCTCCATCTTATGCACTTGGGGATTTCCATACGTTACTAGGTACGTGAAAATTGTTGCACTTTTACTAATATGACATTGCACTTTTACTAATATGACATTGCACTTTTACTAATATGACAATTGCACTTTTCAACTCTATTTATGCTTCCAAAAATGTATCGGCTAATTTGGTCTTTTTTTCCGTTTTATCAAAAATGTATCCCTTTCGGCCCCTGTTTCTTATTTTGTTCCAATTCAATTTAACTTGTTGCGAAATAATTTATTTACGTCCTAATATGTAACATACTAATTTATACATAAAATCCTACTATGCAAATGAGTTATTTCAATGCGGGGCGGAAAAGAATGTTTCAGATTATTTCTATTTTTTTGCAAAACCTTAATTAGACTTGAGTAAGGATACTGCAACTCGTTGTATTGTTAAAATATTGACTTTATGTTTCTGCTCAAGCTCTTGAAAAAATGATGCAAAAAGCTCTTTTATCTAATTATAGATTACCAGAACGAACAAATTGTAGTTAGTCAACACTCTGGCAGCGTGTTTACTCAACAATATTTTTTTTTCCTTCTGCTCCTTATTGACCACTTGAAATTACAAGCAGTTAATGCTTCTATGCGGTGCTCTGTTAATTTAGATGATTCTCCGTCTATGATCTTCATATATTCATGTCGTTGTCTTCGAACCCATTTCCCCAATGGTCTATTTGGTAAATATGTTTGAGGAACATTACAATGCCCCATCACAAGCTTGAATTCTTGTAGCTCCCTGAAACGCTGATGCCATAACGATTCTGCTCTGTTATTTGTCTCGAACTCAAAGCTTATATTTACGAGAGCCTTGAAGCGTTCTTCCATGTATTCTGTAGTGAAATTGCCTTGAGAATTCTTAAAATCTTGCCTTTGCTTATGTACCCATCTCCCTAGAGCAAGATTTGGGGGGTGTTGCTGAGGAACATTGCAATGGCCGTTTTTTTTACGAAATTGTATAAGTTCCAAATATCTTGACATCCACATTCCTTTTTTTCTTGGTGAAAAATTATTTAGTTTCTTGTGGAGTTTAGATGACATTGGACCCGGCGCTTGATATTTCGACACGTTAACCTTTATTGCACATGTCACAGGTGCGAATTTTGCAGATGTGTTTGGTCTTAGTTTTCTTTTCTTGATGGGTAAAGAGAAGCAAGGGTGTGAACCTGGACTCGAATGAGTATTATTTCGTATGTTCATTTTGCTTTCATTGCTTAAGCTACTCATAATGCGAAATGTGAACAAATTTTTTTGAGAAGTAATAAGAATTGGTTCCATAAATTTATTTTTTTAAATACGAGGTGGGTCTCTCAAATAAGAAAAAAGCAAAGGTCGCTGTTCTTATGTTTCTCTATTCGGTACTATCTAAGATGAACTATCTAAGGAAAAATTTGACCTATTTATCATGCGCTCGTCCTCAGCGCTCGTCCTCAGCGCTTTCTACTTTTATTTATGTACACGCAAACAAGAACACGAGGACTGGCTCAACTGTAAAAAAAAATCCTCTAAAAGCAGCCCACGGCTACTGTCTGCTGAAAGCCGGAGTTCTGTGACGTAATCCATATTCCAATGCTTAAGTTTTGGTTTAAAAACATGTTTCTGCTGGAATATTAAGGTCCGTAGTAAAATAGTTTCGATTTCTTTATTGAAAAAGCACGATTCATCTGAATTTCGGAGCAGTGACTAAGTTTTTCTGTCACAACGAAGTTGTTTCAGGACTTTATTTTATTTTGGTTCGTGAATTTTAAATTTATGAACTTCTGGTTGATTCTGCTCTAAGAACTATCGGATATTTACGACAATCCTTATCCATATATTTTGTAAATATAAGATTTCTATTTTAATTTAACGCATATTCCAATGCAGTCTCTTTTTAGATAAGGAATGATATGAGTGACCAAACTTCCAATAACACCACCTAATTATTAAGATAAAATAAATTCAGTCTTGGATGTTTTTGACGTTCGATGTTAAGATCTCTCCATTTTCTTCCAAACTATTGAAGTTGAAGATGAAAGTGTGAATAGTAGACACAGTACAACCGTGTCTGGGGGAACGGTGTTGGACATAATCCAACCTTTCCAAGCGTTTATCTCAAAGGGATGTCTTCCCTTTTTGTAATAAATTAAGGCTTTATAACCTGATATAGGGTAATAACCAGCATATAACTAACTAAAATAGAGCGATAGGTTATTATACTATTCTACCTCCTACATACTTCATACCTACAACATGGTAAGACGATATTTAAGTGTGACAAGATTAGACATCACTGATTATTATGTTTCCACTTAACGAGATCAAAAATATTTTCACCATGATATGGCCTCAACTATGCTTCCTCCCGTACATGTATCTTTTCGTCCTTGTCCTTTTCATATCTCCTCGTCTTCACCAAGCGCAAAGGACTTTACTTTTAGAGGAATTCTACAACGGAATAAAAAATAATACATTTGATTCCATCATTGATGTGCGCACACAAAATGAATGGGACAGCGGACATATTCCCAACGCGACGCATATTGAAAATCTACAAATGATGGATCTCCCTCCCTTACCTTCCATACTGGATGGAAATTGCAATTCTAGAGCAACGACAGTTGTTGTTTATTGCCGTTCTGGGAGCAGAGCTCGTAGCGCAATTTGGAAATTGAAGGATGCCGGTTTTAAAGGGACATTGTTAAATGGACTTGGCGTAAGCCAATGGGAGGGTGGTGGATACGATTTAGTCATGACAAAATCACAAAATCCTTTATGTTCTGTTGGAAACAATATTAATGATTTAACCTCCGCAGAAGTTGAAGAAGAAACTATTGAAGAGGGAATGGACATAATGAGTTTAGCAAATTCGCCGATAATAGCCCCTACAGAATCGCCCACACTAGACCCTACTGAATCACCAACCATCATATCTATAGAATCTCCTTCTTCCATACCAACAGGACTAGAGTCAACAACTGAACCAACGTCTGAACCAACTGCTTTATTTATAGACCATCTCGTTGATGCGCCAACTCTTGCTATTTATTATGGGCATCCAGATCGATCTCCGAGTCCTACTTTAGTGTTGACAGAGGAATCCGACGACCAAGAAGATGAACCTTGTGCCTGGTTCCCATTTGTTAACTTATGCTAGTTGCGACTATTCAAGGTCTTTAGGAAATAGACTGCTTGGCATCAAAAAGTATTCTTTGAATATTTCTTTGCTATAGTTGGATTTAGGGTTTTTTGAATTTCCTTTTGAAGTATGTATCTTATAAATTGCAACGTGACAACTTATGTACCAATTATTCTAATAGACATTACTTGCGCGATAAGGGAAGTGTGTCAGGACAGCAAACCGTTCTAACACGAATTGTATGAAAGAGACACCAACACACATAAATCCAGTGAAACAATATCAATTTTTATTTCCCACTTCATTTATGATCTATTTGTATTACTTCTATTAGAAGCTTACACAGTATCGACTTTATGATGAAAGTAAAACGATAAAATCTAAATTTGCCGTTTTGTACGAAAGCAAAGCCTATGAATATCGTAAGAGTAATCTACATTCATCTTTTAAAAGAGTCACTCCCAAAAGTTACTATTTCGCCGTATACTTTGATTAATCCATTTCTGACCTTACAGATTCTTCACATGCAAAATATTCGAACAATAAATATTGCTTTTGAACTGCAGTTATCCACTTTTGAATAACAATATGGCAACTTGGCCCAAGTAGAAATAAACGAAATGCTTCGTTTCATGAGTAACATAGGAACCAAAATTTCGCCCAACAATAACGTGCCTAAAAGTTGGAGAAAGAAAAAGTAAGGTAAGGTCTATCACTGGAATAATTCCCAAAATCTGTGCTTTCTTAAAGTATTTCACTAGGCATCCTCGAAAATTCGATAATTCTCACCATGTTGGATTGTACTTTTTATCAAATTCTTTTTTGATAAATGCAGCAATATCCTAAAAAAGTATGAAAGTTTATTAGCTGAAAATTAAGAATAAAATGTGATGTACGAACAAGAAGATAATTGTTTGAAGAGTGTGCATGAGTCCTAGCACTTCTCTATTTTTATGCTGCTTACCTTTTCAATATTGAACTTTTCGAGAGCTTGAGAAGCACAATCAACTGCATCCTGTTGCATGTCCTCTGCCATATCGGCATTTTTGATGACTGCTTTCTTGTTCTCACTCATGATTCTATTGCACAAAACCAATATGAATTATTGAAATTGATCAACTACTTCCAGAAAATATTTTGATTTTTGATTTTGATCTCAAAATTGAAAACTATGATTGTTTTATAGTCTTCAGAAGAATAAAATTTTGAAACCGCCTTTTACATAATAAAAATTCCTTTTTTACTTAAACACATTCAGCACAGAACTCGTTGGACCTTTTGATGGGTGTTGGACGCATGTTTTGGTCAAACATCAGAGTAGTGACAAAATATTGCAAACTCCTCAATATTTGTTAATTTTCTTTTTGTTATTACCCTTCACGTAAAGGCTAATAACGATGTAGGTGGAGAAAAAGCACCTATTCTGGCGCGCTTTCTGAATCATTTCTCGAATATCTTAACACGAGGAATTTGCACAATTTCGATGCTACCGTACTGAGAAAAAATTGTATCGCCGTCATCATAAAACATTGAGCATCATATTTTCAGACCCAGCATCATGTCAGATATCACATACTGCCTCGAAAATGCAAAGAGTGGAAGGTCCACTTGCAAGAAATGCAAAACCAAAATAGAAAAGGGAAGTCTCCGCATAGGTGTCCAAATAATGAGAGATGACATAAGGATGACAAGGTGCGTTTCATATATTCTAAAAGAATTTTGATGGTGGCATGGTTTTCAAAGAACAAATAGACACTCACTCAATTTCCAAATAATTGGTTACAACACATCCTATCATCGTATTTAAAGTTGGTATAAGCCAGAGTGCTTCACACTTCCAAGAAAATTAGTAAAGGAAGGCATCACTGAAGAAATATTTGTAAAAACTATGTTAATTGATGAATGTATCAACAGGGAGATCAGTGATGAAGAGCTCATCCAAAAGATATGCAGCAAGGGAAAAGGAGGCGGAAGTTCTTCGAAAGATACTAGTAGTGGCGACGACCCTGTTACTATAATAAAACAAAATTTAGAACGCATTCGTAAAATGAAAGATATGGATGGCGAGGACGAGGTCGAAAAAGAAGGGAAAAAACGTGGAAAGAAAAAAGCGAAAAAAGAAGAAAATGGAGATATATTAAGCAAAGAGGATTTAGCTGCGGTGAAAGCTTTTGAGATTTATGAGAATTATAAGAATGACGAATTGAAAGACGTTCTCCGGTATGTACATCACCGATGTTCCTTCTACCTTTTCGAGTAATAAATCTGATTCATTTTTTCATCTCTATGCACTAAATATAATTTTAGATGGAATAAACAAATGGTTTCGGGATCAAAGAAGGTACTTCTTCAGCGCATCATTGACGGACATTTAAATGGAAAATTAGGACCATGTAACACTTGTGAAAAAGGGAAGTTAAGACTAGGAGACGATAATTGGGATGTTGTCACATGCAGGGGATATTTTGATGAAAGCCTCATGGTGAGAAACCCTTGCTTTTTTAAGTGCACCCGTATGCAGGCACCAAGGTTGGACGTATGGTAAGTAAGAAGGTCTCTTCATGGAGAAATATTTCAAATCATTGAATCATTCATATCAAATATTTGAATATGGTTCTAGGCATACCGAAGAACCTCCAGAAGAGGAAGAAGATGACGCAAAAGTAGAGAAAGAAACAGAAGATTCTAAAAATAAAGATTCACCAATATCCAAACTCCAAACGTCGGCTCAAAAGTTGGACGATAATGGAAGCTGGAATCTTAGTAATGGACCTGGCATGAAATCATCAGCAAAGGCAATGGTCAAACTTTGCAGTGATATTTTGGATCTTCCATCATCTCAATCCAAAGCTACAATGGAAGTCGGTAAATTAATTGTCCAGAACAAATCGTGCACAGCCAAGGAGTTTGTGGTAATCTTGGTGGAGAAATTTGGATTTATGGAAGCTAACGAAGACAAGAAGCAAAGTAGGGCAAATGCAGCTACTGTGGCATGTGAAAATGAAGCGAATGGTCCTCTCATGGCGGCTATGTTGGAGTTGGCAGAGTTGTATTTTAAGGAAAAGAATACAAATGCAGGGATCACGTATAAAAAAGTAGCGGAGACAATTAAGAATTTGAGCTTTGAGATTACAGAGAACAATGCTAAAGGGTTAGGAAAAGGAAAAACTAAAGTTGCAGGAGTAGGAAAGTCAAGTGCAGACAAAATGTATGAGTTTGTGACTACTGGAACCATGGAAAAGCTTGAGGAAAAACGAGCATGTGCAATGTGATGTAGTCAGTACGATTAAAGATTTCTATTTAAGTGAATAGTTTATCTGGATGATATGGGATAAATAATGAACTATTACTGCTGTTTTACAAGATCAACATCTGTCCACCATTTTTACCGGCCTTTCTCCTTTTACCCTGTACAACTTTCTTTTTCCTCAATGCCTTCTTATTTGCGAATTTCCTATCCGCTAAGCTTTCCAATCGTTCCTTCAATAAATTACCCTTCGGTTTTATAGTCCTTAAGGAATACAAACTACCAAGTTGATCTCCATCTGTGCCACGTTGAATCTCTTCTGTCAATGCTACTGGCAAAGAAGGGACGTTGATGGGATCTACGTCCGCCAATTTAGTATATAATTGTGTTCCTAAAGGCCTTGACATTTCGGTATCACGTTTCAATTGCTCCACAACTACTTTCTTTTCTGAGCGCTCTCTATCTTGCTTATTTATATCCTTTGTCATTTTTTGAGCTTCGGTAATCGCATGTAAAAGTTGTTTCTGTTTCTTACGTTCTTTGGAGTCTATTTCTTGTTGTCTAGCACGTTTTTGTTTATTTCGTTTGGACGTAGTTAATTTTCCAGGTTTCTTTTGTGGAAGAAATTTAGGATCCTCGCGATCATCATCCTCATCTTCTGAGTCACTTTCTTCATCGGAGGAATGTATCAAAACAGCCAAGGTTTCCTCATTCATCCCGTCAGGTCCACCAATAGGAGTTTTTCGTTCTTCTTCTGCCTCCTTTCTCTTTATCTCAATCGTTAATGCTTCTCCAATAACATCCTGGTGTTGTTCTAGATCTGGTTTGTAGGATTGACCAGGTAAGGCAACTTCTACTGCCACGGTGGGTTTTTTGGATTGTTGCACTTTATCATGAAGCCGTTTCTTGACTAATTTGTTGGAGGGGAGGTTCCATACCGAAGTTGGATGTTTGCGTTGGGATTGGGTTTGTGGAATGAAAGCAACTGCGGAAGTTCCGGCAACAGCTGAGGAAACTCCTCTAGTGGTGGGGACTAGTTTGATGGATTTTGATTTGGTGGTTTGCGTAAGGTTGGGATTGTGTGTTGGATCAATGTCTAGAATAGCATTATCATCTCCCCATAAATCAAAATTGGTACGTTTGATTTTACGTTGTTGGCGTTTTAATACAGAAATATCACGTTTGTTTTTGGCATCTTTGGCCATGGTTTCAATTTGGGACAAATTATTTTCATGTACTTTCATAATTTTTTTCACCTTGTATCCTAGTTGTTTGGGCAATTCTTTTTTTTGTAACTTTTTTTCTGATTTTGCTTCCTTTAGTAACTTTTTAGACAATGGGGCATCGCCAATATGGTCGATGACAAATAAATCCGCATCCTGTTTGGTTTCCACGACAGTTCCAGCAGTTGTGATGGAGAGCAAATGTTTTTCGGCTATTTCCTTGGCTCTTTTTTGTTGACGTGGTGCTCCTCGCTTTTTACCTCCCATGGTAGCGTTGTCTTATTAGACCTGCTTTGAAACAGATAAATATATAGAGAGAGATTGGATGCCAAATAAAATGATACAACCGCAAAGGATGCTCTTTTGATTTTATTTCCAATGAGCACAAATGTATTCCTCCAAAGCAATTGAATTTGTTCTGTGTTGATGCTATATTACTATACTGTATTGTTACGTACTCGAAATTGTGTAAAAAATCCATTTTTCTCATTTATTTTGTGTTTGGGTGGTCGTGGTTAGATTTGTGTATGCACCATTCAAGTTTCTTCATATCAAGGTCACATACGGCGGGGATTAAAAAATAGGAATTATATTATAGTGAAGTTAGGATCAATCAGCTTTCATGACAAATTCTTGACAGCAAAGCATATTATCAGAACCTTCCATACCAAGCAACTTCTTTTCACGATGAAGATCTTTGGAAAACGCAAAAAGACAACCATCTTGAATAATAATGAAAAAAATATTGACATCACCATTCCAAAAGATGAGGATACTACGATAAAATCATACTTTGACGAAGGAGCCCAAGATCAACGATTAAATCTACGACAAGTTCAAGAAGATACAGGGAAAGGAAACGGAGAAATATCAAGCAAGAAAAAACTAGAAACAGATATTGCGGTCTTGTTAAGTATGGATCCAAAAATGTTGAATGCCAAACAACGGCGATTACTTAGGAGGGAAGAAGAACGTCAGAAGCAAGAATCGACTCAATCACCACCGAAGTCAAACAATGAAGAAAATGAAATGCAAGATTATGAAAAAGAAAAGAAAGCAATCACTGATCAGCTACATTCGACTATAAAGACAGAAGAAAAACAATTGGCAGAGGAAAATAAGTCGACAGGGGAGAATAAGTCGACAGAGGAAAATAAGTCAACAGAGGAAGCTTCTACGACTAACGAAAAAAAGAATAAAACATTGGAAATACCTGCAGTCCCTTCACGTCCAAAATTGGAAGGGCTCAATTCGAAAGATAGGAGGAGAGCATTACGTCAATATGAACAACAACTTGAACAGATAGGACTAATCGAAACTTGTCAAGAAAATGACGCTCCCGATATTCACAAAAATAAAGAAAAATCGAATCCTGAATCGGCTTCATCTTCTATGCCATCACCTCCATCATTAGAAGGGCTTAATTCCAAAGATAGGCGCAAAGCATTACGTGACTATGAGAGAAAAATTCAAGAATTGAAAGCCACTAACCCACATATTTGCAAACCATCTGCAGTCAATGATGACTCTGGAGGATGCAACAAATTAGAAACTGAGGATAACGGTGTTCAGAATGGTGAAACAAGTAAATCCATATTACAAACATTGAAGGAGGAAGCGCGTAAAATAGCCAAGCAAAATCGAAAAGTGGAAGAAGGAAAAAAGAATCCAAAAAAACGAAGCCTTGATGACACAATCACACCTAATACCGCATTACAATCAAGCTTACACACACCTGCCGGAAAAAAAAAGAAAAAAATCAAAGATTTTAGCCACTTACCACCAGAAGAACGTGAAAGAAGAGAAACACAACGAAGAATGCAAGAGGAGGCAGCCAAACGACGCGAAGAAGATGCCCAAAACGGATTCACAGCAAATAGCAAACGCCACCCATTGAATTCAGAACGTAGGAGGGCTAATCGTAGAAAACCAGGCAAAGCGGGACTCATGGCGGCAAGAAAGAAACGTGAAAAATTGACAAGAGATAATCCCAGCAGCGGAAGCAATCGACATGTTTTGGCATCCTATAATGTAGAAGGATTCCGCAAACGTAAAGGGTTTGGGAATCGATTTAATTAGCATAGCTAATATTGAATAAAACAATTATCAAATGTTAACCTATCATTTAAATTTATATAGTTGAAACAAGTATAGAAAGAATAAAGAAATTATCCTACCAAGCATTTGTGTAAACAATCAATAATTGCCAAATCAACATCATTTGAATCTATTCTGAACCATCCCAATGAATGCATCAGTACACACCCATATACCTAATCACCTTTACTTCAAATCATGTTACATACACACATCTTGTTGAAGAAAGAGTTGATATCTTTTTAATTCTGACGTTGTGTCATAAATTCCGGAACCGTGTTTAGTAAACAGTAGGTATACTTATGTTAATCTTGAGGTTCGACAGCGTTTCTCTTGACGTTGCAAGAAAGATGTGTTAAATGACGATGCTTCTCTATATCAAATCCAGAAATGACAAGAATTCTGAATGTTATAAATTAAGAAAAACCATCATAATTCCAGTAAACAAGAGAGTATAATAATGAAATAAAACACAATTTATTTATAAATGAACAATATCAATTACCTGCTGAACATCGGAAATTCCTCATCTATGTAGCCTATTTTTGGTAAGAATTCTTCAAAATATATTCATGGTCCCATGTGTTAACAAAGTCTGTTGTGGGTAAGTAATATTTTTAGTATGAAAGTTTCTGGATATGGTAGGAAAGACAGAGAACTGCTGCCTACTTTTTAATTTGATTTAGATTCTGAAACAGCTTGGCCCATCCAAAATAATTTACTTATTTGTTTCTTTTATAATAGAAATAGAATTTCTTTGTACATATGATTGACCTAAGTATTGACACTGCTTGGATCAATCCAAAATAAGTAAAAGATGTTTAAAATCGAATGTAGCATTCTCTCTCTGCCTATATAGCTCTCTCTAGAGAGAGAGAACGAGAAAGAGAAGCAATAAGAAGAGAAAGATGTGGTTAATTAATTAAATATTGGTCTCACTTCTTACAAATTCGTATGCATTTCCTAAGTACGGTAGTATTAATCTTTAAACG
>Ga0209092_10004860_pt1 | contig 11027 bp, 9 predicted proteins | sample FraStrMetagenome_FD_187446 | JGI IMG/M metagenome (GOLD analysis project Ga0209092, IMG submission 187446) | Marine eukaryotic phytoplankton communities from Arctic Ocean - Fram Strait ARC3M Metagenome (SPAdes) (version 2) | ecosystem: Environmental > Aquatic > Marine > Oceanic | place: Fram... | reverse complement strand
AAACTCAGTAGATAATTCTGAAAAACTAAAGAAATTTGTGGTAAGAGAATGTAATTCTTTATCAAAAAACATTAAAGCTATTAAAGTTACTGATAAAGTTACTCAGATTAAAATAAATGAGGTTGTAAAGTTAATATCTAAGGTAAAAACATCTAAGGTAATTACAGAATCTCAGATTTTATCATTGTTAAGATACACCGAACTTCATAATGAATTAAAGAGGGTATTCAAATGAAAAGCTTAATTAAAGAAATCGAAAATAAATTCGAAGAAATAGAAGAAGCTAACGTTACCGGAAATTTAGATGGTGGTGAAGGCCCAGTAAAAACCCCACATGCATTCTCAAAGAGTAAAGATGAAGAAGATTTAGATGATGACCACATTGAGGTGTTAGGTATGAAGAAATCAAAGGAGAACCATATGAACACAAAGAAGCTTGAATCATTAGAACGTAAATTGGAAAATAAAATTAACGAAATCTCTTACAAAGAATATAAGAAAGATGAGAATCTAAAACAACATCAGAAAATTAACCACTCTATCAAAGAAATTAATAGTATGATGTTTAAGTTAGAGAGAGTTGTTAATCAGAATACAAAGTTAAAAACCGAATCAGGTGTTCACAACGGGCAATATTGGAAATCTACTCAGAAGCGATTTGGGAAGATATCAGAACGTATGTTAAAAGTAGCTAGAAGCTTAAAAGAACTTTCATCATGAGTTTAAAAAAGAAAATATTAAAAGAAGAACTTTCAAATAAAGATTTGGAGAATATTCGTCTACTTATTAGATATGAAGTAGCACAAATCATGTTTGATTTATATAGAAAACGAAAAGTTTGGGGAGCATAATGGGCAGATTACTTATAGATACAATTCCTTTTACTATGACTAAGAGGCAAATCAATGAATCATTGGAAGATAACAATGGTAGATTGATTGTTAATGGTGTACTCCAACGTGCTGAAGCAGAAAACCAAAATGGTAGAGTTTATCCACGTTCAATCTTAGAAAGAGAAGTGGAAAAGTACAAAGGTAGAGAAATCAAAGAAAATAGAGCATTTGGTGAATTAGACCACCCCGAATCTTCGGTGGTTGAGCTAAAAAACACTTCACATATCATCAGAGATGTGTATTGGAAGGGTGATGATGTAATGGGTAAAGTAGAAGTACTTAAAACACCAGCAGGCAACATCCTCAAAGAGCTTTTAGAAGCAGGGTGTACGGTTGGTATCTCTTCAAGAGGTATGGGTTCTGTAAAAGAGGCTAGTAATGGTAAATCTGTTACTGTAGAAGATGATTTTGATTTAATTTGTTGGGATTTTGTTTCAAACCCATCAACACATGGTGCATTTATGAGACCTGTAAATGAATCAGTAGTAAGTAAGGGTAAAACACCTTCATATAAAAAAATTAATACATTAGTAAGAGATATCATCTGTGAAATAGATGGTGTTTGTTCAATTTAAGGGAAACACAATGAAATTAACAGATATAAGAAACTCAATCAACGAAATCTCAGCAATCGGTGGATTAAAGCAGGTTGTAAAAGGTAATACTGATAGAGTAGAAGGAATTAAACTATCAAAAGAAATGGCACAAGCTATGATTGATTGGTTTAGCTCTTCACCTTATGGTAGAAAGTATCCAAATGCTAAAAAAGGTAGATTAAACTTATCATTAGGTATTATGGGACACTTTGGATTAGATAGATACGCTAAACACAAAGGTGCTAAAGAAGAATTAAAGTACATCAAAGATTTATCAAAAGCAATGAGAGATAATGTAAACGAAGATAAGTTTGCAGGATGGATTGCTGGATACAATGGTAAGAAAATTGAAATTAAAAAAGGTGAAGCTAAAGACCTTTACAATGCAAAACTATTAGCAATCAAAAAATTAAAAGTACCTAAATCAAAAGTTGGATTAATGTTTATTAAACCAGCAGTTGATGAATCAGTAGTAAACGAAGCTAAGGATGTAGGTCACTACGAAAGAGTTGGAAATCAAACCATAGTAGACAGTAACTTTGTAAACTATAGTAAAGGTGTATTACCAAATTCAGAACTTGTACATTTAGGTATGGGTGACTTTGCAATTAAATCACAATCGGGAACGATTAAGTTTGCACGTTCAGGTAAGATGGATGGTATCGGACAAGATTTTGTTGGTAGACCACATCGTATGACCGATGATAAGAATGGTAAATTAGTAGAATTATTCCTTAAACTAATGTTGAAAAAGAAAAAAGCAATATTAAGTATGAGTGAATCAGTAATGAACGAAGCTAAGTACGATATCGGAATGGCTCGTAAAGGAAACGGATTAACTGTTTACAATAAAGCTGAAGAAGAAAATGGTGATTACAAAAATGTAGCTCACATCGATAACAAAGGTAAAATAAAATACTTAGATAAAAAAGTACCATCTAACATTAAGAAACAAATCGAAGCTGAGGCTAAGAAGATGATGGAAATAACAAAAGAGGGAACTATGAAACTAAAAGATATATTAAAAGAATCGTTTGAAAAAGGTAAAGTTTATTCAAACCCATTCCACACTCCATTCGTTAAAGAAAACGATGATGAGAGAAGAGAAGAATCATCAGAGATGAGTAATGAACAGAAACAAGCTTTCTTAGAAGCAGTTAAAGCATACAAATCATTTGGTGAAACTGTATATAGAAACGAAGGATTATCTGATGTGTACGAATCAATCAGAGGTTTGGTAGAATCAGCTGGTAAGAATATGGTTAAAGAAACTGAAGGTTCATTTGATGGTATTACAGTTGGTAGACACGTAAAGAGAATGAATGAATCATTTAGAATCTTTGAGAAAACTTTGAGAGAAGTCGGAACATTACAACAAAGACTAGAATCTACTTACGATGAAATTGGTGAAGTATTAGGAAAGTATTACGAAATCAACGAATCACACGATGAAGAAGAAACAGTTGAAGAAGGTAATGAATTCGGTGCTGCTAGAGCTAAAGCAATCGCAAATGGTGATAGTGAATTTGAAGTAGATGGTAAGAAATTTCCTGTAAAAGATGTTTCTAAAGATGATAAAGAAAACGCAAAAGAGTTTACTAAAGAATCTAAATCAATGAAACTTACTTCTATGTTAAACGAATCATTTGGATTTGGTGAACTACCATCTGAAAAACTAATTAAGATGAAGGTATCAGCTAAAGATATGTTAGATTCAGTTAAGAATAAAAAAGTAAATGAATCTGAAGAAGTAGAAGAGGATGTAATCCACGAAGGGTTTGCAACTTGGGAAATGAGTTTTGCTGATATGAATCTTGGTGGTGTTAAACTTAGAAAGAAGGATGTGTATAAAGTAAAAGCAAGAAATACAGTTGAAGCTATTAAGAAAGCAGCTAAGATGGCTGGTGTTGAGAAAAATTGGATTGCTACACAAACACATTCTCTAAAGAAAATAGGATAACCACAATGGACTACACAGATATATTACAAGACATTTCAGTTGACTTATCTTTTATGGTAAAGAAGCATTTAAAGAATATTAAAAAATTAGATTCTAAACAACAAAAGCAGTTTGGAAAACTATTCGGAGATATGAAGCAAGGTATTGATGATTTATCTGAATCAGTTAATGAAGGTACTATAAACGAAGTTCCTAATCCAGATGTTATTAGAAAGAATATGCCGGGTTATGTTGGAACTAAGTTTGCTAAGAAAGCTGATGACCACGATATCTTACAGATGGTTCAATTAAAAGACCATAAAGCTAAAGTGTACAACCAACAAATACTACCATTCAACAATGCGATTGAAAAACTTTACAAAAAGTACAAAATCAAATCAAATAGAGGAATGGAAAAATAAGTTTATTAAATTTATTTAGATATTTATATACACCTATCAACAACAATGTGGTAGGTGTATTTTTTTATAAACATTTATCAAAACAATATGCAAGATAACGAAAACAAACACAAAAAACCTTACAAAAAAATTCGAAGAGAAGATATGGAAGTTCCGGGGTGTTTCACTGCAGTCAAAGTAGTTAACGGGAATATCGAACTAGCTTTAAAAGCATTTAAAAGAAAAATGAAAGAAAGTGGAAAGCTCGAAGAATTAAAAGAACGTAAAGAATTCCTTAAACCATCAGCTATCAAACGAAGAAAAATGCAACTAGCAGTCCGAGCTGATTGGGTTCGTAGACAGCAAGAGGCTAGATAATAGTAAACACTTTTTTAGTGTTTACATTTTTACATCACTATTTATAGAAGATAAAAATATCACTTTCCAATAGGTGATTACATATATTAGTAAATAATATTCTATTAAGATTCAAAATAATCTTATTTCCAACAAAAATTATAGGAGAACAATTATGGCAAATAGAAAAGATTTGTTATCTGAAGCTATCGCTGATGCTAAAGCCGTTAAAGAAACTGCACTAGCAAACGCTAAACTAGCCTTAGAAGAAGCGTTCACCCCAAAACTACAATCAATGATTTCTGCTAAATTAGCTGAAGAAGCTGATGAAGATGAAATGGAAGATGAAATGGAAGCGGATACAGCAGTAGCTGTTGAAACTGAAATGGATTCTGAAATGGATGCTGAAGCAGAAGTTGAAATGGATGCAGTAGAAGGTGAAGAAGAAGTAGAAGTATCTGAAGAAGAGGACGATATGTCTGAAGAAGAAGATATGGATGAAATGGAAGATGATTCTGAAGAAGAAGTATCTGAAGAAGAAGATATGGAAGATTCTGAAGAAGATTTAGACTTAGAGTCTGTAATCGCTGAATTAGAAGCTGAAATGGCTCATTCTGAAGAAGAAGTATCTGAAGAAGAAGAACCAGCTGAAGAAACTTATGAATCTGAAGAAGAAGTATCTGAAGAAGAAGATATGGAAGATTCTGAAGAAGAAGAAATCGATTTAGACGAAGTTATTAGAACTTTGAAAGAAATGGAAGATGATTCTGAAGAAGAAGTATCTGAAGAAGCAGAAGAAGAAGTTGAAGAGAATGATGAGTTAGAAGAAGCTTACTTAACAATTGAAAGTTTACAAAAAACTATCAATGAAGTTAATTTACTTAACGCTAAGTTACTTTACACTAACAAATTATTCAGAACTTTTGATTTGAACGAAGGACAGAAAGTAAAAGTACTTGAAAACTTCGATAGAACTTCATCAGTAAGAGAAGTAAAATTAGTATTCTCAACTTTAGCAGAAAACTTAAACGTTTCGAAAAAGAAAAGAACAGTTGTTAAAGAAGGTTATGCTTCTAAAGCAACAAAGAGTTCAGCACCAAAGAAAATAATTTCTGAGGGCAATGATATGGCCGCTAGATGGAAAAAGCTAGCAGGTTTAAAATAAATTATTAAAATTAATAGGAGAAAAAAAATGGATTTAAAAAACATTTTAAATGAAGGTTCTTCTCACACTGCAAGACTATCTGAAGCTACAAGAGTTTTAGCTAGTAAGTGGGAAAAAACCGGTCTTTTAGAAGGAATCGATAACGAAGTTGAAAAAGCTGGCGTTGCGACTCTTTTAGAAAACCAAGCAAGACAATTAGTAAAAGAAGCTTCTTCTACTGGAACATCAGCAAACTCAGAAGAGTGGGCAGGTGTAGCATTACCATTAGTAAGAAGAATCTTTAGTGAAATCGTAGCAAAAGATTTCGTATCAGTACAACCAATGAACTTACCATCAGGTCTAGTATTTTATCTAGATTTTAAATATGGTACTAACCAAGCTGGATTTGCATCAGGTAGTGGAAAAGATTCACAAGCTGATTCTGTATTCGGTATTACTGAAACTTCAAGCGACCCATCAGGTGGTTTGTATGGTGCAGGTAGATTTGGATACTCAATCAATGATACTACATCTGTAGCACAAGAATTAGCAGCATCTGCAGCAGCTAACAAATTTGTAACATCTTCAGCAGCTAGTGAAGTTGTTTACAATTATGATACTGCGTTTAGTGCATCTAATGCAGCTAAATTAGTAGCTGGTGGAACAATTTTTGTTGCATCTGTACCAACTGCATCTATCGCAGGATTTGATGATAAAGGTATCAGAGGGTTTAGAGTAGCTGGTGATGAGGTAACTAACCAATTCCCACAATACACTACACTTTCAGGTGGTAACGTCAACTTCGTATTAGAAGGAACGGTTTCTGGAACTGATACAATTACAGTATCTTACCACAAACAACCAGATGATATCTCAAGAGGTGATTTTGAAGATAAAGGCGCTGATTTAGATATTCCTGAATTGAACGTTGAAATGAAGAGTTTACCAATTGTTGCTAAGACACGTAAGTTGAAAGCACAATGGACTCCTGAATTCGCGCAGGATTTAAACGCTTACCATTCAATTGATGCAGAAGCTGAATTAACTTCAATGTTATCAGAATACATTTCGCAAGAAATCGATTTTGAAATCTTAGATATGTTAATGCAAGATGCTAAATCAACAGGATACTGGTCAGCTAAAGCTGGTAGAGTATGGAATGGTGCTGCAGGTGGATTCGGAGCAATGGATGAAGCTGAATATGGAGCATCTGCTTACAATCAGGGAGCTTGGTTTCAAACTCTTGGTACTGTAATCGCTGGTGTATCTAACTCTATTCACCAAAAAACATTAAGAGGTGGGGCTAATTTCTTAGTAGTATCTCCTGATGTTGCAACAATTATTGAATCTATCCCAGGTTATGCTAGTACAGCTGACAATGGTGATGCTCAATTTGCGTTCGGTGTAACAAAAGTTGGTTCATTAAATAGTAGATTCCAAGTTTATAAGAATCCTTACATGAAAGAGAACGTAATATTAATGGGTTACAGAGGAACACAATTCCTTGAAACTGGAGCAGTTTACTCTCCATACATTCCGTTAATTATGACTCCTTTAGTATATGACCCTAAAAACTTCACTCCACGTAAAGGTGTTATGACACGTTACGCGAAGAAGATGTTAAGAGGTGAGTTCTATGGTAAAGTATATGTAGATTCATTAAACAGAATTCAGTAATCATTTGATTATTGTATAGTTTTTAAATTAAGGGGGAAGAAATTCCCCCTTTTTTTATGTCTTAGATTGTATTTATATTAAACAGTTATTAAATAAATTTTGAAAAAGGAAACTATGCCAGATAATAAAAGCAAAACTCCACCAAAAGGTAATGTGAGATTTTCGATATCTCTATCGGAAGAACAGAAAAACGCTAAAACGCAAATTTTAAATCACCCATTTAATTTTATAATAGGTAAAGCCGGTAGTGGTAAAACACTATTAGCATGTCAGATAGGATTAGATATGTTTTTTAAAAGAAACGTTAATAAAATTGTAATAACAAGACCAACTGTATCAAATGAAGATAATGGGTTTTTGCCAGGTTCTTTAGAAGAGAAGATGGAACCTTGGTTAGTACCAATCAAATCTAATATGAGAAAAGTTTATAACAAACCAGCCATCATAGATAAAATGATTAGTGATGAAAAAATAGAATTAGTATCTTTATCTCATTTTAGAGGTAGAACTTTTGATAACTCCATATGTATTGTCGATGAGTTTCAAAATCTAACTAAACAACAACTATTAATGGTATTAGGTAGAGTAGGAAAAGGTTCTACTATGATACTTTGTGGTGATAAGCAACAAATTGATTTAAAATTCAACAATGATTCAGCAGTACATGAAGTTCCTAAGTTAAAAGGTTCGGATTATGTGTATGATATCTGTCTTAAAGACAACCATAGACATGAATCTTTAGATGAAATATTAACATTACTAACTGATTACTAAAATTTTGAATATTTATAGTTAACTAACAAAGATAATTAAGGGAAAATTGTGGCAGATTACACAGGTTCATTCAGCGGTTCATACATAGGTAATGGTAGTGGTTTGACTAACATAGATTACTATGACTTAGCAAACTTGCCAACCACAATAACACCATTTCAAAAAAATTCAATACTAGCTAATAACTCTATTAGAGATAATTTTGTATCTAATGTTAAAGTTAGATTAAACGCAGAAAATGTTATTAGTGCATCCGCTCAATTAATACCTGAGTTTGATATACGATATGGTAATGAGTTAGGTGATGATTTAGTAAGTGGTTCGGCTCAAGTAAAGAGTTTACTACCTTCAGGTGTTATTAGTGGTTCAGACCAACTGCCAAATGGGACTGTAAGTGGTTCATCGCAAGTAGATGTAACATCAACAACCAACTACTCATCAATAAATCAATATTCTGATGGTAAAGTAAAAAACAAACTAAATACAGAGAATGTACTTAGTGGTTCTTTAACATCTCAACTACCAAGTGGGACTATAAGTGGTTCATCGCAAGTAACAATTAGAGAATCACAAATTAGTGATTTACAATCCTATTTAACGGCAGTGCCAGCTGGAACTATAAGCTCATCAGCACAAATAACATCGTTAGGTTACTTAACATCCGAAACTGATTCACAAACACTTACTTATGTAGGTGATACTTTAACAATATCTAATGGTAATAGTGTTACTATACCAACTGGTTCTGATTTACCCGATGGGTTAGTTAGTGGGAGTGTATTACGAACCTTAGATGGAACAGGTGTATTAAGTGGTTCTAAAACTGAAATTCCTGCTGGAACTATTAGTGGTTCATCACAAATAGCAGCATTAGGTTACTTAACATCCGAAACTGATTCACAAACATTAACGTTAGCAGGAAATAATTTAAGTATATCAAATGGTAACTCAGTTTCATTAGCAGGTTTAGGTGGTGGTGGTGCCGGTGGTACATCGATATGGAATACTGGTTCTCAAGACCCAGCATCATATACACATTTAATAACATCTAATAATTTAAGGGTAACTGGTAGTGTTGATATCAAAGGAGATTTCACTGTAAACGGGCAGAGTGTATTTACACAAACCTCAGCATCAGATGTTGGAAACGCATTGATAGTTAAAGGAAGAATTAAAGTTTTAGAAGAACAAATAGGCAGTTATATAGCATCAGCATCGATGCAAATAGGAAATTCACAAGATACAATAGATTGTGGTGGGTTTTTCTAAAATAATTTATATTTATAAAAGAACTAAAAGTATTAGTAGAAACTATACACAGTAATGGGATAAAAATATGGCTCAAACAATAAAACATAGAAGAGGTTCGGTAGCATCCGTAAGGAATATCACCTCATTTGGTGAAGCAGAAATTGTAATCGGTAGTGGTTCAGTTGATGGTAAAGTAGATGGACCGATAGTTTATATCGGTAAGCCGGGTGGTTCAACTGCCGCTAACGATTACGCACCAATATCAAAATTATACACTGGGGCCGGACTCCCAACAATAACTGTTGCTAATTATGGCTCAACCTTAGATGGTTTACCATATTATGATTCAACAAATAAGAAAATATACATTCTAAATTCCCATTCAGATGGTACATCAGGGCATACTGAAGTAATTTTAACTAAAAACTCCATAAACAACTTCGCAACCGAAGTTTCTGGGGCAGCTGCAACTGCAGGATTTGGTGGAAGTGGTATATTTGAATCAATTTCAGCAGTATTATATAAAGTAGATGGTAAGAACCTACAAATAACTGGTTCTGGTGATACTGCATTGGATGTATCACAATCAATTAAGGCACATAATATTAATGTTGGTGTACCAACATCAAATGATTGGCAAAGTAACTTAAATGGTTCTTATTTTAACAATTTCACAAAGGATACAGATGTATCTGAGGTATTGAGATTTGTTGCGGGGCTATTATCCTCATCAGCAGCTAATCCAACAGCAAATACAAAAACATATAGTTCTATATCAGAAAATAAAAGTAATACTGGTACAGGAACAGCGCCAGCAGGATATATTCCAAATGATAATGATATTGCTGATTTAACTTATTTAATAGAAGAAGGATTTGCAAGTGTAGGTGGAACTTTATTTCCAGGTAAAACAATATATACTAATACTGGATACGGAATATCATATTCTTCAGTAGCAGGTGGTTCTACATCAATACAATCATCAGCTGATTCACAATTATTCGGATTAGGTTCATTAAATAGTGGTGGAGCAAGTGAATTTCAAGTAAAAGGAACACACACATTTAGATTCAACAATAATAATAGTGGAACACAAACTGAAACATCAGCATCAACAGCAACTTTATCTAATTCATCATTCTCTACTTCAAATGGAGTAACAATCGCTAAAATAGGAACTGCTAACCCAGCAGTTATACCTGCAGCATTCCAAGATGGTAAATTTTCAAACATATTCTCACAAAATATTATGGGATGGACTACTGAAGCAAACACATCAGTATCAGCATCAGGAACATACCTATTAACTACAGAAATCGGAATTAAAACTGGTTCTCAAGCATCGTTTGTAAATAAAGAAGCAACTGGAACTGTATTTTGGGCACCTGTTTCATCAATTGATTCAAATATAGGAACTAACTCATTAGCAAGTAATGGTGAAGTGGTAACTCCACTTACATTAACTTCATCTTCTCTTTCTGGAGCACCATATGTAAGTGGTGGTACTTGGAAATTAGTAGCAACTGCTAGTGGAGTATTCGAACCAATGTATTCAGCTAATACTTCAGTAGTAGATGTAACAATCGGAAGTACATCTGGATACACAATTACAAATACTGCTGGTAATGATACATTATCAACAAATGGTGGTACAATCCAAACAACTGGGATGGTAACATCAGCAGATGGAACAACGGCACGAAATAGTGGTGTACCACATAGAACAGATTTAGTAGAAGTAGATGCAACTTACTCAATTAGTGGAACAGGTGATACAATCACAGAAAGTGGATTTAGTGATACATCATTTACTTTAACAACTAAAGCAAAAAACAGAGCTGGTTCACAAAGTACATTAGATACTAAGACAGTACCTTTACATACAGCAGGTGGATTCGGACAACCGGCCGCAAGTGGTTCAATGGGATACTTTGGTGGTGGAACGGCATCATCTACATTAGTAGAACGATTTACTAATGAAACTTATAGAAGAAT
>Ga0209092_10004859_pt1 | contig 11028 bp, 12 predicted proteins | sample FraStrMetagenome_FD_187446 | JGI IMG/M metagenome (GOLD analysis project Ga0209092, IMG submission 187446) | Marine eukaryotic phytoplankton communities from Arctic Ocean - Fram Strait ARC3M Metagenome (SPAdes) (version 2) | ecosystem: Environmental > Aquatic > Marine > Oceanic | place: Fram... | reverse complement strand
CAACAAGCATATAGACGAGCCGCTACTGCTTGGTCTACTTACAAGGGTGTTGTTGACGAAGCACTAGCACAAAGACTGTACGATTATGTTAGTAAGAAGTGGTTCATGTTTGCTTCTCCTGTATTGTCAAATGCTCCTTTCAATGGTGAAGCAGGAAAGGCATTACCAATCTCTTGCTTCTTAACATATGTTCCAGATACCCTAGAGGGACTAATCGAACATACTGCTGAGTTAAGATGGTTGTCAGTCATGGGTGGTGGAGTTGGTGGTCACTGGAGTGATGTACGAACTGTATCTGATGTAGCACCAGGTCCTATGCCGTTTATTCATACAGTAGATGCTGATATGATTGCGTATCGTCAAGGTAAGACTCGTAAGGGTTCTTATGCCGCTTACATGGATATCTCACATCCAGATATCATTGAGTTCTTGAATATGCGTATTCCTACAGGTGATGTGCAACGTAAAGCATTGAATCTACATAATGCGATTAATATCACAGACGAGTTTATGGAAGCGGTTAAACAAGGAAGTTCTTTTGATCTTCGTGATCCAAAAGATCGAAGTGTGAAAGACTCTGTAGACGCTCGTAAGCTCTGGGAACGCATCATTGAGACACGCTTCAGAACGGGTGAGCCTTATCTTAACTTCATTGACACAGCGAACAGAGACTTACCTCAGCCATTGAAAGATGCGGGTCTAAAGATCAATGGATCGAATCTATGTAACGAGATTCATCTTCCAACTGATGCTGATCGTACAGCGGTTTGTTGCTTATCGTCTTTGAATCTTGAGTACTACGATGATTGGAAAGACACCTCTATTGTTCGTGATCTAGTTCGTATGCTTGATAACGTACTTGAGTATTTCATTGAGAATGCTCCAGATTCAATCTCAAGAGCTAGATACAGTGCAGCCCGAGAGAGAAGTATTGGTCTTGGTGCTATGGGCTTTCACAGCTTACTCCAGAAGCATGGTGTAGCATGGGAGTCAGAACTAGCGAAAGAGATCAATGATGTCGTGTTTAAGACGATTAAGTCTGAGGCTGTTACTGAGACTGAGCTACTTGCTGAAGAGCGTGGCGCATATCTAGATGGCCCTGATTCAGGCAGACGTAACTCGCATCTAATGGCAATCGCACCAAATGCAAGTTCTGGTGTGATTCTATCGACTTCACCATCAATCGAGCCATTGAAAGCTAATGCATACACGCATAGAACAAGAGCTGGTTCGTTTCTTGTGAAGAACAAGTATCTGAAGCAATTGATCCAATCTAAAGATCAAGACAACGATGCTATTTGGACTTCGATCATTACGAACAAAGGATCTGTACAGCATCTACCATTCTTGAATGAAGGCGAGAAAGCTATCTTCAAGACTGCTGATGAATTAGATCAAAATTGGGTTGTACAACACGCCGCTGATAGACAGAAGTATATCTGTCAAGGTCAAAGTGTTAACATCTTCTTCCCTGCCGGTGCAGACAAGTCATATGTCAATCAAGTGCATCTACGAGCATGGAAAGAGGGTTTGAAAGGATTATATTATCTGCGTACAGAAGCCAAACAAAGAGCTGAAAACGTAAGTGAGAAAGTTGAAAGAGTAGCACTACAAGGTGATATGCGTAACATCATTTACTCGAAGAAGAATTGTCCATTCTGTTCAATGGCAAAAGAAGAGTTGAGATTACGAGGTATACCATTTGATGACATCGATCTAGCGTCTGTTGGTAAGAGTGCCGCAGAAGTGACTGGACGTAAAGATGTTAAGAGTGTTCCACAGATATACATTGCAGGTGAGTATGTTGGTGGTTACGATGAGTTAATGAAATTTTTAAATAAACCAATTGAGGATAATGGCGAAGATGAAGGTTGCAGAGCCTGCGAAGGGTAGCCAGATTAGCATGGTTCTAATCAGAAAGTTTTGTGACACTATAGGTGAGCCCTATCCCATTACTGAAGCTGAATTAGAAATGATCATCGCCAGAATGATAGTATTAGGAATGCAAACATAAAACAAATTCAGGAGAGAGCAGTTGAGCGAGAAGACAGGATTATTAGAATATAGTAAAGCATACAAGCCCTTTATGTACCCTTGGGCTGTAGAGCTAGTGCAGAAGCACGAAGAGATTCACTGGGTCGAGACCGAAGCAGAGTTGTCTGAAGATGTACAAGACTGGAAGACTAAGTTAAGTGACAGCGAGAAAGAGTTTGTAACACAGATTCTACGACTGTTTACACAATCAGATGTACAGGTAGGTGAGAACTATCACGAACTGTTGATTCCAAAGTTTAAGAACAACGAAGTAAGAAATATGTTAGCATCATTTGCTAATCGTGAAGGCGTACACCAAAGAGCCTATGCGTTACTGAATGATACACTAGGTTTGCCTGATGAAGACTTTCACGCATTTCTTGAGTACAAAGAGATGGCAGAGAAGCTAGACTTCATGAAAGAGGGTAACATCAATACACAGACAGGTTTAGCATTAGCACTTGCTCAATCTGTATTCAACGAAGGTATGTCACTATTCGCATCATTCGTAATGCTGTTGAACTTCCAACGCTACGGAAAGATGAAAGGAATGGGTACTATTGTTGAGTGGTCGATTCGAGATGAAACCATGCACGTTCAAGGCAACGCTAAGTTGTTTCGAGAGTTTGTAGAAGAGCATCCTCGTATTGTAAACGATGAGTTAAAGTCTAAGATTTACGAGATGGCAAAGAATGCTGTTAAGTTAGAAGACAAGTTCATTAAGTTAGCATTCAATGGTCATGATCAAGAAGGCATCACAGAGAAAGATGTTAAACAATATATTCGTCATATCGCTGATAGACGACTATTACAACTTGGTATGAAACCAAAGTTCAATGCGAAAGATAATCCAATGCCTTGGCTTGACTGGGTACTGAATGGAGCATCACACGATAACTTCTTTGAGAAGCGAGTGACTGAGTATTCAGTAAATGGTATGGAAGGTGAATGGGGTTGGGGTGAGAACGCTCCAGAAGGTGAAGTCTGTGGTTTTGATGGCAATGGTTGTGCCGCTTAATGGATAAATGGCAGAGTGCATATATAGATGTAGCAGAGAGGTTCGCCTCTCTGTCAACTGCTCAGAAACTGAAAGTTGGTTGCATTGCAGTTAAAGATAATAGAGTTTTGAGTATTGGTTATAATGGTATGCCATCTGGGTGGGACAATAACTGCGAAGATGCTTGTAAGCCAGATTGGATGAGTCGAGAAGCAACGCAAGAAGATGTCGATCTAGGTATGGTTTTGCTCAAGACAAAGGCTGAAGTAATACACGCAGAGATGAACTGTCTAGCAAAACTCGCCAGTTCCAATGAAAGTGGTAAGGGAGCAGAACTATACATAACTCATTCACCTTGTATAGAATGCGCTAAGATGATTTATGCTAGTGGAATAGTTTCAGTTTATTACCGAGAAGAATATAGAGACCTTAGTGGTGTAAACTTTTTAAGAGAATGTGGAGTAGGAGTAGAACAGATATGAAGAGAATAGAGGCATTTTGCGATAGTTGTGATTCAGAGTTCAGTGTCGAACTAATTGACACAGAGATTGTTGCTAAATATTGTCCAATATGCGGATCAGAACTTGACGATGCAGAAGTTATCAATCTAGATGAAGACTTCATGGAAGAGGGTTGGGAAGACTAGATGTGGCTATACGAGGGTAAAGAGTTTACGAGTGAGATGATTGGTGATTACATCGGGTTCGTATACATCATTACTATCAAAAACACAGGCAAGAAATATCTTGGTAAGAAGCTATTCATGTCTACACGCAGACTAGCGCCACTCAAAGGAAAGACTAGAAAGCGGAAGGTCGTCAAAGAGTCAGATTGGATGTCTTACTATGGCTCTTCTGAAGAAGTTAAGATGATTGTCGAAGAGATGGGTGCAGACAACTTTGACCGAGAGATCATTCATCTATGCGACAAGAAAGGCGAGATGTCATATCTAGAAGCGAAAGAGCAGTTTGATAGAGGCGTTCTTTTATCGGACGAATGGTATAATGGTATCGTCAACTGTAAGATTCATAAGAGTCATGTAAAGGGTCTGAGAGAGAAGTTCGGACCTGATGAAGAAATGCGATTTCGTCAGCCTTGGCATAATCGTCCATAAATGCTCAAGAACTGAGCGAAGCAGTAAAAGGTGATCAGCATATCATGTGGTATGAGATTGTATAAAGCGGTGGTATCCGCAGCCGGAAATACTAGTATATGGAGAAACCTATGAAAGCATTAATCGCACTTACGATTGTTGTTCTAGCAGGATGTTCCACTATCGATTCAGTCTATACTGGCGCACAGGGCATTGTTGGTGGCGTTAAAGCCGATGTTGTTGGCGTTACTACAGGCACACTCGAAGCCGTAAGTGGTGCTATTAAAGATACAGCAGAACGAACAGAACCAGTAAGTAACTAAGTAAAAGAAAGCCCCTTAATCGGGGCTTTTTTGTAACTATTGATTATACTCTATGTGTCGAATGTACTCAGCCATTCCATGATCACAGAAGCTATCTAGATAGCCTTCACACCAACCTTCCCAAAGACCACGAACTTTGTCTTTGACTCTCTGCCAACCTGTTGGATTACGCAGATTGCCATAAGCATTGATGTAATGCTCTGTACCATGATGCTTGAATCCCATAAGTCTAGGTGGTACTGATGTAACGATATCGTTATTGTTCTTCCAACGATGATGTACAACACCTAATGAATTACAGTATCCTTTCCAACCAACTCGTGGAGAACCAAAAGTGTACAGTTCAACGGGGTCACCCAACGAGTCTTTATATAAGCAACGAGAAGCCATAATTGTTGCCATTGCGGCACCAAGTGAATGACCACAGAACCAGAGGTCTTTCTTTAGATTAACAGTTCTATCGATGTCTTCAGAGATCATAGGCCATAGATCATCAACTTCTTTCTTGAATCCTTTATGGACTCTTGAAACAGTTTCAGCGACTACAGGAAATGCTCTCATATCAGCACCAAGATCCTGAAGTTCTGTAGGTTGGGTGCCACGACAAGCAATGACTAGGTCACTCTTATTCTGAAATCGATATGCTTGTGCGCCATCTCGATTATAGAACTCGAATGTTGTGAATCCTAGTTTTCTTGCTTGCTTCTTTGCTACTTCTGGCTCATTGTATGCTATACTTGCTAGATTAGCAAACAGCAACGATCTTTCCATAAAGCTTAAATCTTTGATACTCAATTGATCACCTCCTCTCATGTCAGTTATTATAAATACAGTTATAATTATTTATATGATTTCAATAGGGAACGTCAATGGGTATTCAAAAAATAGTAGATATTACAGGCGATGGTAGTTTTCCAAGTGGTGGATTCGACTACAGTGGTAGACAATCTACACTTGCATTTCAAGGAGACTTTGATTCCGCAACGGTCAAGATTCATGCATCTTTCGCAGAAGGTGCCGCAGGAACTTACATACCGCTTACAGACAGCGAAGGAAACGAATTGTCTGTGAGTTCTCCTGCTGTTCTAAATATAGATGTGGGACAATGTAGAATTAAGTTTGTCGTAGCTGATTCGGACGGCTCGACAGATATAGAAGTGAGGATATCATAGTGGCAGGTGGACAAAGGATAACAGTACCATATTCAACGCAGGGTGTATCTGGCGTAGATATATTCAAATTGGGCGCAGGAACAACAGACGAGTTGTTACCAATACCAGGCACAAAGTCTTCAGCATATCATAGACCCGTTTCGTATCCAGGTGGCCAGAAAGATGTAGCTTTCCTGAATAGCTCAAGTCATCATACTTTTGAGAATAGCGTTCAAGGTCTAAAGATTTTTAAGAGTGTTGCTAACTATGCAGATAGTGATCTAGTGCATATAAGACCTATATTGATAAATTTTACATCTAGTACATATTTGTACAAAAACTACTATGTTCGTGTTGTTTCTGATGCAACTACAACGCAAGAATCGACCTATACCTATTATACAATTCACACTACTAAAGCCGAGTCTGTAAGCGGTGCTAATCCAGTTGCTAATGGAACAATGTCATTTTTCGCACCAAGTCATTGTATTATGAAAGTAGACGAGATGATTAGTGTTCGTAATGCATTGTTCGATTATAATAATGATCTGCCGGTATTCGGAATATGGCCAGGCAATGTTTATAATAATCCAGACATAACTACTGCTAGTTCTGGTATTTTGGGGTTGGCTGATAATGGAGACTATCGATATAGATTGTGTCAGTGGAACTTTATGTCTGGTGTTATTATGGAACAGGCGGGGTATAGACAGGCTCTGGGGTGCAGTCTTCTTCAGAATGATCCTCCATATAGAGATGCAGGAAAAGGCGTCAACGCACAAGCTAGAATAATGTCTATGTATGGACTAGGCACAATAGGTTCATTTAGTAATGGTCTCAACTTTCCGGTTATGCATACCACTAACGGAAGCTCCATAACCGCCACTTCGTTTCAAGGCAATACCAACGCATGGACAAGTGAACATTGGACGCAATACATGGAAATGCCTGAGTTAAGTTCAGGTGATAAGATCAAAATCAGTGTAAAGGTTAGATGTCCGGCTGACTCCGCTTTGAGAGAAAAGAATTTTGGTGGACTATACCTTAGTTGGAGATATCCTACTAGTGCATCTACCACACACCATAGAGTAGACTATATTGCAATCAAGGGAAGTGCTGTTACTGGATCACAGGCTCCTTTTACTGGAACTGTGCCTGATTCTGCTAACCAAAGAAGAGACAACTTTAGGGTTGTTAAGCAGGGTTGTTCTGGTAATAACACAGGAGATGAAACTGCCGATAGTAAAAGTATCGTAGAAAGAGCCTCATATAATGCTGAAGACTTGCGATCTTGGACAGAGGTCTCTGTTGAAATACCTATTCCAACTGATATAGATTTCTCGGAAATCACTCGTACTATAAGAGGTAACTTGGGCAATGATGTTAATGATGGAACATTGGCATACGGTACTAGAGAAGGTGGTTTAACTAATCAAATAGATAGCGATCTTCGATGCGGAATAGGAATGTTTTTTGCAGAGAACGGAAGCTATGTCTCTAATGCTTCAAGCGGCATTTTGACACTAGGAAATCAATTTGTGTCAGGTGCTGTTTACTTTATTCACAATAACAAGTCTGGGTTAAATTCTTCTTCTCTCACACAAGCTGAGTTACATGATACAGCAGGAACAACACCTGCGGCAGTTCAACCAAGTAACGTGATGAAGGTCGGTGGTACATACACAATTGAGACTTTAGGAACATTAGATGCGTCATCAGACTATGCTAAAGTAAAGATTCGGAACGCAGACTTTAGTACAGGAGATAGCGTAAAGGATTATATAGAGGCTAATGATACAGCAGGATATGATGGCACCGGATTTGCATTTACGGTTGCGGAAATCACTTCAGCTTTAACAGGAACTGCTACGGTAAGACAGAGTGGATATCCAGAGGGATTTGCAAACTTTAAACCAATTAAAAATAATCCTGCTAGTCACGCACGAGGACAGTTTAAAAGATCGTCTGGACTTATACAATTCTATAGTCCTAAGATAGAGTATATACCAGTAGCATAACATATAAATAGAATAATAAAGTAACATTATTAAAGGAAATCACGATGGCAATCGGAACATATGTAACTATATCAGGCGCAAACGGCAACTTCCCATCTGCGGGTATTAATTACTCAGGTGGTGAAAAGACTTTTGCGATCTACGGAGAATCCGGCAATCTTTTTGATGGTGCAACCATTAAGATGGAAGCATCTTTTGATGAAGGTACTACCTATATTACTCTTGCTGATAGCGAGGGCTCAGACTTACAGTTTACTGGAAATTCAATATTTCGACTCAACTTGGGGCAATGTAAACTTAGATTTGTAGCATCTGGCTCATCTAACGATGCTATATCTATAACAGTAAAGGTATCTTAAGATGGCTTTTAGCGTAGGAACAATAAGCACTCTAGTGTACACAGATAACGCTATCATTACTGGCACAGAGTTCGTATGGGCTGGTGGAGAAAAGACTTTATCGATATTTTCAACTAACTCCACATTTGGTGGTGCAACAGTAAAGATTCAGGCTAGTCTAGCAGATGCTGGTAACTTTATCTATCTAAAGGATAGTGAAGGCGCAGATTTAGCATTCACTGAAGATTCTCTATTTAAGTTAGACATTGGTAGATGTAGAATTAGGTTCATCACATCAGGCGCAACTAGCGGCACAAGTATACTCGTAAAGGCTTCGTAATGCCTCTTATAAAGGCGACCTCACAGGACTTTACTAAGAGTGTTCTTGGCGACATAGAGGGCGATAAAATCGCCACTATCGGTGTTGGTACGTCTGACGCAATACGACCTAAAAGTGGTGTACTTAGAGTCGATGCTTTGGCTTTACAGACTACTCCAACCATATTCTCAGAAACGGGCGGTGATAACTCCAACGCCTTAGATGGAACTATAACTCTAGATACGATTGGTGGTTCAAACATACACAACTTTAGTTCTGGAGATAGAATACTATATCACATGGGTGATGATGTAAACATCGACAACCAGAACTTTATGGTTGGTCTTGTAGAGGGTAGACATTATTTTGCGATACCAGTTAACTCTACATCATTCAAATTAGCTAGAACGCAAGCAGACGCAACTGCATCTACGCCAGTTCCAATAACTTTTGGCTCAACACGCTCCGGCACTACTACTCTTGTTCCTATACATCGCTTTGAGAACTTATCTAACCTTCCTATAAACACTGCTTACGGAAAGATTCAGAACTCTTTGTTCGATTACGGAACGCAAAATCCAAATCAAATCACATTAAACGCTCGACCACTATCTAAAGCTGACAACGAAAATATTAACTTTGATGATCCTAGTGGCATAGGAACTGTTCCGTACTGGAGAAGATACACTAGTTTATTAGTCAATGGAACATTTAGTCCTTACGCAGGCACTGAATGGTTTACAAACGAAGCACCGTATAAACGAGTAGAGGATACCGCTCGTCAATCAAAAGTTATATCTTTGTATGGATCGTCCACATTAATGCCTAATAACATTGCTTATGCGAGTATTGGTAGTAGTTATAGCGGATTCTATAATATCAATAAAGTCGCCAATCAAGTAGCTAGTCACACTAAACTTGGCACCTCGGCATCGACAGCGGATACTCTAGCGGGTAATAGTGATTACTGGGTAAAGCATGAGTGGTATCAGCAACTTCCACACGCAGACAAACTTGTAAGACCTAACGGTAAGATTAAATTTGGTGTAAAGGTTAAACAACCAATTGACGATTTAATGAGACTTAATGACTTTGCGGGTATGTATGTTAAGTTAGAATATCCCTCGAGTAGGGAGCAGAAGTCGGTTGCAATTGGATACTTTAAGATTCAAAGAAGAGATTCGACTCAGATAGTTCTACCTGTTGGTAGCATTACAAACACTGCTCAAAAACAACTTAATTGGCATGGAGCAGAGATATCTTCTAGCAATACCGGAAATGGTCAGCAAAGAAGAGGCTCTACTTATGGGTCATATCAAAACATGACTATACAAGAGTTAGATACTGTTTATGCTGAAGATATACGAGACTTTGAAGAAATAGAAGTAGAGATGTATATCCCATCTGACATTATGCCACTGATAAAAGATGATTATCTGCGAGATAGTTCATTATATAGACTTCAGACTACAACTCAATTAGACTATCAAGATATCGCCTTATCTGTAGGACTGTATTATTCGGATCATTGTGCTAATCTGATGGGAATGGAGGGTGATTTTGGTACAGCAGAAGATAATGCTTATTCTACAGTTAATGTAGGCGAAAGAGTGTTTATGAACAACTCGGCAACTGGTTCTGCGGCCCAAGCTATGGGATACGACTATAATGGTAGTGTCTTCACTGACTTTAACAGTGCCACTATACCAAGAGGATCGCTTCTCAGAAAGAAAACTGGATATTCGTTCACTTCTCCAACCAGAGATGTTGTCAACGATACTCAGATAAGATCAAACGGACTAGTTGTTGGCGATCCATACTTCATTGATAGTCTTGATGGAATAACCCAAGCAGAAATGCACGAACTAGCGGGTACAGTGCCAGGCGCAGAGATACCTGTAGAGTATATGATACCTGGCGAGACTTACACTATATCCGATGTGGGAACATCAGGTTCTTGGAGTACTGTTAGCGAACAGAACGAAGCGTTTCCCCAATTTGCAATAGGTACGTCTGTTGATAATGTCGGATATGCATTCAAGTTTAAAGGGTTTAGTCAGGCACCTCCAACTGGCGGTAAAGTGACTAAGGGTGGATATCCTAAGTTCACACTATTTACTCCTAGAAAGACTACGACTGATCAGAAAGGTTACTTCACACGAACAAGCGGATCTGTTCAATTCTATAGCCCGTTTTTAGAAATATTACCTCCAGACGATCTGCCAGCTTCAGCATTTGTTCCATATATCGGAGAAGCTTTTGCTGGCACTACAATAGCTGAGAATAACCAATTCTCGTACCCAGCCCTTGGTGGAGCAGTGTTTAGTTGGGCAGGGTTTGTTCAAAGTAATTATTCTGTATATCCATATAGATTCTACGGAGATAATGGTAGTGGTAATGGTGGTCAAGTATCATTCACTGGAGCAGTTGATGGTGGAGGCTCTACAACTATTCGTTTCAAATTTAATCATATGCCTTACAACCATTACGGTGATACCGGTGCTAGTACTGAAACTACTGAGACGTATTCAGTGGTGATTAGTGGTGCTACAGAACAGACTTATACTGTTGATATTCCTACAAGAACTCAGAGAGTTCCAATAGCACCAATTGCAGGCAATGGCGTTACGACTGAAGCTGAGAAGACTAATGAATTCAATGAGTTAGTTATGTATATCGGTACAGCCGCAAGTGATAATGGGCCAGGTACTACGATAACATTCAAGGATTTAGCGATTACGGATTACACATAATG
>Ga0209092_10004858_pt1 | contig 11028 bp, 14 predicted proteins | sample FraStrMetagenome_FD_187446 | JGI IMG/M metagenome (GOLD analysis project Ga0209092, IMG submission 187446) | Marine eukaryotic phytoplankton communities from Arctic Ocean - Fram Strait ARC3M Metagenome (SPAdes) (version 2) | ecosystem: Environmental > Aquatic > Marine > Oceanic | place: Fram... | reverse complement strand
GGTAGCCAGACATGCGTAAGGAAAAATGAAGTTTCCCATGATATTGGTACATACCCATCACATATTTCTTCACCTCATTCTCATCATATGGAATTTTATTTACATCATCTATCATGAGATTACTATTGTTCTCGTTATCATATGCTAACAGGATGGTACTTGAGTCAGCTGTTTTCCATAAACTAAATATTTCTTTTAATTTCTGGCTCACATTTACATGCGTGTCTTGCATTTGGAGCTTGAGGCGAACAGTATATGAATGCCGCACCTGAATGGGTGCCTTCGTCAGTAATTTTCGAATGGGTTCCACTTCCGGAGGTTTATCTTTAGAGATTTCTTTTTTTCTTGTTACAGGTGTCGATACTGCTTCTGCATTCAACCCAGATTCATCATATAAAGATGTGGGAGTTACATGCATTTTAATGGGGGCACGCGCCTTCGCTTTCAACATTTCACGTTTGCGCACATTCCAATTTCCCAGTTCCTTTTGTAGCTGTACGAGATTCTTACCACGGAGGTTTCCCAACCTATCTTCAGAAAGTGTTACTCCAAGTTCCTTAGCGATTTTCACAATTACGGTACAATAGTATCACATCGTTGTTGAAGACGTGCATCCTCAATGAGGTTCTCATCCTTTTTTTCTTCTTCGTTCCATTCGGTCTTGGCCTCTGCGTGTCCTCGTCCCCTCAGTACTGGTTGGGGTGTGATGACATTTGATTCATGTTGTTCTTCGGTAATAAATGCGCTGTGAAACGAGCTTGGACCTTTTTGTCTTTTATTCGGAGTTTCAATATCATCAGATTGCGATTTTCCCCTAAATGCTTGTACAAGGGTTTTTTTGCATTGGAGCTTGTCCAATCTCATTTCAAGATCGAAAAGAGGATCCTTTGGGGTTTCTTTGTAGTCAATTTTCAAGTACTTGCATAATTTTTCAATTTGATTGCATATTTCCTCGGCTTTAGCTTCATCATCACTGATTTCTTTCATGTCTACGTCCTGCTGTCCCATATTCTGGTATCCAAAGCATTCATCATCGAGTTGTTGCTTTTCTTCCTGGGGGTCCTCCATTAGCACGTTCCAGTAATTTTTAGCAGTTTCAGGTTTTTTGTATTCCCGAATTCCATATTATGAAGACTTGACACATTTTTATAATAATGTTTTGCTGAAGTCCTATTAAATTTCCGATTGGCCTTCAAAGTACGTAATTCCTCTGTAGAAATAAAAGGGTTCTCCATTGTTTCTGGCGCGTGAGTTTATTCAGATCCATTTGTACTTTGGATGGAACCCTCACAAATTTTTGTCATCATTTTTTTCGGTTTTTTGCTGTGTTGACCTTGAAGATTTTGGGAGTCAAACACCTTTGCGCGTTCATCTTTTTCATCTAACTTTGCTTGTTGTTCATCAATTTTGCTCAATTTTGTATTCCCATATGTAATACTAGTTTTGATATATGCATGTTGCATATATTTTGGTTTCGGAAGCGATGGGTGACCGCGACCGCCGCGTCCTGGTTGGAACGCAAGCCTCATGGTTGGCTTTGATTTCAGCTCTCGTACGTAGCTCTTAGTACTTAGTAGTATGTTTGTCTGTAGGTTCTACGTGTTGCTAATCTGTACAACAGTAAAAAAGTTAATCAGTGCCCGTCCTGTTGCCACGTTCCGTTATGACATTCAAGTACGACGAATACCCACCAGTTGATTGCATTAAAATATTGTATTCCTCAATCAACATTTTGTTAATTTCATATGACCTTGCTAATTCTCCGCCTTCATCAAATCTCACATAATTCACTTCTTTTTTTTATGACGCAGAGTATTAAAGATCAATCTAAGAATGTCGATCGAAGCTGGCGTATGCAAAATCTAAAAGAGTATTTTTTATTCACACAGTCGCATGGAAGGGTGGATGAAGATTGATGTCGAGGAATTTGAGATATTGTTGCTGGAATAGGACTAGTTAAATATGGAGATGCAATAGAGGATGCATCATCAATATTCATGCGTTTGGTGTCTTTGCAATTGACAATTTTGGGAGGTTTGGTTTTTATTGGTGGGGATGTGTTTTCAATTGGCATAGGTCGAAGAAACTTCATGGGGAGTCTTTTGATTTGGTTGGATCTACGTGGTAACTGAAGAGATGCCGCATTTGCGCACATATTCTCTCCACTGTCAGGGTCTACATTTGGATCTGGTGGACCTTCACAATTCTCATATCCTGCATCAATTTCGCTTTCTTGTGGAAGTAAAGTAATCATAGGGACATAATCTAAACCATTTAAACTTTTTAAAGTGTTATCCTTTGTATGAAATGATTTGTCAATTCCGAGAGGGCAAACCAATTGTAGTTGCGCTATAGCATCATGTGCAGCATAGACAAAACCATCTAGTCTTTTCAATGCACTAGTAGAAAGTGTGCAAGATGGGTTGTCTGGCATGCAAAGTACATCATGCAGTACCACAGAATGACCATCATTGTGAATATGCCAATTGCTGATTCCAAGGACTGCCTTTTTATCTCCTGACACTTGTCCTAGCACTTTATTCTTTGTAGTGCAATACTCATGTAGAAACTTTGGGTATGTAACAATATGAACATTACTTCCAGGGTCCACATGTGTCCAAATAACGAAATATCCACCCTTAGGAATGAGATGTTGGACATGTGATTAGGCAGCAAGTGCACCATGACTTATTTTTGTCGTTGTGTGGCCGACACCTGCTACAACAGGAAGTCATGCTTCCATAAAGGATTCCTCCTCAAATTGATTGTCGTCATTACCATGAATGGCCATATTGTACGTTGGTTAAATCATGGAAAGATGAGTTTCTTCAAGTGACACAGTAGAGTCAATATCAACTTCAATTTGATCTTGTGTTGTATAGACTGGTGTGTTAGATAAGGATGAAGATAAATTGGTGTCTCCTAGAAGATTCAAATGATCCTGTAATGGTGGAGAGGGTGGAGGAGATACAAAAGTCACCGACCTATTTGCTTGTGCACAAAAATGGGGTCGACGTAGTGGTCAAGACTGATTTTTGTAATGTTCCTCAATTGTGTAATTTTTGTGGAGTGCATTATATTTTTCCACATTGCGTCTAAGTCAAACTGGTTGATATTCCAATCCTCTTGCCCAGCAGTGCAATGGTGGGTGACGTTGGAAACATACCAGGCATGGGGAAGCCCGAGTCCTTCTCAAATCAATCGGGAGTGCACCAATTGACATATATGCTGTCTTAGCTTGAGGTTCCAAATCTAGTGGACCCTGTGTCTCATTGCTGACATAGTTGGCTGCATGAGCTTTGGGAACTGTCCCAGTGAATAAAGCTTTGTAGACTGTGGCTTCACACTTATCATGTCGTCTGGATCTATGCCTGATGCGCGGAGGAATTTATCCACCGCCTGCATAGATTAATGAGGAAACTCCACATCCGGACCATATGCGGTGAGATCTTCAAAGAAACTTCGGTGAATAAGCGAATTAAGGGTGAACACCTTGTCGTGGGACTTGATGATGTCAAGGTATCTCTGAAACAAAGCTGTAGGTGGGATATGATGACCAGAGAGAGAGAGAGTTTCCTTTCCAAAGAGGTGAACTTTTGCAGAAGCGACGTAAATGTTTCTGTTTTGGCTTCTTTGATGGAAGATATTTCCGCAACGATATCTAGACGGGGAAAAATACTACCCAAAATGTGAAGTAAATGTGAGAAACCATCTCCTTCATTTTTGTAGAGATCACGTTGAGCGACGAGGACAGTGCACCTTTTTGCAATAGTGTCCGGTCTGGTAAGATGAATACGCAGAGCTTTAGTCATCGATGCGTATTGCAAGCATCCTGCTTTATACACTGAGATGTGCAAGCTGGTGGAAGAAGATGTGTCAGAAAAGAAAAGGATTTGGTGAGATCTTCAATGTCTGGGAGGATATCTTGTTTTCCTGATGTGATAATCATGGCCTGTTGAATGAGATCATACCAGGAGATGATGGAATCATAAGAATCATCCTCGATGTGACTCCGTTGATTTCTTTGGTCCATTTGGACACATCAAAAGTAATCATAGGTTTTGGACTGTATACAGGAACTGACGCAACCGGTTTTGGCGCCAAAAATGGAAAATTTTGTTGAACCAAGTTGCTCGGATTGTGTACGCCACCAGGTGCATAGGAATGAGAATGATGATGGGATTGGACATCCATATCCTTTAGAGTGGACATTTTGGCATGTGTCGACACAGGAGCATTGCCGAGCAACATGGGACTGTCATCAATCTAATCAGGATGAAGAGAAGGTTCAGGTACCAATAGAGAGTTCTGGTCACGAAACTGCTTGTGTACGGCAAAGTTTTCGTTTGCTTTCACCAAGAGATCAGACGGAGGTCCGACAGCCAGTTTTCCTGTAAAAGGATGGGTGGATTGTCCATGTCCGATCTGAGATGAAGTATGCTTTCGCACTTCCATATTTGTTGGAAAAGCGGTCGCTGAAAGAGGCACTGGGGCGGTGGGAGCAAGAACTGGTACAATCAAGGACGAAGTAGACCTTGGGGAAGAACCTGTCGTTGAAGACTTAAGGTTAGGGCTTGTTGCAACCGTTGACTGGGGTGTGTCAGGGATTGCATGCAGTTCTTGAAGAGCTTTGTTCAGCGCGGTCGAAATCAACCTCATATCTTGAGAATCCGCAGTGACATTGATGTTTGGGGTAGATGATGATTTTGGTGCCAAAATCGAAGAAGGAGAATTAGACTATGGAACGTCTAAAACAGAAGCAATGGTAGGATTGTCTTCTTTCGGAGGTGCTGGAGAGGTACTCATGGTATGCTGGAAGGGCTAGAAGTAGAGGAAGCTTGAGAAGAGGCGAATAACCTGATGAACGGATAGTTCAGCAAAAATCAAACAATCTGATAAGATAATGTTTGAAAGGGTAAAATATGGGATTATTTTATTCTTTGTATTTTATCTAATGATTGTATTTTAATAATACGTATGTGTATTTTCTAATACAAGTTTACTGAATCTTGTTTGTAAGTAAACTTCTTTCTATCAGAAGGTTTTGTATCCTGTGGTCATTTACATTTAACAAGACAACACGAAACAACGTTGTAGTAGTTTCAACACTAAGTCTCATTCCTGCACAAATGCTGGTCACCAAACCCAAATATATAGGAAGAGGTGGAAAAAGATTAGATACATCTGTCCAGTTGCATGTGTATTTTAAAGCAACGGGCACGATTGTGAAAAAGAATGCTGTGTACACTCTAAAAAAAACAAAATACAGGTTCCTTTCTTATTTTTTGCCAAACAGAATATTTAGTTTTGTTCGTAATCAAATCATCAGTTCAATAATTACTATGGTACTGTCAGAATTATATCGGAAATATGATGATAATTGGCTGTGGGCCCTCTGACCAGGGCGGGCATAATGCCCCTTCCACGAAATAGTTATTTTACTGAATACGTCAGCAAGCAAACTTAAAATATGGGTACAATCATTACTTTTAAGATTATCAGCATTTACTAAACAATCTGCAAAATGGACCATTGTTGATCATGGCGAAGAAATAAATAAGAAGGGAAAAGAAACAGATAAGAAGAAAATGAATTGGCCGGGAAAATACTGGGATAGTCATGCGTTTTGTCCAATATTTAAGGTCAATTCCCACCAACTAAATTCAACTGGTTGCAAAAGGAAAACGTCGCCCCGATATGAGAATATGGTACCAAAATTTGCCCCTCTCAATGCAAACCATTGGGCAGATGCTTGCGCGGGTCTACCAAACTTCCAAGAATCACACCGGTACACTGATGTTCAACAAATATATACGCCCCGCTTCTTGCAACGATTCTTTTTGACTTGGGGAGGAATGACGATAGATAAGGATGTGGCAAGTAGGTTTAGAAAAATATTCATGAATGAGAAAATCAAATGTCTACGCAACAAACCCACACAAGGACTCCTTTGGAGGTTAATGCAAGATATACACACGGCATGTGGCGCTCTCTTAAACCATAAAGGCTGTCTGAGATCGCTAGCAGGTTTCTCTAACACCCACTCGCGAGCTCTATACAAATCTGAACTATATCGACATGGACACTGGCTATCTCACCATCCAAAGACATTGGCGCCAGTGAAGCAATGCTTCTTGGTTTTGTTCCAAAGCAAATACAGAGGGTGGTGGGACAAACAAGCAACAAATCTTTGGGTAGTGGATCATTGCCGGTGGCGGCCAGAAAAGTACTAGCTACCCAACTTTTGCAACAGTGGAATAAGGTGCAGCAACTCATGATAGCAAAAGCAGTAGGACTTCATAGATTGCTTAATATATTCTGTAAGCAGCGAGGAAAAATCTGGAAGGCAGAATTCAAAGAATAACTTTTTCTACCAAGCTATGAATTCATCAAGAGAGAGAGAGAACAAAGTGCACACCTAAAAAACTACTGTGTGCATTCTTAAAGCATGAAGAACCAGACAAGAAACAAGTAAGAATATCAGTGGATGAAGTAAAGAAAAGATGTTACTACATATCGTGCAGACGGCAGGCACCAGGAACGGGAAAGTCAATCGTAGCACCGAATCGGATCGCACAGGGAATGCGTCAATGCCAGTGGTGCAGCAATAAGCAAGGGACGATGAAAGCTGGGGCAATGAATTTACGTGCGCTAGCAACGGAACTCGAACCAGAGGAAGGAAGACAAGCTCTCCAAAACATCACACAAGAGTCGCTGACCTCACCGAATTACGGCCACCTTACGAATCTGCTACATAATACAATGGTGAGCAACAAAGCAAAATTCAAAAGCAAAAAGAGGAGGATCAGTGACAAAGACAAGCATATGCAGGACAATAATTGAAGAAGTGAAAAAGGCAGCCCAAGACTCGGCACCAGCTAAAGATACTTTCATGGCATGTGTCACCAGAATACAAAATAAACTCTCACAAAACAGGGAAATAATGCAAAAAGACGTAGGACACGAACAAAAACTGTTAAAGGAATCGGTAATGGCAACAAAAATGAAGGAATGCATAGAGATTGTAGATCTTCTTTCATCACAAAGCCAGGAAAGCAGAGACGAGGACGAAACAACCACGGAAGAAGCGGTCGCACAGGTACACCAAAGAAAAAAATATTTGATGATGACAAAGTGGCAACTCTTTTCAGGAAACGACCTGGACAGTGACATTGCACTATCAAGGTCTCTATCGGGCGGAAATGTATTCGTAGCAGACCAGGGTGCTGCTTTTCTTATTCAATCATTTAAACTTACTGATGACTGGGGCAGATGCAGAAGAATGTTCCGGTCGGCATTTGCGAATAACAACAAACCCCCGGGTATGTATTTGATCCCTTTATTTCGGGGCGAATCGGGAGGCGGACATTGGTCGACGGTGCTCGTGTGGCGACAGGGCAGAAGAAATCGAGGGTACCACTTAGATTCGCTCGGCAAGGTAACGGTCACGGGGACTATCTTCGACAAAATACGATGTGTATTCACGGGCAAAAGAGACCAATTCTCGTGGGTACAAACGGACTGCCACCCACAAGAAGAATTGGATAGTGGGTTCAGGACGGTGGAGGCCATTCGGACGATATGTATCGGCCGTAGTAAGGGTGAGGGTGAGGAAGAATGTATACGGAAGGCGGGCTCGGCTGGTACCGTGCCAAGAACATACTGCCCGATGGCGCTAAGACGGAAGGTGGCGGAACCATTATTATCTTCAGGTTGATCCAATTAGGTATGATGAAGGAGGCGTGAAGCGGAATATAAAATAGTAAGTGCGCTATGGAAAGGCAGTGGTGGAAAATCAGTGGTAACGCCTCCTCTTAATAATGACGTCAGTCATGCATAAGACAGGAATAGGCCTCTGAACAGTTTGATTACACGTGAAGAGTAATATAAAACTAAGTAAAGAGATAGTGTTTTACCATAAAAAAAGCAAAATATAAAACAGGTTTTGTGGACTGCCTTAAAATTCACAAATTATTCTGCTGTCATAGACAGCAAATATGACTTCCAGAGCCACTAAGTTAAGAATTGAAGAAGAGATTAAGAAAAAAACACTACCATCTAAAAATCCGAATATCTCATCCATTCATCCCTTGAAGACAGATCCAACCATCAATCATGATAATAATGAGAAAAATGACAATAAAAACGAAAAACTTATAATAAATACAGATCCCAAAAAACGAAAACGATTGGGTAGATCAGCACGAAGGCGTAAAGCTAAACAACGAGCTATTTTATGTGAATTCGAAAATTTGCCGCAACAGAATCATTCTTTAAAAATGAATTCTTCAACGTTGAACCCTTCTTCTTCCGTATGTCCATCGGATAGAAGTCAGACCTTGCCAGGAGTATTAGAACGCCGAAAAGAACATCTGTCCTATCTGTCCAACGAATCCAACAAATCCAAACTTGAAGCTTCTACTGACTCCAAATTTTCCTCAGATAAGGTTTCAAATACGGATTTTTTCCAAGTAAAAGATCGTATCGTCCTAACTCGTCAATTAGGTTTCCTTCCAGGAAATGCTATTTGTGTTGCTGCACGAAAATCTAATTCTATCGTCTCTAGGTATCTTTGTAATTTCAGTAATAAAGACACCAACAATATGATAGAGAATCCAATCGTTCTTCAATTATATCCATTGGCGATACGTGATAGTTATGCGGGAGGAAAAATAGATGGTCGCAAATTTAAATCTCGAAAACGTGGTAATTCTGGTAAAGATGAAAAAACTAGACGAGATTGGCAAACTCCTGATAAACAGGGCATAATTGAACCCTTCCCTACTATATATTGGCTCACATGCCCAAAATTACGCACCTACATCAGCTATCTGGAGACCTCCAGTGCACACACAGTCAAGTTATTCCAACAAAAGTTACAATCTGATTTACTTTCCTTGCAAAGCATGAAAGAAGCACATTTAGCTTATGGACAAACACGATGGAATTTGTTGACGAAAGATGATAAGTCGGAGGTTGAACGTAGAGGATGGAAATCTTCTTTGGGGATAGAACGAGGTGTTGCTGGAATACGAAGACATGATACTATCAAATGCTTGCATACCCATGCAGCGCATTATTTATCAGGTGAAACCAAAAATGTTGTCGGACAATGGGTTATGGAAGCTGTACAGGAATTGGTTGAAAAGGATCAGGTGGTAAAATTGTCCAGTTTAACATAACTGTAGAGTTCTAGTAAAAGCACTTGTCTGTTTGATACAGACATATCAAGGGATGGATTAATTGAATCTAATATTTTTTTTCACATCGAGTATTGTTTACATATTTCCATTCTAAACAAACAAAATAAAACTTAACTTCTTTCAGGCTTATTGAAGGACATTTGAATTTGTACCTTCTCTGATACTGCTAATTGTATAAACACCAAAATCATTAAAATTGTAAATTATATCTTCGATTATTTTAATCTTGAAGTAGAAATATTTATCAAGAACATAGTGAAAGAGAATCATTGTTGACATTCATCTCAAAATTGACCAGCTTAGCGAAATTATATAGATCATGCTATATTTTAGCAGCAGTTTTCTATTTTTCATTTATGACGTCATTCGATTATAGTACTCGCAATGCATTCATTTTACCATCATTTCATGCTGCTCTGATGCTAATACAGTCACATCTTATTTCAAAGCATCATAAAAACTATATTTCACAACGAACGAAACAAAAATGAGCATGAAGTGTAGCCGCACATCCTCTCGACAAAACCAATATTTTATCTTTTCCGCACTGTCAAGCTATCTTAGATGTCAATTCCCCAGTTCAGTTTCCGCTTCATTTAACTCTTATTCCGCCGGTTCAGCATTTGTTCCTAATTCATTTTCTGTCTCATCGGTACATTCATATACACCAAAATCACCAACGTTTCAACGATCCTATTCTGTATCCACCAAATTAAAAGAGCAATTATTTGAATCTCGAGAACTTCCGCCTAATTTCCCTCGTCATGATGAGATTCAAAAAGCTCTTGTTGCTATAAGAAGAGCTAGTCAAATCACTACATTATATCAACCAGAAACCACACCTGACATTGCTACCCTATCTAAAGCCGATGATTCTCCAGTAACACTTGCTGATTTCGCCGTCCAGGCAGTCATTTTACATCACTTGAATTCAGAAAAATATGGATTCATAGCAGAAGAGTCTAGTCTGGAAGTTCAATCAAATCCTAGTCTTACTCAGAATATCTTGGAAGCAACACAATCTCATGGAATTATGAATGCATCTAGATTGTACAAGAGTATCGATGTAGGTAAATCCTATTTAGACTGGTTTGATGAAAATTCGGGCATACAAAATGAAAACAAAAAACCTGACAAAATATGGGTTTTGGATCCAATCGATGGGACAAAAGGATTTTTGCGAGGCAAACATACAGGAGGTCAATATTGTATAGCCTTGGCTTTACTAGAAAATGGAATTCCTACAATTGGTATATTATCATGCCCAAACTTACCCACAAAAGGCTCTTCTAATTTAGAATGGAATCTAGATGAGATCTCAGGACAGCAATCTACAAATAGAGGATGCATTTTTGTGGCAAGTCAAGGAGGAGGATGTTATCAACTGCCTCTTTTTCCCGGTCCCGTAATAAACCATCTCCCTTTACAAGTAACCTTTAATCAAGATGAATCGGAACGTTCTTTGTCTCACGCTAGATTTTGTATTGGAGTAGAGCGATCTTTTGGAGATTATTTGAATCAGACTTTCTCCATGGCTGAACTCCTCCATGCAAAAGAAGACGTATTTGATGATCAAGGAGACATTCGACAATCTATTCGCATTGATTCCCAAGCTAAATTTGGTGTTATTGGACGTGGAGATGCGGAATATTATGTGCGTTTACCTCGACCAGATTATCAAGAATGGATATGGGATCAAGCGGCTGGATATGTAGTGCTACAGGAATGTGGTGGTGAAATGACGGACACATGTGGAAAAAAGATTGATTTCAGTTTGGGTCCTAAACTAGGTATGCACGTCAAGGGAGTTTTGGGGAGTAATGGT
>Ga0209092_10004856_pt1 | contig 11035 bp, 6 predicted proteins | sample FraStrMetagenome_FD_187446 | JGI IMG/M metagenome (GOLD analysis project Ga0209092, IMG submission 187446) | Marine eukaryotic phytoplankton communities from Arctic Ocean - Fram Strait ARC3M Metagenome (SPAdes) (version 2) | ecosystem: Environmental > Aquatic > Marine > Oceanic | place: Fram... | reverse complement strand
GGTACAGCACCAGTAATTCTTTTATTGTAATAAACTTCGCATCCACCGGCTGCAACACCCGGATCTAAGTCGATCGTCAATACTGAACTATTAAGTGTTTTTGCTGTACTTACAACACTAATTGGAGTGTTTGTAGTATCTACTACCAAGAGATCGTTTTGGTCTAATGCAAAATCTTCTCCAACTGCCGCTGTAAGAGTTACTTGATCATTAACAACAGTTGTGCTAACTCTATCTCTGACTGGAAGAGCTACGTTTGTGAATTCTTTAATATAAGGAGTACCAGTGTCGAATACTACTGGTGACCTATTAAGTTCTTTAACCTTATCATTTGCTGTAACAGTAATTTCACCGGAGGATCCGATAATCTTAGTTACTTCGCTAAATGGATTTGAACCAGCCATTTTAACGCCGAATAAGTAAACTCGTGTTGGTGTAAGATTTTTAACAAAACCTGTACCAATTACTCCACCCACACTATTTTGTAAATTAACTTGTGCATAGTTAATATCTATTTGACCGGCAATAGCAACTACATTTAAGAAGCTACCATAATCAACGGTTGTGGCTGAGTTAAGTTGTATTGCTGTATTAGCAACGTCGTCAATAGCAAAATCTAATTTACCACTGTTTTCTATTCTAAAACCTTTAATATATGCCGTGCCTTTACCAACCAATGCAGTAAGCACGTTGTTTCTTCGGTCCATATCGATTTTAAAGTTATCTAATACATAGTTACCTGATTCTTCATATGTTCTTTTTGCCATTTCATCAGCAATAGAATTAAACTGTGCAACATCTCTCAGTGTAACTGCAGATCCGTTTTGATAACGAATAAGTGTAAAGAATACAGGATCTACATCTGCGATTGCAGTATCTTTTACAACTAATGTTGGGACCATTGAAAGTCTGTCAGCACCAGGAGCATTTTCGTTAGCTGATCCGTTAGCATTATCATATAAGCTATTATCTTGGAGTGCACTAACTAAAGTTTCAGCAACTTCATAACCAACCGATAAATCATCTGGCTGATCAGTATACTTAGCAACTACTAATGTTTGATCTTGAGTAAATAAGAAGTGACCTTTTTGGAAAATAACACCGGCCGATGCACGAATACCAAATGATTTACCTACAGGATTTGATTGTAAGGTAACACCAATTTGCCAATCTTCAGCTGGAGCACCGAGTCCACCTTCTTGTAATGAAGCAACTAATACTGAACCGTTATAAACGTATTTCGTAATTGTTAGAGTTTCACCACCGATAAACCTTCTAACCGATCCGTTTGTATTTAGATAGTTAATAAAGAATGTATTAAGATCTGGTGGCCTTGTTTCAAATCCGCGAGCAGCAGAAATGATGTTGGCTTTAAGACCAGCCGCGTTTTCAATTTCGTAGACTACATCAACTTCTTTTTCTACACCGTCGATAATGGCTGTACTTGGACCAGATACGTATGACTCTACATCAAAACCAGTTTTATCAGTTAACCTTACAAATTCTAACCCGTTGAGATTGGTAAAGTTACAACCTTTGATAACAGTACCTTCTTGGTAAATGTTATCTCCAAATTGCTCTACTTGGTTTTGAAGAATTGATTGAAGTTGAGTCAGCTCTCTTGCTTGTATTGCGTATGCTGGCTTAAACAGAATCTTATAGAACTGTTTTTCGACATCAAAGTCATCAAAATATGGTGCAATATTTAAATTTGTATTAATAGGCATCTATTTGAGTTTCCTTTAAAATTCTAAGACCAACTTATATTCTTCTCTTGAACTTTCAGCCCTGCTTAAAGGGAAAAAGTCTTCCATAAAGTATACTGTTCCGGATCTTTGAGTATATCTTGATTCAATAACATTATTAGCTACTGGTGTATTTATCTGTATTCTTTGGCCTGTACTGTTAAACAAGTCTTTAGTATAGTCTAACGAAATATCGTTATTAGAACTATTTATCTGCGGTCCCATGTAGTTACAGAGAAAAACTGTATTGGAACTTGCCTGCACATCATGAACTCTGGCACTAAACGTGACATTATTATCAATATCTGTTTGAGTAACAAACGAATCTGTTTCAAACTTACTGAAATCATCAGTTGTAATTGCAAGTCTATTATCAAATACATCTGGTGAAGCGGTGTTTGCTGTCTCTGGGTCTACTGCAAATTCTGGATTTTTTAGAAGGCCAATAGCAGAATAACTGTTAGACTTACCGATTTGATTATTATCTGTTTCAGTTATATATGAATATAATAAAACATTACGACACATCATTTCATCAATAAGATTAAATCCATGTCCACCTATTGGTGATAAGATAGCTCTACAAGTTGCTCTAATATCTACTGAGAATTCTTCGTCTGGCTCAAAGTCAAATGGTGGATCTATAATTTGAGCTGTAACGCTATTGTAATTTTTACCTGGTTGAAGTAATTCAATATTAGTAATTCTACCATCAACAATTCTTGGGATTGCTGAAGCACCTGTACCATCGCCTTCGATTTTAACGGTAGGTAAAATTCTAGCAGTTGAGTTAACAACAACTCCATCAGTTCTTGGTGTTCCAACAACTCTAAGTCTTGTAGTTCTGGAATCAACATCATAACGTGAACTTGATATTACGTATGTATATGCTACCTTTGCGGGGGTGGTGGTGACTACTGTCATGCCTGCATAATAGTTGGTAATTTGACTAATGCCATCATTAGGTCCTAGGCTAAGACTTCCGTCGTCTCCAGGTTGGCCAACAATGATACCATCATCAAAAGATGGGTACCCAGCATTATCAATAAAGTTTTCTACAAATATATCACTCAGTTCTGAACCTGTAATGATGTTATTAGCATCACCTTCTAAATCGGGATCAATTTCAAATGTACCAATTAATGGAATATAACCTGATGCGTTATATGCTTCGAACTGTTGTTCTGTTAAATAATACATAAACTTCCAAACATATCCGTCTGGCATTCTGTATATTTGATTTTCAGTTACTGGATTATAATTTGGCGGTACAGTAGAAACAGCACCGTTATTATTTGAAAGGCATTTATAAATTCTATAATCGCCTGAATCGTTATTTGTAGGACCTACAACAGAATAAAAATTTGTATTTTCTAAATCAACCCGATCATCGAACTGAGTATATAAAGCATCTTTCTGCCAAGGATAATATTTAATCATAAACTTAATGTCTGAATTAAATACTTGCTTACCAAAAAGAATACCTTCTTTAAATTCATTCTTAGAGTGTATTGAGTTCACAGAGTTAACTCTATTCAACTCGCCAATAACGGTTGAAGAAATCATGAAGTAATACTCGTTATCTAAGAATTCTTGATAGAATTTCCTAGTAGCGTCGTTCTTCAATGATGTTGTTAGTATTTCTGCCATTTCACTTAACCCTAGCTTTTGTAATATTTATAAACACTTTTAGCCTCTTCCGCGAATTCGTTGTCTAGGATAACACAGTCCTGACGTCGGTCTATTTCTTCTATTTCTCTGAGGATAAATTGATCCTTCAGTGACTCTTTGATTTTTCCATCTTAGCATTCTATTAGGAGCACCCTGTAGACTATTTACATCCATAGGATCATCCGCTTCAGTGTCTGCCATTAGATCTTTATTAGAGTTATTTATTAGCCAAGTCTGTGCTTCATCTTGTTTCATGTTAGGCCAAGATTCTGCAAGGATAGCTAATACACCAGCAACCTGCGGTCCTGCCATACTTGTTCCCTGATACTTACCTAATTGATATGAACCATTCCTTGGATCAGCAGTGCCGCCTGAATGTAAACTACTTTGAATACCTTCTCCTGCTGCATATATATCTACTTGACTTCCACAATTACTAAAGTTGGCTTTATCTTCGTTAACATCATTTGATTGTGCACCTACGTTAATAACCGGAGCATAACCTGCACCTGATACAGTACCTCTATGAAGAGATAACGTATACTCAGTTCCATTTAAAGCTGCAGTAAACGTGTTATCATAATCTTGATCTTCCGCGTTTACTGTTTTCCAAGAATCATTACCGGCCGAAGCAACAATAATAATTCCATCATCAATAGCATCTTGGAGATCGGCTTGTCTTGCTACTGACCAATAAGGTATTCTCATAAAAGCATTTGCACTTGGTGCATAACAACCGCGAGCCTGTAATTCTGCTTGTGTTAAAGCACGACCTGGATTAAAGTCAACACCACGGTAAGTAATTCTTGTAACTAAACCCCAGCCATCTTCACCAATATCAAAACCTGATCCATAACTATTATTTGTAATTGTTGGATTTCTTCTACCGGTTTCAGCATTAATTGCTTTTGTATTATGCCATTCTCTAATATAATCCCACATTAAAGATGAGCTTAATGAGTTAGGATTTGAACCATATGGACTGATATTATAAACGGTAGCATCTCTTGCCCAGCCTTGAGTATTACCTGCTACGGTTCCACCACAATGGCATCCATGATTATTGTCTGCAACATCTGTAGCGTTTACATATGAACCTGCTCTATCGTATGTATAAGTTGAATTAAACCCACCAGAAACAGCACTTGTTAATGAGAACCAATTGAATTGATTTACTCTAGAACCACCACTACCATCTGAATTAACTGCAAACTCTGGATGTGCAGGATTAATATGACCATCAACAATAACAACGTCAACGTTTTTGCCCGAAGCACTAATTGTTAACTCATCGGTTATATTTGATGAGCCATTAGCACCCCAGTTACTTCTATTCGTTGTTTCGGAATGTCTAAGCAATCCCCAGTTTACATCGTCTGCATCTGTAAACCAATCCTTGGAAAACTTTTCAGTTATAGTATAAGCGGGTTTAACTTTATTAGCAAACTCGGCTAATTCAACAGACCATACCCTGTCGTCTTGTTTAATAAGTTCTACTTCGTCCTTGTCTAGCATGTAATGAGTATTACGACTAATAAGTCTTCTATGCACAAGTTCTACTGCTCTGTTTGGAATAAACAGATCACCGCCTTCTGTCTCTATGTCTTCATAAAAAGATTCTAAATCTTCTTTATTATGAAGTGTGATGATCCATTCTTGCATTTATTAAGCCTCTAACTGAAGTATTTCAAGGGCCACTGTAATTGCTGCAGCACTACTATTTTTATTTCTTACTTTAACAGGTATTGTTGTTGTCGGTGTTGCTTCTAAATTATAACCAATAACACCAGGAGCAATTGCTACTTTTAATTGACCACTTGATGTAATTACTTCAGCAATAACGCCCGCATCTGGTGCAGGATCTTCTGTTTCGCCTCTTGAGTTATCTGCAGCTCGTGAAGCGTTATCTGAGTAAATAGTTACCCAACAAGCATGTGATGTTGTAATAGTATATAATGCATATCCTTTAAATCCGGTAATATCAATGTCTGTTGATACTCCGTTGGCAATCGATGCTGTAGCAGCTGAAGGAGATGTACGACTTGGTAATGAACCGCTACCTACGTCTGCAGCATTTGCAAGTTCTACCCAAGAACCTGAGTGAGCAAAATAACCTTTACCAGTACCGTGTACGTGTGCGAACATACCGTGATATGAACCAGCATCTGGTAAGTCACCTAAAGCTGAATACACATTACCGAATAATACTTTTCTACCACCCATGTCAAGGTCAGCACCAGTTACCGCTGCAATTGCATTCGCATTTGTATATGATGAACCCGAACCTGCCTGATCTACCCAAGCATAATCTGAACCATTCCAACCAAGAATTTTACCTGATGCAATGGATGAATTATTTAAATGTGCGTCTACGTCTGCGTTAGCATATGATCCACCGCCTGATGGAGCATCAATCCAATCATAGTCAGAACCAGTCCAACTTAATATTTGGTCGTCTGCCGCTGTACTTGTATTTAAATGTACATCAACGTCAGCGTTAGCATATGATCCACCACTACCGCCGCCTGCAGCAGCAAAAGAGAAAGTACCATCGCCGTTTGCCGTAAGTACCTGACCATCTTCACCATCTGATATGCTAAGATCAAGTAACGTTAAGTTACCGATATTATCATACAGTTCAGTAAAATTGGCATTGGTTTTGGACATGGCTGAACGAATAGGATCACCCGTTCCGTCATTGGCTTCCTCGCCTATATTGATTATTAATTTAGCCATGTGTACTCCTATAAGTTTTATATAGCTTTAATAGCTTATTTATTTAACCGTTGTCGACAGTAAATGATATGTTATCATCTACAGTATATACAAAGTTATCTGCTCTAATTGTTTGATCGCCTATATCTTGGTTAGGACCAACAATAGGATCTCCACCTTTAACATAGTCATCTTTACGGAACACTTGGAATCTAGATGCCATGCCCGGTCCAACTTTTTGTTGGTAGATAAAGTTACCAAACAATTTAGACCCTGCAAGGTGAACAGTGTCTTTAATGACTGTATCGTATTTCGATTGATCAACAGTTGATTTAATTACGTATGAATATTCTTGATAGTAATCACTATCTTGAACTCTCATTTTAGAATCAAAATACTTAAAGTTATCATCAACCGGATCTGTATAGTAACCATTAATGTGAGAGCTATTGCTTCCCCAGAATCCAGCAGTAATACCTTGTGTTCTTGCGCTTAATATACCTTCGGCATGTTTAACACCGTCTTTATCTACTAAGCCTACTCTTTCTTCATCAAGATAACCAAAGCCAGAGTTTCTTATTTCTGCTGCTTTAATTCTACCTTGAGAGAATAATGTTTCGTTTTCTATTTTAGCATTTTGACCGAATTTCTTAGAGCTATAGTTTCGGTTAACTGCTAATATATTGTAAGAGTTTCCTTTATGTGTAAACTCTGCTCCAGTAGGCGCTGTTCTAAATCCATAATAACTAAATGGTAATACATATAGTATTCCTTTATCATTATCAATTTCTAAAATCTCGCCGGTTGTACTTGATAATGCTTGGAAAATTGTATCACCTACAGAGAAAGATGCTGAGTAATTATCAACAATAATAATTTGTTCTGATCTTTCGAATGCTCTCATCTGTTCATCTAATGCGACACTAAAGGTATCGTTAACATAATCTGCACCAGGATTTATGTTTTCAAAAGATTTAATACTACCAATATCAAATGGTGTTAAATCAAACGCATTTTCTAATGCCGTTAATCTGGTAACCGGTGAAGCAGAACCTGACATTGGTATTAATGCCGGTCCAACAGCGTTATAATCAGCTGAGTTAATTGGTACGTTCAGAAAGTTACCAATGATATCTGTTATTAAAGAAACAGATTCAATATTTTCTAATTCTTCTACTTTAACATCTGATATAATACCGGTGTTTGCATATAAAGCACCAGGTGATGAATCATTTTTACCAGCAACAGAGAAAATATCTCCAAGTTTAGTAACTGGATCATAAGCTTCAACAGTAAAGTTATCAGGATCACCGTTATCATCTACTCGATCTCTTGTAGAGATAGGACGACTAAGTACAAAGTCATTGCCGGGTTCCATTTTAACACCGACTGAAATACCGTTTTGTCCTATTACTGTTCCTGCATTACCGCCGGTATCTACTAATACTTCTAATTCTCTGAATCTTGGAGGATCATTAGGAAGAACTAAAACTTGGTTTGATACCAATAGCTTTGTATTATCGATTGTATAACCAAAGCCACCATTTTTAATTTTATAATTAATAGTACCAGTAAATTCTGACTGTAATTCAGTAACAATTGCTGTACCGCCTTTACCATAATCACTTTGAAGATTAAAAATATCACCGATATTATTACCAGTAGTACCACCATATTGTTCGTCAATGGTGATTGAATCTGAAGATCCGTTTAATTTACCGAATGCAACATCTTCTCCGTTAAGTCTAGACATAATATCATCGAACCTAACAAATGTTCCTTTTACGGCAGTAAGATAAATGATAGGTGTTAGTGTACCATTTAAATATACAAAGTTAATTTTATCTACAATAGCTTTTGCTTTTGAAATAGATCCATAAATGTTTCGGCTTAATAACTCTTTATATTCGTATCTTGCACCTTGACGTGATTCAAAAGAATTATTGTTTGGTAGCATCTGTAAATATATACCTGTCTTCCAAATAGAATCAGAGGCTTTTAACATATACTTTGCAGGATACAATACTTCAATGTCTTCTTTATAAAACATTCTAAAGAATAATACTAATCCAGCTTCTGTACCTTTTCTACGATATAAATCTAATACATTACGGATAACAAATTTAACTGTTTTATCATCGGTAAGCGGTGGTAGATCTGCCATATATTTCTTTTTGAAATAAATTAACATTTCAGAAAGTGTGGTACCGACATCTCTATATTCAAACATTCTACGAGAGTTATAAACACCCATGTTTGGTTGGGTTTCTACGAACTTATAATAGTGTTCAACCATCGCAACTAGTTCAGATCCATACTCCCTGTAATAAGCAGGAAATTGTTGCGCTATCTTAAACGCGATATTCTTTTCGACTAGATTGACGGTGTTATCAGCCATTTACTTAACCTCTACCATATTAATTGTTACATCATCGTCAAGTATAACAAAGATTCTTCCGGCCGGAGATTTAATATCATCAGCTGCAGTAGTTACCATAATCTTAATACCAGATCCAGTAAACCCATCTACTTTAAAATCAACTAGATTAATTTCACCAGTTGCATAGTTTACGCTACCAGCAATTGGTTTAATAATCTGTGGATTAGCAACATCTGAGGTGACAATCTGCATATTACCTAAACCATCATCTTGTAGATATGAATTAACTCCATTAAATGAGAACACTCCACTTACAACTGCCGGTTTATAATCTGCGAATCCATTAGTATCTTTAAATGGATATGGCTTAACAAGTTTTGCATAGAATTTAAATGATGGTGAAGCCGAGATATTTAATGCCGGTGAATATACAATGTATGGGCATACGTTTATTTCGTTACTTAAAATAGCGATATCAGTGTTATCGATGTTTGATGATAACTGAGATAATCTTAATATTGTATCAAAGTTATCTAAATATGTGTTATTGTATGTTGATACTGCAGTTCTAATATTTGCCTCAAGTTCTCCAGCAGATTTCTTAGTAACTTTAGGATTGAATGAAACATTTGCTTCAACACATCCATAAATGAATTCAGAGTTAATAAAGATTGGTTCAATACCAAGTGGACTCTTTTCTCTTAGGTATTCGATGTATGCAGATGAAAGTACTGAAGATAAACCTTCTCTTCCTTCTCCAAGATAAACTGATATAGCAACCTTACCAAATTGTGGTGGTTCTAATGTTTCACCGCCGTAAGCTGCAACTGAATCGATTTCTGGGAAGTTTTGTTTTAATAAGATTTCGTAATCGTTTGTTGTAACTGCTCTTTCTTGAATTTGTAAAGACTTAGGAGCAAAGTAACGAATATCTTCAAGTGATTCTCTTTCACCACCACCGGCTGCATTACTAGTTGTTAAACATGTAATCTTTGATGATGGATCATTAGCTGCCAGATTAAATTCAAATGCACCGTTTGATTCTGCACCTGATGTAATACGATATCTTACTCGAATATCTTCGAATGCTTCAGGCTGTACACCAAATACGTTATTGCCAAAGTATACTGTATAACGACCATCATAATATGGTTCTACATAGAATACTTTATCTAATGCTCCTACACCAAATAAATCATCCTTACGAACAAATTGATTTGCGTCTTCTGTAGCTTCAGCATCTACGAATACTTCAATAGAATCTGTATCAGCATTTTCGTTTGTAAGAATAACTCTAAGAACACCGTCGTCTCCAATAAAGTAACCTTCTCTTTCAAAACTTGAAAGCATTTCACCTTCAAATATTTCTACGTTTTCTGCTATAAATTCGCCTGGTGCTGTTTTACGGGCAATATATGCTTTATCGTTTACAAAGTTAAATGATTCACCTTGGAATGATGTTGTAAAATCTGAATAAGCCGGTATTGTAATTGTTTGACCTATGACTGTTGCATCTTCGATAACAACGTCTACTAATGCTCTTGATGATCTTCTTGATCTTGGAAGATAATTAAGTTCTTTTGCATGAGACATTACTGAATTTTTAAGTACAGCTGAATCTAAAAACATTTCATTAATTGCCATATTACTATAGAAATTATTTTGATATGTGTTATAAGCCAACACGTCTAAGAAAACCGACATGTTTGAACCTTCAAAGTTATAATCTTTGAATTGTGTTTGGCTACTCAGATAGTTTTTAAACTGAGTCTTAATAGACTCAAAGTCTAATTCTGATATATTTAATTTAGCCATTTATCGTGTCCTCTCTAAGAATACATCAAGCTGTATCGGCTGCTGTACGTTTGTTATATAAAATACAATATTAACTTTAACTGTATTATCGTCTATGTTGGAAGTTACTACTACATCAATAATTTCTGCTCTTGGCTCATATAACTCTATTGTAGTCATTACTTGGTTTTTAATTAATAATAAAACTGCAGGTGTAATGTTTTCGAATAGTAACGCATTAATATCCCCACCAAGCTGTGGTTGCATTAACCTTTCGCCACGGTCAGTTAAAATAAGATTCTTTATAGATTCTTTAACTGATTCTTCGTCTTTGTTAACGGTTAAGTCTCCAGACACAGGACTCTTCTCAAGATTCTTTTTAAAATCTTGGTATAAATTAATTCTTTTAGTTTTAGCCGTAAATACGTTGGCTACCATTCTTAGCTCCTGTTATCTTTCGTCCCATTCTCTGGATCTACCTACATCAACGTGAATAAATGTATTGTATCTTCCAATACCTCTGAATCCTTCTTCTAATGCAAGCTTAATAAACTCTTCGTAATCGTCACCCTTTGGATTTATACCTGGCCACTTTAAGTCAGCGGCGTTACCATTCATATGTTGAGATGATTTAACACCACCAACTTTTTTATTATATTGAACACTTCTAAAACCTGAATTTAAGGTTAATGGTCCTGATATTATTCCTGCCTTAAGAGCTCTTTTCTGC
>Ga0209092_10004854_pt1 | contig 11035 bp, 7 predicted proteins | sample FraStrMetagenome_FD_187446 | JGI IMG/M metagenome (GOLD analysis project Ga0209092, IMG submission 187446) | Marine eukaryotic phytoplankton communities from Arctic Ocean - Fram Strait ARC3M Metagenome (SPAdes) (version 2) | ecosystem: Environmental > Aquatic > Marine > Oceanic | place: Fram... | reverse complement strand
GAGTGGTCAACAACATTTCTCAAGAATCATAGATCGGTCTCAACGAGACGAAGCGAAACTCAATGCCGTTCATGGATTATAAAAAATAGACCACAACACATATTTATGATACAATTTACAAAAAAAACATGGGTGGAAATGCGTTGGCAGCGGACTCCGAGGGAATCAAAGAAAGTGATTCTCACGGAACTCGACGTACGCTTTACATGGCTCTAGGTTCCACTTTGGCCTTCATCCTGTATTCAGTTCTGGTATTTGCTCCAGCTGGTGAATGTTTCAATGTGGTTGATGGATCAAATTCGCTTGGTCTTACATTCAGCTACACATTGCAGATGGTCCAGGAGTTTTTTGAATCAAGGAGTACAAGTCAACTTGATTGCTACAGTGAATTCTTACTGATTTGGGATGTGATTTTTGCAATCATCTATACTTCAATGTATAGTTTTTGGATTCTGTACTTCTTCCAAAACCGACGGATTTTATTGGTGGTACCACTCCTTGGTATGGTTGCCGATTGGGCCGAAAACATGACTGAAATCTTGATGATCAACAGCTATGTGGATTCAAATATAATTTCTGAAACACTTGTTTCAGTAGGTTCTGGACTGAACATGATGAAATGGGTCATGTCCACTCTCACATACTTGATTCTCTTTGCAGGAATTGCTAACAAGATTAAATCAGTTATGAGTCCATCAAAAATCAAAGAAGATTCGTCATCTCAAAACTAATTAAGTCCCAGAGCCGGGATTGTTGAGCCCATTCCTCTGCAATCACCACTTGAGTTTGGTATCAAAAAAACGCTGATTTCTTAGTACATTAATTGTATTTCAGATTCCATTGCGCATTAATTTCAAATGACACCGTTGAAAGTTGGATTGACAATTATTATAGCATGGTATTTCCAGATAGTTTCCTGGAACGAAGAACTGTACGGAAGCATTAGAAATTGTCCGGACGGAACTTGTGAGATTCCCGGAACGAGCACTTTTCAAAGACCCCAGTAAGCATATGTTACTGAAAACCGGAGTTTAGTTTAAGCCAATTTGTTCAATGGACATATATGGTGAAAATCGAATTTGATGCGGATCCAAGTAAGTTTATCAAAAACTCGGTATCAAAATTAAAAACGAGCAGGCATCTGCAAATTGCTGCTGTCGTCGTCTTCCTTCTTCTGGTTTCTCAACCATCCTACTCCTTGTATCTTGACATTACAACACCTGCTAACGCCCATGAGCGGGAAAATCATTACATTGTTTTGGAGGAGGATCGGGGATCTATTACTTGGGTAGCAAGTACGCAAGTGTCTCTTTCAGATGAAGAAAGTTTCTCCGTAATAATGGATGAATCACAATTTCCAGGCGAGGCTGACGGCATGAACATCGTAATGGTTACTCTCGATTTCTACGTTATAGATTATGATGTAGACAATGAAGATACATCTGGTATAGGGTGCACATGGAATGACGGCGAAGACGCTTACGATTCTGTTGCTGCATCAGTCGACCATCCCTCAGCGTCATCAAGTAACGTTGTTACTGAATACGGGGATTATCTACGGCTTGATATGTTTGAATATCCCGAATTTGATACATTCCCATTAATCACTGGCTATACTGTTGAGGAAATCGAGGAGATGTTAGATGCGAGTGACGATGTGAAGGGTGAGTATTCATTTAATTTCACTGGATTTGTTGAAGCTGGTGAATCTACCACGGAGTGCGAGCGTAGTGATTCCAGTGTCACTGTTGAATATGAAATTTTATTGTACTATAGCGAATTTTCGGTGATGGAATGGAATGATGAGATTCCTCTGTGGGGCTGAACTTCAAGACAGTAACTGACTGCCAAATTCATCGCCTTTGAGATTCTACAGTCGTACTTCGAAACGGATATTGATTCTTCATTGCCATGGTTAATGCAGATAGATTCCCGGAATGAGCAATCGATCCTTACGTATGATTGTACGGACGGAACTTGCGTGATTCCCGGAACAAGATGCGCAGAAGTTGTTAGATTATCTCGCCAAACTTCTTGCCGAAGAGGCCGGTGAAAACGTGACCGAAGTTACCGCCAATGGTCGGCAGGAAGATTCTACTGAAACCATGACTGAAGAAGACGATGATAAGCAAAGCGGGACCACGAATGGGTTCTGGGATGATGTCTAAGTTTGTTTTTACATCTGCACGGAAAAAAATCATCTCTACTCAATGGCCGAAACCTCACCAATATCGGGGTGTTTAGGGAGTATGGGCGCCAGTACCTACTGGGTAATGGAAATTTAAGAACGGATTTCACATCAATGGTTCGACAATTAGAGCCAACAGAAAATGGCTTGCCAATCGAAGTGTATTGCTTTAGTAAGAATATGGATTGGGTCGAATACGAACGAATTCAGGCTGATATTTTTGACCACCTTTTGTCATCAGTGTCGACTTTGGTCTCGAAATATTCCAGAACCCCACAGGGAAGTTTGGTCGTTAAATCACATCTTGGTGACGGTTATGGCGGGGTGTTCTGCCGATCAATGAGAGTACTCAACTGCGACCTGTGCTCCCAACCATCATAACACAGAAACTGATGGGCAGTTCATGTCTCAGAACAAAGGTGTCGAAAAAATCCTCTTCTTGACAATTCTTCTCCTTCTTTCTTCACTTTCTCCATTGTTCAATCAGACAACAACATTGGAGCAGCAGGAGGCTTCCAATGTGAGTCCCTTACTGAATGTGACGAACTTTGTAACCGGCTTATCCTCAACTTCAGTGCAAGCAGATATCGGTGGCAGTGCAGTGATTGACCATCAGAGCGGCCATCGTCTGTTGAATGCGAGTGTCGATGTCGAAGTCTTACCGCAAACTTCCACGGGCGTTTGGTTTGATGCGTTGAACAATGCTCAGGCGCTCGGTATCCTTGACAATACTTCAGCCGTCTTGGGTGGAGTTCAATTGCCGAGTGTTAATTCTGGACCTCCTGGTTCAGGTAACAATTCATCGACGCTCTTTAACGCAGTTCAATGGTCTGGAACTCACAGTTACGATACGCTCGAATTACGTTGTGGAATCGTTTCTTGTGGCTCAATTGAAGCAACTGGTAGTTTGACCATCATGGTCCGTGTCTTGGTTGTCGAATCTGGAACTTCAATCTCTGCAAGTGGGATTTATTCTGGCGGAACTTCGACTGGAGGCTCTACAACAGCAACACCTGGCGGTAACTCCGACGGCGCAGGCGGTGCAGGTCACGGTGGAAGTGGTGGCAGTGGTGGCGCTACTGGTGGCGGAGCTGGCGCTGGTGGGTCAACCTATGGCAACGGAACTGAAGATGGCTCTCAAGGTGGGAGTGTAACAAGTTCGAATCATCCAAATGCAAACGGTGGCTATGGTGGCGGATACATCCGGATCATCGCTGACCAAATCCATGTCAATGGAACCATCGTATCAAACGGAGAAGATGGAACAAACGGCCAAGCAATCAACGGTGGCTCAGGTGCTGGCGGTTCAGGAGCCGGTGGTGGAAGCGGTGGTTCAATTGCCCTCAAGGCAAACGAAGTCAACATCGGAACGAGTGGTGCAATTCAAGCAGATGGCGGTAACGGCGGGAACGGTGCAAGCAGTTTCTGTACGGGTGCATGTATCGGATTCTTCCATGGTGGCGACGGTGGAGGCGGTGGCGGTGGCGGCCGAATCTCGATTCAAACTCAGATTTCAAAATATAATAATCAAGGCACAGTTTCAGTGAACGGTGGAACTGGAGGCACTGGAGGCCAACCCTATGGAACTGGCGCAGTAGGCGTCGTAGGTTCTGCAGGTGCAAGCGGGGTGAGTAGCATTTCTACTTGGAACGGATATATTCTTTCGAATGGAACCATTGTCGATGATGGAACATTTACGACCAATACTTTGTCGCCCAATGGTGGAAACATCATCGATGGATGGGTCAACCACAGTGCATCTGTTCCTTCAGATTCAAGTTTGGTTTTCTCGTATAGGTATACAGTATCTGGGGTCTTAAACAACACTTCGACCCTTTGGAGTGATTGGAACATTGGAAACATCTCACAACAAAAACTTCCGCGTCTAACAGGCTTACAACTCTCATATCATTTCAATCGAACCAGTACTTCGTCCCCGGTTTTGAGTGACATCACACTTGAATGGACTCTTTCTCATTCATTGACAAATTTAGAGATTGCAATCTTTTCGGGACCACAAGTACTCGGTCCCTCTTCACTCGCACTCACTTCTTCGAACAATGCTACGGTCGTCAGTTCAGTAAACTCCCATACTGCAACTCTTTCAGTCCCGACTTCATCAACACCAACATCACCGCTTCACATGTGGATTGCGTGGCCAACAAATGCCGCATCAAACACGTTTGATGTCTCCTTAGGGGCAACAACCGTTTATTCAGGGGCTTTGAATTCATCACTCGGTGGAATTGATGTTGCGTTCTCGCTTCAACATGTTCTTGATGCCTGGCCAAGCATCGGTACTCTTGATTCAGATGGCATCGAGATTGGAGAACTTGTTGTAAATATCTCCACGACACTTACCGCTCAAATCGACGTCCATCACACGCAGATGTCGTGGTCATGGACTCATACCGTCGATCTCATGACAAGCATGACGCAACATGCATTTGCAACCTGTACAGATTGGTACAGAGCAACTTCTTCATGTTTGTCTCAATATTCTTTCGAACTCAGTGGAGATACCGTACCCCTTACTTCTCCAGGATTTACCATTACGCTCGACAATCTTTCATTAGAATGGATTGATGATATTGCGCCCCAGATTTCAACCATTGACCATCGAATTGGCCTCAGTATAGGTGCTTATATTCGAGTAGGAGATACCTTTATCGTAACAGTCGAAGATGCCATCGGTGATGATTCGTTATCGGGTTCAGCATGGATTCATCAAGGCGATAGTACAAAACCTACGGTACCAAGTTATCTTGCCTTTTTCAGTGGATTGAACCGATACGTCACTTCTTTTCCAACCAATGAATACGACCCATTGACGCCAACTCAGCATTTTATTGCCGTCGAACTTACCGATGACAATGACAATACGCTCTTTGTTGAACAAGCCTATTCCTTTGAGATTGGACCTGTGATACCTTCCGTAACATCGGTTACGATGGATTCTGTAAACAGTACTCTGAATCTCTCTTCGGGAACACAAAGTTCTCCTGCATGGGTCTTGCATGAAGAAGGGTACGAGTTTTCAGTAGCAGCACTCCAGAACAGAAGTGATTTGTCAGCATCGTTAACACTAAACAAATCCGGGTCGGGTACTCCTACCATCTTGCCTCTCACATGGGATGGAACTACCAATGCATACACTGCTCTCTGGTCTCCTCAACGCTTTGACCTTGGAACTTGGGATGTCGAAGTAGAACTTTTGGAAACAACTGGTCAACAAGCGAGGGATGTGAATGGCTACCAAAATGGCGTTGATCTTACGTTCACTTTGGTCGATCAAACAGGACCGGTTTTGACATCAATCATACATCAAACTACAGTGGTGAAGGGTGAGGATTTACTCGTCGAAGTCCAATGGGAAAATGCACCTTCAGAACTGATAGATGGCTATGTTCATCTCCTCTTTGACGGTACGCTTATTGCTAACCAAAGCATTGCTGCAACATCGACGAGTACGTCTTCAATGACCTTCCAAACTGATTCCTTCGACACTGGGATCTACACTCTGTTTGTTGCCCTGTTCGATGAATATGGCAATGCTGCTGTGAGTTTGAACTCCTCATCGAGCTTCGAATTGTTCCCAATGGCACCCTTGGTTTCGGGAGTTCTCGAATCTTGGTCCTTTGATCCAAGCCTCTTGAACCTGACATTATCGGGGGAACACCAATTCCGCTTCAGTCAAGGGTTGGTTTCTTTGTCGAGTGGTGGCGTCATGTTGTTGGAGAACTCTTCGGTGAGCAATGGAGTATGGACCATTGAACAAGCCTTGGATTCAATTTTACAACCTTCGATGAACATTCTCGTACATGTCTGTGATGCAACGGATTCTGTTGAGTGTGAAGACTATGAACTTTCTATAGATGCATCGTCAGCAATTGATTATACACTTGAAATACAATGCATGGATGCTTCAGAAACTTTCCTCATCAATTCAACTGAAACCTTTGTCAGCTGTACCATTGCCCACACGAATGGCACCTCTTCGATGCAAGTGTCACTGACTTCCCTACAGCCATCTTCTTTCCTTCTGAATACTGTTGTAACTGAAGAACTTCCAATTTCCGGTCAAATCGAACTTTCTCTCTTGATCAACACCGGTATGGAAAATGGAACTTGGAGTCTACCATGGGTTCTGTCTGTCGTGGACCGAATCGGTCAAGTGGAGGTATTGGAACAAAGAACAGCCTCCTTCACTATCATTTCTGTTAAAGAAGAAAGTTCGAACGAGAGTAAGGATACACTTACAACTACTGAAAGCGATTCTTCGTTGACAAATTATGGTGTACTACTTGTCATTTTAGCCCTTTGTGCGCTGTTTGGAACACTTGGCTTCTTGAAGATGAGAGGTAAAGAAGAAACACAGGAAGAACTCCAAAATTTCGATTCCGGTGACCATCACCAAGCAGAAACCACATCTCAAGCCATTCCAGTGGAAACCTCTCAACATCCAGGCGCTCTCGAAACGCCAATGCTTACTGAAACTCCAGTAGAATCGCTGAAGCCTTCATCAGATGCCATTCCAACTGCGACTGATGAGCATGGATACGAATGGTATACTGAAGAGAACGGCACCAATTGGTACCGACTCCAAGGGAACGGCACTGAATGGTATCTTCATCAGGGCTAACTTCGTCTCATTCACTGACTGAGTGTGTCATTCAAAAAATGAAGACACTTCATCAAGTGCTTTTCGCCGAAGGTCCGGAACTTGCGCATCATCGGCTGGATAACCAACAGGCATCAATAACATTGCATGTTCATGCTCAGGTCTTCCAACGGAAGAACTTGGAATTGTCCGGACGGAACTTGCGAGATTCCCGTAAAGAGCACTGGTATTGATTATTGATCCTCTCGTGCTCATGCCGACATTCCAATTTCATTTTGATTGAGAGTTATCGTTCATTCCAATTCTATCGTTCCGGTACGAGCACTCCTTTGAGGCCATTATGTTGTGATACAACTGGTGCAGAACAACAGTACAGGGTGCAAAGGAATAAGTCATACCCATGGTTGATTTAGGCTATGGGCGGCTCGAAAGCAAGTGGCGACATGCGGTACTTTCAGATTCGTATTCTGCATGAACAAGCCCAGCATCTACCCGGTTCAATCATTACAAAATATTTCAGTAAATTGGAATTGATTACTGGAACAGGGGTTACAGATTCGCTTCCGTCGTGTATAGTGAAAGTTGAACATGATGGCATCGACATCATGAAGATTAAAGATGAGATAAAAGGGGGACTCATCATTGATCAAGTCCTTCAGGAAGGTGATGGTTTTGCATATCTGAAGGCGAGAACTCCAGGGCCAATTCAACAACTCATTGCTGAGGAAGATGAAGCATGGATCATGCCACCAACATATCTTTCGAGAGAGGATGGTTTTTTTATGACGATTCATGGCACTCCTGATGGAATGAAAAGGCTCAAAGACGAATTAGAAATCCTTGTTCCCGAAAGAATAAAAATGAAACTCTCCTCACCAATCGTCGGCAATTTGGTCAGTATCCCAATCCTGCATGATAAACGAAGTTTAGTGATAAAAAAAGGAGTCGAAATGGGGTATTATGAAACCCCTAAAAAATGCAATCAAAGGGATATTGCCAAGTTTTTTGGGTTGAAGCAAGCAACTGTTGCTGAACATTTACAGCATGCAGAAAATATTATCGTCCATTCTTGGGCTGAACAAGTTCCGAGTTTAAAGCCCTCTAAGCGTAATTAAAGTTGCCAATATTAGCATCAAAGTCCCCAAAATAGTGAATGCTTTTTTGACAACCGTTGGATCGTTTGCTTTTGATTTTATTTTCTCTCCAAGATTAGACCAGATGATCATGGCCAGAATCCCACCGCTTGTCGTAATGAGTGATATTGTTGTAATTCCAACAATTCCCCCGCCAAAATCATTCAAAAACTTAGCCATTAACATGAAGACCATGGCCCATTCTTTACCATTCACAAATTGCATGAAGACGCCGGTTTTGAAACCTAACTTTGGAATCTCTTCGGGAAAGTCTTGTATTCTTTCAGAACGTCCAAGATAGAGGATCAAAAAGGCGATTAAAAACATGAATAAAGAACCGATTATATTGATCGCCACGCCAAATGGCCCTTCTTCATCAAAGGAGTCTACAGCGAAACCACAAACGAAATGGATCGACATGAAACCGAGCGCCATTCCGGCGATAAGTGGAACATTGCTCTTTTTACCGTGTACAACCGCATGAACGGTGCAGGTGACGTTATTTGGACCCGGGACAATCAAACCTGCTGAAAGCAACAAGAGCAAGTAAAGCAATGAGTCCCACGGCATGTTTGTGAACCGATGGAGATGGTATATCTCATCTCCTATCAAGAAATTTACCTTTCTCTTCGGTTCAGGTCGCATCAAATCAGTCTTTCCGGCTCTTAAGCCTTCTTTTTGCGATAAAATACATCATGAGTGAGGAAATTATAGGGTCAAATACAAAGTGTGGCGCCTTCTTGGCGCGAGCATGTATCCAGCCGAGAAAATAGGGACAAGCCGTATTTTTGGAATGAAGTCCATGAAATCACTCCTTCTTGCCGTTTTAATGGTCTCCATGTCCCTTTCTGTGGGCCTTGTGGAACTGAACAAAGCCCCTTGGCTTGTTGAAGACGCTGAAAGTGAACTTGGAGAGGTCAACACCCCTATGCAGACAAGCGCACCTTCGATTTCCTATTCCTCAAGCACACTCGCTCTTTCCAACAACACCGCCATGACGCCAGTGACAGCGACGAATTCAGGTGGTACGGTTGGAGTTCCGGTGGCAATAGAACTCAGTACCATCGATGAATGGCTGTCTGTAGCCCTTGATTCTGATGGATACAGGCATGTTTCCGCTTCCGACACCACCAGTAGTGATCTCATGTATGCGACCGACACCAGTGGGGCTTGGGTCAACATAACCGTTGATGCTCCAGGACAGGTCGGGGAATACAACTCAATCGCTGTTGATTCTGAAGACGTCGTGCATATTGCCTACTACAGCCTTAAGGATGATACGAACGCACTTACTAAAGACCTCAAGTACGCTACGTGCGCATCATCATGCGCATCAGCATCTTCATGGTCAAACATCACCCTTGACGCCACTGGTTTTGTAGGCGAGAGAACCTCCATCGCAGTTGATTCAAATGATGGAGTGCATATTTCCTACACCGATAATACCAACAATGCACTGAAGTATACCATGTGCTCCTCATCTTGTGGTACAGCATCTTCATGGTCGAATGTTTCTGTTGACGATATAGGAACCGGTGATGGTAAACCAACTGATATCGCGATTGATTCAAATGATGCAGTACACATTGCCTACCATTGGCAAGTTTCAGGAACCAATTATAATGTACGATATGCCACGTGTACTACCTCGTGTGCATCGGCATCCTCATGGACAAACACATCAGGTATTAGCCTCAGCAACATACACGATGTGGCACTCGCAATTGATTCAAACGACGCACTGCACATTGCTGGCTATGATTCTGACAATAAGGATATCATTTACCTCGCATGTACCTCTTCATGTACTTCTACCTCTTCATGGTCAAATATTAGCGCTGTTACCACTGGCGAAGTTGGTGCACGATTATCGATTGCAGTTGATTCTACGAATAACCCACACATATCCTATCAGGCTGGTGTGTGGGTCTCTGGTTCTGGTCTGCCCCTTGGATACGCCACTTGCACTTCATCGTGTCTAACTGACTCAACCTTTTGGACTCACGGTACTGTTCATAGCGGCTCCGACGTTTACACCTATGGTACATCAATTGCAGTCAATCATAACAACGATAGCGTACATATCGTCCATGGCAATTTGTTTTCCAAATTTTACTACCTCGGCTCAGATACTGCTCCATATACCGTAAGTCCCGACCTTCCAAGTGGTTTGAATTTGGATTGGAGCAGCGGAAAAATTTCTGGGACACCCAGAGAACTCTCCACCTCCACGATCTACACCATTACCGCAAGAAATTCACATGGTTCGGATACCGCAACACTGACCATTTCGGTCAACGCACCACCTTCGCTGTCCTACGATTTGGGTACAGGAAACAGCACTTCAGTCTATTCCAACAAACAGGTTGCTGCAGGATACCAACACACCTGCGCCATTCTTGACAATGGTTCTGTGATGTGCTGGGGAGCGAATGCCTGGGGACAATTAGGCAATGGTGGAACAGGCGGCGAACACATACCCGTTTGGGCTGATCTTGGCACGGATAGGACCGCCGTTGCGATCACTACTGGACGCGAACACTCCTGCGCCATTCTGGACAACGGTTCAGTTTCCTGTTGGGGACGGGGAGTTTATGGGCAATTAGGTAACGGAGGAACATCAAGTCAATACTCACCAACGCTCACCAGCAGCCTTGGAACCGGCCGTACGGCCGTAGCGATTTCTGCAGGATACTATCACACCTGCGTCATTCTTGACAACGGTTTAGTTTCCTGTTGGGGATTCGGGATTTCAGGACGCTTGGGTAACGGAGGAACATCAAGTCAATACTCACCAACGCTCACCAGCAGCCTTGGTACCGGCCGTACGGCCGTAGCGATTTCTGTTGGACAATTTCACTCCTGTGTCATTCTTGACAGCGGTTCAGTTTCCTGTTGGGGGTCTGGAAGTGATGGACAATTAGGTAACGGAGGAACATCACAACAAAACTCACCAACGCTCACCAGCAGCCTTGGAACCGGTCGTACGGCCGTAGCGATTTCTGCTGGAGACATCCACACCTGTGCCATACTTGACAACGGTTCAGCCTCATGTTGGGGGGCGGGAAGTAAAGGACGATTGGGTAACGGAGG
>Ga0209092_10004852_pt1 | contig 11038 bp, 20 predicted proteins | sample FraStrMetagenome_FD_187446 | JGI IMG/M metagenome (GOLD analysis project Ga0209092, IMG submission 187446) | Marine eukaryotic phytoplankton communities from Arctic Ocean - Fram Strait ARC3M Metagenome (SPAdes) (version 2) | ecosystem: Environmental > Aquatic > Marine > Oceanic | place: Fram... | reverse complement strand
CCAAGCCACTATCCTTCGACTATTCCATCCAAAATGCCAAGTTCTCATCCGAGTTCCAAACCAAGTCTATTTCCAAGTGTAACACCAACTTTGTATCCAAGCATCTCTCCTTCGCTTATTCCGTCAATGAAAGTGTCGGTTTCTCCGAGTCATAAACCAAGCACAGATCCTAGCGTAGTTCCATCGATTCGTCCCAGTCTTGATCCTTCACTTATTCCATCAACGATACCAACTTTATAGCCGAGTTTCGAACCAAGCTTGGGACCGAGTGTGGAACCCACTGTGTATCCTAGCCACTATCCTTCATCTATTTCATCCAAAATTCCGTCAGTTTCTCCGAGTCATCTACCAAGCATAGACCCTAGTGTATTCCCATCGATCTTTCCCAGTCTTGATCCTTCAGATATCCCATCAACGATTCCAATTTTATATCCGAGTTTCGAACCAAGCTTGGGACCGAGTACAAAACCTTCTGTGTATCCTAGCCACTATCCTTCGACTATTCCATCCAAAATGCCAAGTTCTCATCCGAGTTCCAAACCAAGTCTATTTCCAAGTGTAACACCAACTTTATATCCAAGCATGTCTCCTTCGCTTATTCCGTCAATGATTCCGTCGGTTTCTAAGAGTCATAAACCAAGCACAGATCCTAGTGTAGTTCCATCGATTCATCCCAGTCTTGATCCTTCACTGATTCCATCAACGATACCAATTTTATATCCGAGTTTCGAACCAAGCTCGGGACCGAGTGTGGAACCCACTGTGTATCCTAGCGACTATCCTTCATCTATTTCATCCAAAATGCCTAGTTCTCATCCGAGTTCCAAACCTAGACTATTTCCAAGTGTAACACCAACTATATATCCGAACATCTCTCCTTCGCTCATTCCGTCAATGATTCCGTCGGCTTATCCGAGTCATCTACCAAGCACAGATCCAAGCGTAGTTCCATCGATTCGTCCCAGTCTTGATCCTTCACATATCCCATCAACGATTCCAACTTTATATCCGAGTCTCGAACCAAGCTAGGGACCGAGTGTGGAACCCTCTGTGTATCCTAGCCACTATCCTTCATCTATTCCATCCAAAATGCCTAGTTCCGATCCGAGTTCCAAACCAAGTCTATTTCCAAGTGTAACACCATCTTTATATCCAAGCATCTCTCCTTCGCTTATTCCGTCAATGATTCCGTCGGTTTCTCCGAGTGATAAACCAAGCACAGATCCTAGCGTAGTTCTATCGTTTCATCCCAGTCTTGATCCTTCACTTATTCCATCAACGATACCAACTTTATATCCGAGTCTCGAACAAAGCTCGGGACCGAGTACGGTACCCTCTGTGTACCCAAGCGACTATCCTTCGACTATTCCATCCAAAATGCCTAGTTCTCATCCGAGTTCCAAACCTAGTCTATTTCCAAGTGTAACACCAACTATATATCCGAACATCTCTCCTTCGCTTATTCCGTCAAGTGTAACTTCATTTGAGCCATCGACGATACCTTCGGTATACCATCATTAGGACGGACTATAGAATCTTCCATCGAACCTAGTGTTAGGGTTACGACACCTATGGGACAGTCAGCGATACAGATGATACTACTTGGCATTGACCTGACTATTGAAGACCGGAGAAAACTCTCCACTTCTTCAGAACAGCGAAATGCATTAACATCCCTGATGAATGATATTTTTCGTGGATTTAAGGACGAGTTGAATATTGAATCAGTGACAGTCAGTTTCGACTCACCGAGCTCTTCATCAGATCAACATTTAGATGTGAGGAGACTGGAAGAAGGAGATGAAACAACAAATGATAGTAATGTAATTGAAACATCTATTACACCGTCGACGATTCCATCTGAAAATTTACCTTCAAATTTACCATCTTCATCGCCTACCGATTTCCCATCAAACTTACCATCTTCATCACCTACCGATATCCCGTTTACAATCATGACTGTTATAGTCGAAGGGCGTGCACCCCCAGGAGTTGACTTTGAAGATGTTATGAATGAAAAATTTATGAATTCCAAGATGCAATAGTTGAGGATATGCTCATTATCGTTCCTGGCATGACTGTATCTATGATAGTACTTGATTTAGATAGACCAAGTGTTTCACCAAGCATATCACCAAGTTCATCTTCGACTGTTAGCAATGTACCGACAAATATAGAATCAATAGGTTTAAATGTTGTGGCAGCCACTGCAGCTGCCGCTGGAGCTGCTGCGGTAAGCTTTATGCTTTCTAATGCTTGTATGTTAATGGAAATCTAATGCAATTTCATAATATTTAATTAAAAGGCGTCATCCAGTGCTGCAGCAAGCTCTGCTTCTGCTTCCGCAAGTACCGCTTCCGCTGCTGGCGGTGCTGAGGCAGCTTCTGCATCTGGAAGTGGAGCTGGTGCTGGAAGTGCTAGTGCTTCATCATCCAGTGGAGGTGGTAATCAAAGCACAAATGCCGCTAAGAGTAATACTGATTCAAGTAGAGGTTGCAATCAAAACACAAATTCCGATAACAGTGGAGGTGGCAATCAAAACACAAATACCGCTAAGAGTAACACTGATTCAAGTCGTGTGGCCACTAATTTTGAGCCTGACACGGCAGAAAAAGTCAAGAATGAAGTAGGGACAAAAGCTGGACAAGCAATAACCCTAGATAGTCTAATGATTGCAGAAGGAGGTTTAGACGATGGTGCCGAAGAGGGTTTATCATTAATGTTTTCTCGTAGGGCTTTGGAAGTTGATGAAACATTGCATTTTGAATTTCGGGCGACGCTACTGATGGTACGTATTTTTATTATCACTTAATCTTTCAACGTACATTTCTTTGAACTAATTACAAAATTAAAGGTTATTTTCGCAGTGAAGTTACGTCATATAACATAGTGAAAAGTATTTTTACAGTTGACGCTACTATTGTGAAATTGAAGATTATTTTTGCAGTACGAGCAGACTTGTCACGCCACTAATGTAATAAATACATGATATAATATACACGTTATAACAAATCCATGACTTAATTTATGTTTGAAAACGCTACTTAGTATACTAAATACTCGATGCTTAGCATCAAAGTGTAACTTATAGATATGTAATTAGTGTTTTGGACTCGTCAATTATATATCATTTTATAATTAAGATCTGTGGATCTATATATGTTCGCAGCAATACACCATCACTTATTTTTCTCAATCCTAGCATAGTCTAGGGACAAATGGAGGGTTTTCAAGTCTTAATAGTATTAGGAAGGTTCTTTTTTATCATGAAATTAGCTCGAATTACGACCGAAATGTTGAAGCTGAAAAAGGGTTTTCGAAGAAAGCAGATATGGAATCAGAAGATTCCCCTTTTCTAATGTACCAAGAGAATTGTCAATTCGTAATAGCTTTTACATTAACAACAAGTTAGCTTTTGTTAGTTTTGATTTGGAAACTTGTGGAGAAAGTGTGAAACGATTCAAATTTCGGTGCTGATATTCAGAATACAAGACAGCGTAGCCGCAAAGCTTTTCAATTGATTTTGATTGGCAATTATATGAGAAGTTTTGATACGAACATGGTGTCGGATCAAATTTGAAAATCGCAAAAATTCCTTGGATAGGAATTGTTATACTACATGGAGCAATATCCAATTCATAGAACAGCATTAGGAAGTAATACACTGATCTTTCCTATGGCATTTGCTATCCTTCTATGCAAAATAGTATGGCGACTATTGGTCGGAATGTGGGTCGGCGGTTGATTTTGCGCAAAATATGGTGTTTTCCAGACTCTATATCTCATGATGGAAACAAGCTATCACCAATTTGACACAAGCCTATATAACGCATTCCAGGTACTCGAGAAGTACGGTGAACCTTTATACGAGGAAGAGAAGCTGAGGCTGTTTTTTACAAAGAGCCAAAATGCACATCCCGAATACAAGCATGAAATTGTAATCTGCCGAAGTAAGGGTACTACATTCTCAAGTGCAGTAATTTACATGAAGACTGTAGTTGCTCGTTTATTCCTCGACGTCATCAAGTCCAAGTCCAGAAGGAATGTGTCGTCGAGTAAGACGAACAAAGAGCTTAATGGAGTCGATATCTCAGACCTATCGAGATGGTATGATTCTAGTGAAATTAAGAAGCTTAACGAGTCACATGCTGGAAAGAGAGTATTAGCAAAGATAATGGATGACATGAAACGTCATCAGCGGCATAAAGACAGTATTGACCGCATCAAGTCAGATAAGCGCAGACGAGTAAAGTATGTTGAGGTTGCGCCGACCGAGGACAGCAGCACACTTTCGGATCGCTACCGGAGAACGGTCGCGGCCATGATCAATGGTGTGAACAACGCTTCCAAGCACGATGCAAACATGAATGGAAGGTTAATAAGAACGAGAAAGAATGACACCGCAAGTTACGTTCGATTACCTAGGGAATCCCTTATGACTAGGGTCCTATATACCTGCGCTGATTATATGCATTATTGTCAAGCTCTCCAAGAACAGAGCACAAGGTAAATGTTCAACTTATAAAATTACAACCTCTAACCGTCGTTTGATAAGTAAAGAGACATAAGGCTGGTACTGATCGTTACAGAGATCCGCTGCCATGTGAAATAGACAATCATGCCGATACAACTTGCTTTGGCAAGAATTTTAGAGTAATATCATTCACATCGGAAGTATGCAGTGTCTCACCTTACCTATCAGAATATGAATCTGTCACTGACATCTCGATATGCACAGCAGTGACTGCGGTCGAGTTTGGTTCGGGCGAGACAATTATTTTGGAGTTCGGTCAGGGTCTATGGTTCGGGGATAGACTAAACCATTCTTTGATAAACCCCAACCATTGCCGTGCCTACGGCATAAGTGTGTGTGATGATCCTACCGACCCGAATAGGGATGTCGGGACGAAGCTTACTGACAATTATTTTCTATCTTTCGAAATGAGAGGAACCACATGTTATTTTAAATCAAGATTGCCTGACGTCGAGCAACCCGAACCATGTCGGACATTTCAAGTCTCTGACGCAAATCACTGGGATCGAACAGACGAAATTTTTATCTCGGCTGTCGGACGGGGACAGAATAATCCTGTGTGTGTCTGATGTGTCAGAAGTGTGTTTGCATGAATTTGATTTGTTACAGGGAAGTCCAACACATATTGTATCTCAGATCCAAACTTCTGAGAGACACCATGGGGTCGATGCCAGCCTACTTTCCTTAAAGTGGGGGATCGGACTAAAACAGGCCAAGAACACGATAAAGAACAACACATAATACAATATCCGATCTGCAATACTGCTTCTCACACAAAGATATAGGACAGATCTCCTTTCACAGATGCTCAGACGTCTTAACACAAGATTTTACACTGATACCATGTTTGCCAAAGTAGGCACCTCGTTACGAGGCAACACTTGTGCACAGATATTTACAGACGAAAATAGATCAGTCTTTGCTTACCCTATGAAAAGTAAGTCCGAGGCAGGAAATCAACTAACAATTTCATTCAACAGGTCGGGGTACCAAAAAAGATTTACAGGGATGGAGCGCCTTAGATGGGCGGAAATTCCAAGTTCAGCAAGAGTTGTCGCGAGTACAGATTAAGGTCAAGCTTCACAGAGCCCTACTCGCCTTGGCAAAATCGATGTGAAAACATAATAGGAGTCCTGTCAAAGAAGGTCAGGGCAAGGCGTACGAGGAGGAGGATCCCGAGATGCGTATGGGACTTCCGCATAGTCTGGGAAGCACAGATTTACTCCAGGGCTATCCATAAGGGCCACAGCACACCCTTGGAGGTTCTTATCGGTGATACGGTGGATATATCCGAAAGGACAGAGTTCGAGTTTTATGATTGAGTAATATATTGAGATAACCGAGACAATGAGTCGGGTCAGAGCATCGGAAGATGGCTCGAGCCATCGCACCATGTCGGTAGTGTATTATGCTATTACATTTAACAGAGATGGCAAAATTTATTTCAAGGACGTCGGTCCATTATATCACGAAAGAAGACTTCTACACTAGCGAGATACAGGAACGTGTGAAGGTGTACCATGACACATTAAATCAACATATAGACGCGGCGTCGGAGTATACAAGAGCAGCGGATGACGATGATTTTATAGTAGACGACGTGACTCTGCCAGTCGGTTATCAAGAGAGTGAAGGTGAATATTTCCGACTTCCAGACTTGCCCGACATTGCCAGCATGATTGACTCGGAGAATGCAAGGACGGAAGCAGACTCTTACGATAAGTTTGTGGGTGTTGATGTTATTTTACCCAACAGTGGCGACCAGAAGCTAATGGCCAAGGTGAAGAGAAAAGTAAAGTCGGATGACAGGAATGATGCAGGCTTCTATATCCGTTGAGAGATCACAGCGTATATGAGATTCAGTTCCCTGACGGTTCTACAGATGAGGTAGAATGCATGGTCTCGGAGTGCGACCCTGAGGGACGACAATAAAGGATGCTGAAAGAGATTTCTGATCACCACAAGGATGCTAACGCACTACTAAAGGCTTGAAGTTGCTGATAGAGTGGATTGATGGGAGCATAGATTGGGTCAGATTGGCCGCGGTCAAAGAATCTTATCCCGTCCAACTAGTGAAATCTGCTCTAGCGAACGGTATCGCACATGAGCCTGCGTTTAATTTGTGGGTCCACAAGGTTATCAAAAGGAAAGAAAGGCTTATAAAAAGAGTCGAGAGTAAGTATTGGCGTAATACACACAAGTTTAGGATCGAGATCCCGAAGTCTGTCCAAGAAGCCTATGAGATTGACAAGGATACGGGGATGCCATTGAGAAGGAGATGAAGAATGTCCGTATAGCTTTTGAGAAACTTGAGGGTGTGTCAGAGGAAAAGATGCGAACCGGCAAGGTAAGATCCGGTTATGCGTTCTGCCTAACCCACGTGATCTTTAATATCAAGATGAATGGGGCTTTCACAAGGAAGGTACGCTTAGTTGCTGATGGCTATAAGACCCGGCCACCGACATCAATGACATATTCAAGTATTGTGTCTAGAGACAGTGTCCGGATCGCATTAACCATAGCGTCTCTGAATTCGCTAGAGCTTATCTAAATGCCAATTGTCGAGAGAAGCTATGGACGGTGGCAGGCCCCGAATTTGGTAGTGAAAATGGTTCGGTGATGATTATGGCCAGGACTCTATACGGTTTGAAGTCCTCAAGGGTGGCATGGAGAGCGACCCTGGCGGAAACGATGAATGCGTTGGGATATCGATTGACCCAAGCAGATCCTGACGCTTGCATCAAGAAAGCATACAAGGAAAGCGGGGAACCGTATCATCCTGATATGATAATCTACGTCGATGATGCTTTACATATCGCGGAGAATCCTGAAGAGGATATGGCGAAACTTGGCCGAGCATACAGGTTGAAAGATGATGTATGACCACCAGATAGGTATCCGGGTGGAAACATTGAGAGGGTGCAGACAGATGATGGTTCTGTAGCCTCGAGACTCAGTTGCTACGATTATTTGACTAATGCTGTACAACAGGTTAAGGATGAGTTTGCTAAAGTGGATTTGACACTGAAGCAGTTCGAGACAGGCCTACGGCCATACCCGTCAAACTACCGACCAGAAATGGATATAAACCAGGTATTGGATGAGGAAAAGACGAATAGGTCCCAACAGTTAATCGGGATTCTGCGTTACGCCATTGAACTGGGCAGGATCGACATCCTGACAGAGGTCAACTGTCTATCTCAACACCCGGCCGAGCCCAGAGAGGGACATCTTATTGCTGTCTACAAAATATTCAAATACTTGAGCTTGCGCCTGAAGAGCAGTAGGGGCAGGATAGTATTCAATGGTAAGTCTATTGTCATAGATTCCGCAATTTTAATGATTTCAATAGGGAAGAACGGCTGGACTTTTATTCCGATGCACGAGAAGACCTACCCGAGAGAATTCCGGAGCCACGTGGCAATCCGATACAAGTAATTGCATACGTGAATGCTAATCATGCGGGGAACGTGAAGACTAGGAGATCACATACTGATTAATCAAGCGCCTATAATCTGGTATAATAAACGCCAGAAAACAGTTGAAGCATCAAGTTTTGGCTCCGAGTATATCGCATTGCGCATATGCACCGAGATGATGGAGGCGCTGAGGTATAAGTTGAGGTGTTTCGGCATTCCAGTGGAGGGACCAGCCGATGTATTATGCGACAACCGTTCTGTTGTAACTAACTCAAGCGTACCTACATCCGTTTTGAACAAGAGACACAACTCAATATGTTACCACTGTGTTAGAGAAGCACAGGCTGCTGATATTATTCGAGTTGGTTGGATCGAAGGAGAAAAGAATGTGTCAGATTTATTCACTAAGACGACATTATCAAACGAAAGTAAAAGGAGATTCACCCAGTTTATATTTGACGATGCATCAACGCCACTGCCATGACGTAGGTCTCTTCTCACGAAGTACCTCCTGGCAAGCGATAACCAGGTCGGTGGGCCCAAGCTTGAGTTAGCAACCTATCTTTAACCTATATCTACTGATTAGACCTACATTGTGTAGATCAGCGTAGTTAAGCATCTTATTGCCTTATATCATTGCAATCTGTATGTGCAGTTGCCTTTCCTATGTGGTATATTGGTTGAGCAGAAGTATCCTCTGGACAAAGGTGCTCTACAGCCCACAGCTCTACGACCGGCTGAGATATACGCGCGGTGCAGCAAAGTTCGTCCATTGTCACACAGTTCCAACCTCCAAATCGTCATCTCTTTTTTTTTAAAACTATTTGTGTTTGATTTTCTTCCTTTCTCTTTCTCTCTCCGTCTCAACTCTGCACAACACAGCCCCTCATTAATAGTTGTATCAATTTTAAAAAAATGATAACGTTTTCAATAAATAATCTTATGTGGCAATTCATGCTATGGATATGGAGTGTCGGATCTTTTCCATCCTGTACAGCAGCAGCTTTCCTTCCTTCGACGATGATGATGATGACAAATCATCCGACGAAATTGATTATGACATCATTTCCTTCCATGTTAAAAGATTGTCCATTGAGTAATCATAATAATCATTATCGTTTTAAGAATTTGAGGAAATGCACGTATAATTCGAGTACAGCCTTGTTTGGTAAAAAATATTCGGTATCGAATGATGATGAGAACGATGGTGACAACAAGTTTGAGTTTGATTTGGAAGCAGGTGGGAATTTATTTGGACCGCTTTTGCCTTTTGCTAAGGTTATTTATGAAGGTGCGGTATGATTGGATTGGATTGCATATCGAATTATGAAGAAAAATATTGTACTTGCGTTTGTATTGGTACCTTGCAAATTAAAATTTTAATTTTGAATTTGATTTTGATTTTAAATGTGTGAACAGCTACCGGTGGATGGGGAGTCTCGTATGCCGATTTGTCACCTCAGACTCCTAGTACGTTTGCAGGAGCGAGTTTTTTGTTGACGAATGTTTGCTATGCAGTTGCTGGACTCATGTTGACTGTGAATGGAGATGTAGTATTTGGAGCAATGACTGAAATTGCGGGAGTGGTTTCATTTATTTATCACTATTTGCAACTGGATTTAGGAAAGGACCGCAATGAAGTTCGACTTGCATTGGTGATTGATTATATTACCGCAGGTAAGAAAATGTTGATTGCTCCACACTATCATATTTTTCATGACGTGTAAAATTTTTCTTCTCAGGAGTAGCATTAATTACTGGAACCCTTTATATATTCGAGATGGGGTTTCAATCTCTTCCATTCGAATGTGTACTTTTTGGAGCAATGTCGCTGGTGTCACTTTCTCTAAGCTGGGTATGGGAGTTTGGAATCCCATACATATTTTGGCATTCCTTATGGCATATCTTTAGTGCATTGAGCGGCTATTTAATTGGGGAAACGCATTTGTTGCAAATCAATTGATGTATTATTATGTAAAAATTTAAATGCTGTTATCAATATGGGTGTGATATTTTGTTGTTAAAGTGCAATGTATAGTATTTAAAAAAAATATAGTATTCCATGCTAACTTCGATTTATTTTTTCTTAATCATATGATACATTTCTCTTTTGATATTGTTACTATTAGAAGTATCTATGATTGATACAGATAAATACTATCCTCGATTCTAAATTGGCCAGAGAAAAGATGTACATGTATATTTATGCTGACATATCTGAATCAATGGAGCAAATTATTATATCGAAATAAAAATAAAAATGTAATGTGCTAGTAACTTAACGGCAAGAGCAACAAAATTAAAAATGAATTTTAATGATTGTAGAATAAAGAAAGCATTGACCATCATCGAAATTATAACCTATTTGCAAGCATTATTTTGGTATGGTCGTTCATTCATCAACGTCACAGCACAGTATTCATATTGAATGCCTAAGGTGCCATAAAACGAAGTAAATCACGGTAAAAATATTACAGCTGATCATTATCATCTCTTGAGAAAATATTTTAAAGCCTTTTCGTGACATATCATTCAATGTATCCTTTTCACGAGAAAGCAATTCTCATTCCATACGTGAAACAGGCGATACAGTTGTAATCCTTCAAAAAAGTCATTGTCGACCTGTAATGCTAACATTGTTATCTTCATCAGAATGTCACAAAATGTAAGGAGATTACTTCCTTTTGCCGGCGTTTTGTCAACGGATATCTTATGTAACCCGAATCACAACTACTCATATTAATTTTGTGTGATGTGGCCAACGTGTACTTGACGCATGTACACTCTCACTTACTTTCTCCTCCATTTATGAAAAAGTATTCAAATCATCGCTTTTACCATCATCGACGATTGTCGTTGGAAATAACGTTGAGAAGACGGACAACGACGTCAAGGATGACGTCATAACAAATGGATCGCAGGCAAAGAGGATCGCCAAGGAAAAGAGTTACACGTATGCAGGGTGTTAGTAAGAAAAATACGGAAGGTCATAGTGGGGAGCTAAATGACATACATCAACGTCATGATGGAGAGAAAGAAAACAAGGATGATTCTAAGCCACAGAATAAAGGAGTGACGTGGAGCG
>Ga0209092_10004851_pt1 | contig 11040 bp, 12 predicted proteins | sample FraStrMetagenome_FD_187446 | JGI IMG/M metagenome (GOLD analysis project Ga0209092, IMG submission 187446) | Marine eukaryotic phytoplankton communities from Arctic Ocean - Fram Strait ARC3M Metagenome (SPAdes) (version 2) | ecosystem: Environmental > Aquatic > Marine > Oceanic | place: Fram... | reverse complement strand
TTCTTTAAGAAGTCAGTTGAAAAGATGAATGTTAAGAAAGAATCTTATAAATCCAATATATTAAATAGTTCAAATAGTTACAGTAGAAGTAATCACGTTTACAGAGATTTTAATGTAGTAGGAAAAGAATCAGTTACTTTGAGTAGTGGTTTTTTAAGTGAAGAATACAATGAAGTATTTAAACAAATGATGCTATCCGAAAAGGTTTGGGTTACTAATATAAATGATGATGGAGAACAAGTGTTACCAATCAACGTTAAGACATCTAACATCACGTATAAGACATCTTTAAACGATAGTTTAGTAGAGTACACATTTGACTTTGATAATTCATTTAATGTAATAAACGACATTCGATAGATGCAGAAAATACAATTATACATAGAGGGAGAAAGAGTTGATATGTTTGATGATGAAAGCGTTGTTATTACTCAAACAATAAAGAACGTAAAAGATGTTGGTAAAATATTTACTGACTTTACAAGAACGTTTAGTTTACCTGCGAGTAAGACAAATAACAAAATCTTTAAACACTATTATAATTACCATATACAAAATGGGTTTGATGCAAGAACAAGAAAACCTGCAAACATAGAATTAAACACTTTACCTTTTACGGATGGTAGAGTAAAATTAGAGGGAGTTGATTTAAAGGATAATAAACCTCATACATATAAGATTACATTCTTTGGTAGTACTGTTACCTTAACAGATTTAGTTGGAGATGATACACTATCTATATTAAGTAGTTTAACATCTTTAAACAAGTTGTATGATGCAACAAATATAAAAGCATCTTTACAAGCAGACCCAACTACAAATGATATAATTGCACCTTTAATTACACATACGCAAAGATTAATATATAATTCTCATAATTCAGCAAATACAGCTGGAAATATAGCTTATAATAACGGACACGTTCACGGAGTTTTATATTCAGAATTAAAATATGCAATTAGATTACACACTATTGTTGAAGCAATAGAAACACAATACGGAATAACATTTAGCAATGATTTCTTTGTAAATACAAATGCACCTTATTATAATTTATTTATGTGGTTGCATAGAAAAAAAGGAGATGTAGAAAATTTAAGTAACGAGAACCAATCTATTGTAAATGGTTTTACACCAGAAGCAAACAACACTACAACACAAACTCATTTAAAAAGTAACACTACTTTAGAAATATATGGCGACCCACAAAGGTATGACAATATTACTGAATTAAGATTTGTTACATCAAGTACTGTTACTTATAGTATTTCTTTACAAAAAGATGGTGTAGAAGTTGTAAGATTTAATGATGTAGTTGGGAATCAAGAAATAGACCAATTTACATTTGATGGAGATTACACTATATATATTGAATCTTCTGCTGACATAACTTTTACTAAAATAGAATGGTACATTTCTTATGAGCAAAATGTAAAAACCTATTCAACTGGTAGTTATTTACATTCAGACGCTTTTACTTTTGATATTACTCAACAGATTCCAGAGATAAAAGTAATTGACTTTTTAAGTGGGTTGTTTAAAATGTTTAACTTAACCGCTTTTGTTGATGATATTACAAATGAAATTGTTGTAAAAGATTTAGATAGTTTTTATAGTGGTGGTGGTTCTTATGATGTAACTAAATACGTTGATGTAAGTAAAAGTCAAGTAAATATTGCTTTACCATATAGAGAAATAAATTTCCAACACGAAGATACTAAAACCTTTTTAGCTTCTATACATAGTCAAAAGTTTGGTAAAACTTGGGGAAAATCTGAATACACTAATTCAGAAAAATTAGATGGTACTATATATGATATTAAAACACCTTTTTCACAAATGAAGTATGAAAGGTTGGTTGATGAAAATGCTTCTGGAATAGGTGTAACAACTGCTCAAGTAGGTTGGTTTGTTGATGATAACCAAGAATCTTATTTTGGTAAACCTTTAATATTTTATCCTATAAGACAGACAAGTGCTAATGGTATTGCTTTTTTAAATTCTCCAACAAGTCAAGAACAATTAACAACTTATAATATTCCATCAAATAGCGTTGCTTTAACAACATCTGCAAGTACTTATAATATTAATTTCTATGAAGAAGTTAATGAATACACAAGAGAAACTGGTTTTACAAATACGTTATTCAAAGCATATTACAGTAATTATATAACAAGCGTATTTAACCCTACAAACAGAATAACAAAAGTAAGTGCTTATTTACCTTTGAGAATATTGCTTAATTATACGTTAGCAGATAGGTTTTTAATTGGTGCGAATAGCTACAAGATAAACTCTATAAAAACTAATTTAAAAAATGGTAAATCTGAAATTGAATTACTAAACGATTTATGATAGAAAATATATTAGAATTATTAAAACACGCAAACGGAGAAACCGAGAATATACGTATTGCACAAGGTAAAAATAAATTACCTATTAGTTTAAAGGATGGATATAAGGCACTAAAACAAGAGATAAAATGGCAGAAAAAGTAACGATTGAATTAGAAGCTAAAACTGGTAAAGCAGAAAATAATATAAATGATGTTGTTGATTCAATAAAAGATTTAAACAAGTCGTTTGTAGAAGCAAATGAATCAAATAAAAAATCTTTAAAAAGTTTAACTAAAGGTACAAAGGTTTTAGCTAAAGGTTTTAAAGGTGTTGGACTCGCTATGAAAGCAGCTGGGTTTGCTATTATTATGAAAGTAGTAGACAAATTAGGAGAGGCACTAATGAGAAACCAACAAGTTGCTGATACTGTTGAAACTGTATTTACTGCAATAGGAATCGTTTTTAAGCAAGTTAGCGATGTATTAATAGATGTTTTTAAAAGTGTATCTGACGCTACTAATGGTTTTGATGCGTTACAAAAGGTTTTAGGCGGTGCATTATCTATCTCTATAAATCTTGTTGTAGGTGCTATTCAAGGTATGATGCTTGGTGTTCAGAAAGCACAATTAGCTTGGGAAGAATCATTTTTAGGAAATGGAGAACCAAAGGAGTTAAAAAGATTATATTTAGCTATTACAGAAACACAAGAAAAGTTACTTGAAACTGGAGAAAGAATTAAAAATGCAGGTTCAGATATAGCAGATAATTTTGTTGAAGCAGTAGGAGAAGTTGGTTCTTTAGCAGAGGGTGTAGCAGTAGGTGTTTCAGATTCTATTGATAAAATAGATGTTAAATCTGCTTTAAGTCAAGCAAAAAGAGTTGTTCAAAATAAAAAGAATTATGGTTTATTAGAATCACAAAGCCAAAGATTAATTGAGCAATATGATTTAGAAGCAGAAACACAAAGGCAAATAAGAGATGATGATAGAAAGAGTGTAGAAGAAAGAATAAAGGCAAATGATGAATTACTAAATGTTTTAAATAAACAAGCAAGTGAGGAAAAGAAAGCAATAGATTCACGTATTAATGCCTTAAATGAACAAGTAAGATTAGAGGGAGAAAGTAATGAATTAACAAAAGAACTTTTTGACTTAAACACAGAATTAATTGCTATTGATGCAAAAGTAGCAGGTTTTAAATCAGAACAATTAGTTAATGAAGCTGCTCTACAAAAAGAGAATATTGAATTAACAAATAGTAAAATAGAGTCAGAATCTAAATTAGGTGTTGAAAGAAAAAGATTTAATGCAGAACAAATAGAGGATGAACTTTTAAAGATTGAGGAGTTAGCTAAAATTGATTTATTAGAACAAGAAAAAGAACAGTTAAGATTACAAGCGATAGTTGATAATGCAAACGCAGGTACTCAAGCTAAAGTAGATGCTCAAGTAGCATTAGATGAATTTAATGAACAATCAAGACAAACTAATTTACAAAGAAGTCAAGAGTTTGTAAATGCACAGATTAAATTAGAGCAAGATAAAATTGCTGCAAAACATAAAGCATTGAATCAATTAGTTGGTATATTCGGTGCTGAAAGCAAAATGGGTAAAGCTGCTTTAATAGGTAAGCAACTATTAGCTGCTCAAGAACTACTTATTGATTTAGGTGTTATAAAATCTAAAGCTACTAAAACCATTGCAATAGCTAATTTAGATGGTGCTAAATCTTCAAGTGATGTTGCAAGTGGATTGTCTGCAACTTTAAAACTTGGTTTTCCTGCTGCAATTCCTGCTCTAATTGGTTATGCTGCTGCTGCTGTTGGTATTGTTTCTGGTGTTGTGGCTGCTACAAAGAAAACTAAATCTGTTGCATCTGGGTTAGGTGGTTCTGGAGATGGTGGTAGTATTACACCTACAAGAACACCAGTAATACCAAGAATAGAAACTCCTACTACTCAATCATTACCTCCTGCTTTTAACGTAGTTGGTGCAAGTGGTACAAATCAATTAGCAAGTGCAATAGGTGGACAATCACAACAACCTATCCAAGCGTTTGTAGTTTCTAACGATGTAACAACTGCACAAGAGATGGATAGAAATATTATAGATGGAGCGTCTATTGGATAAAAGACAAAATAAAAAAAATATAACTATATATAAATATGAATATAATTGAGTTAATATTAGATGAGGAAAATAATGAAATAGGAATTGAAGCGATTAGCGTTGTAGAGAATCCTGCTATTGAAGAAGATTTTATTGCCTTAAATAGTAACATTATAGAATTAGCAGAAGCAGATAAAGAAAAGAAATTACTTGTAGGTGCTTTATTAATACCAAACAAACCTATATACAGAAGAAGTGGAGATGAGGAGTATTATATATACTTTTCAAAAGATACTGTTGTTAAGGCATCTCAAATGTATTTAATGAATGGTAATCAAAGTAAAGCTACTTTAGAACACGACCACGAAATTAATGGACTTACACTTGTAGAAAGTTGGATAGTTGAAGATGAGGTACACGACAAATCAAGAAAGTTTGGAATGAATGTACCAGTTGGTACTTGGATGGGTTCTGTTAAAGTAAATAACGATGAGGTTTGGAATGACTTTGTAAAGACAGGAAAGGTAAAAGGTTTCAGTATAGAGGGTTACTTTGCGGATAAAATGGAAAGACCTAAAGAACCAATTAAAGAGGAAGTAGAAGCTGAACAATTATTATCTAAACTTAAAGAAATTTTAAGCAATGAGAAAAAATAACAATACAACTCCAAGTAGTACAAGTCCAAGAGCAAGTAAAAGAGGTTGTTTGTGTAAGAACAATACATACTCTAAAAAGTGTTGTGATGGTAGCTTACAAGCACAAGGTATAGGTAAAACCTCAACGACAGTATAAACGAAAATACAAATTAATTTTTTTAATACTATATATTTATATGAAACCAAGTGAAATGTTAAATCAAGTAAAAACTCTTTTAGGAGTGGAAGTAAAACTTGAGCAAATGAAATTAGAAAACGGAACTGTTTTAGAAGCAGATAAATTTGAGGGCGGTAATGAAATCTTTATTGTAACAGAAGATGAAAGAGTTGCTTTACCAGTTGGAGAATACGTTTTAGAAGATGGTCAAACTTTAGTAATCGAAGAAGAAGGTATCATTAAAGAAATGAAATCTGAAAACGAAGAAGCTAAAGAAGAAGAAGTGGAAGCTGAAATAGAAGTGGAAGCAGAAGAAAAAGAAGAAATGGGTTATGCTACTAAAGAGGAACTTGCAGAGGTTAAATCTATGATTGATGAAATTAAAGCAATGTTAGAACCTAAAGAAGAAATGAGTGAAGAACCTAAAGAAGAAGTAAAAGAGGAAGTAGAACTTTCAGAAGTTGCTCAAGAGGTTGTAAACGAAATTCCAGAAGAAGTAAAACAAGAATTATCTGAACCTGCTGCTGAACCAATTAACACAAACGCAGAGGTTTCTAAAACACAAGTAAAATTCAATATTGCATCTAAAAGAAAGATGTCTACATTGGATAGAGTAATGAGTAAAATAAATAAACTTTAATAACAAATAAATTAAATAAAAATGAGTGTATCTTTAACATCAACTTATGCAGGAGAATTTAGTGGTAAGTATATCGCTGCTGCATTATTATCTGCATCAACTTTAGATAGTGGTGCTATTTCAATTCTACCAAACGTAAAGTTCAAATCTGTTATTCAAAAGGGTGCAACTGATGACATCGTAAAAGATGCTTCTTGCGACTTTGTAACTAATCAAGGAACTTTGACTTTAACAGAAGCTATTTTAACTCCAGACGAGTTTCAAGTAAACCTACAATTATGTAAGAAAGATTTACATAACTCTTGGGAAGCTGAACAAATGGGTTATTCTGCTCACGATAATTTAGCACCATCATTTGCTGAATTTGTAATTGCTCACGTTGCTTCTAAAGTAGCTGACAAGACAGAGAAAAACATTTGGAGTGGAGCAACTGCAAATAGTGGAGAATTTGACGGATTTACTGCAAAATTAACTGCTGATGCAACTGTTGTAGATGTAGCTAAAGCAACTGTAACTGCTGCAAACGTTATTGCTGAATTAGGAAAAGTAGTAGATGCTATCCCAACTGCTGTTTACGGACAAGAAGATTTAACTCTTTATGTTTCTTCAAACGTAGCAAGAGCATATATTAGAGCATTAGGAGGATTTGCAAGTGGTATCGGAGCAAATGGTTCTGATAACAAAGGAACTCAATGGTTCAACGGAGGAGAATTATCTTTCGATGGTATCAACATCTTTGTTGCAAAAGGATTAGGAGACAACACTATGGTTGCTGCACAGAAATCAAACTTATATTTCGGAACTGGTATTTTAAACGACCAAAACGAAGTGAAAGTAATTGATATGAGCGACATCGATGGTTCTCAAAACGTAAGAGTAATAATGAGGTTTACAGCAGGAGTACAACACGTATTCGGTTCTGACATCGTTCTTTATTCATAATAATTAATTAATCAATATTTAAAGGGGTGGGTATGCTTAATGCACATCTACCCTTTTTTATTTAAAACCAATAAAAAAATATGGCTTGTTCATTAACAACTGGGCGAAAAGTGCCCTGTAAATCAGCAGTAGGTGGGATTCAAACTATTTACTTTGCAGATTATGGAACTTTAGGTGCTCCAGTAATAGTAGCAGGAGAAGTTACCGACTTTCCTGCAAACCCAACTTGGTTTCAATTTGATGTAAAAGGTGCATCATCTTTAGAAACTGCAATCAACTCATCAAGAGAAAACGGAACTACTTTTTATGAAAGTACCTTGACAATGGCTTTAACTTTTCAAGAAAAAGCAACTCAAGAAGAATTAAAATTAATTGCACACGGTAGACCTCACGTAGTTGTAAAAGATTACAATGGAAACTATTTTGTTGTAGGTATGGAACACGGAGCAGAGGTAACTGGTGGCTCTATCACTACTGGAGCAGCTATGGGAGATGCAAGTGGATATAATTTAACTATTGTAGCACAAGAAACTGCACCACCTTACTTTGTAGAACCTGCTGTGGTAACTACTGATGCATCTGCGGTTCAGATTGACCCAACTGCATAATTAAATTTTTACTTTATATTAAAGGGGTATCTTAACGGATACCCTTTTTTTTATCAATACACACAAAAAATAGTATTTGTTACTATATACTAATATGAAAGTATTAACTACAAGTACAAACCAACAAACCATTAAGGTAATACCGAGAAGTTACGTTGCATCTGTTACATTAAAATTAAGAGATGATAGTACTAACGAGATAACTACTGCAAGTGTAAATACCGTTACAGATAAGGACTATTTAACCTTGTCTTATGCGTTTAACTTGAAAGAGGGTAGGTATTATGATTTAACGCTTTTAAATGGCTCTAATGTTATTTATTTAGATAGAGTATTTTGTACAGACCAAACAATTAACCAAGATACCAATGATTACTATTCTGTTAATAAAAATGAGTATGTAACAAAAGAGGGTAATAATGATTATATAGTTTTATAATATGAATGATTTAAGAGTATTAAATTTATCGACTTATACAAGTCCTAAAATAAAGGAAACAAAGACAGATAATTTTGTTTCTTATGGAGAGGACAACAATTACTTTCAGTTTTTAATTGATAGGTATAATGGTAGTGCAACAAATAACGCTATTATAAACGGAATGTCAGAGATGATATTTGGTAGAGGTTTAGATGCAACAGATAGTTCAAGAAAACCAGAAGCGTATGCACAAATGATAACTTTATTTCACGATGATTGCGTAAGGAGATTATCTTCTGATTTAAAACTAATGGGACAATGTGCAATGCAAGTAATCTATTCTAAAGATAGAAAAACTATTGCAAGAGTAGAACACATACCAGTAGAAACATTACGAGCAGAGAAGTGTAACGAAAAGGGAGAGATAGAAGCATATTATATGCACCCAGATTGGGCAAACTATAAAAAGAACGATACTTTAAAAAGAATAGAAGCGTTTGGTTATGGTAAAGAAGCAATACAAATATATTATGTAAAACCTTACAAGGCAGGATATAAATATTATTCTCCAGTAGATTATCAAGGTGGAATACAATATGCAGAGTTAGAGGAGGAAATTTCTAACTATCACATTAATAACATTATGAATGGATTAGCACCAAGTATGTTAATCAATTTTAATAATGGAACACCAGACCCAGAGCAAAGACAATTAATAGAAAATAGAATATATCAAAAATTTAGTGGTAGTTCAAATAGTGGTAAGTTTATATTATCTTTTAATGATGATGCAAATACTGCTGCGAGTATAGAACCAATCCAATTAAGTGATGCACATAACCAATACCAATTTCTTTCTGATGAAAGTATGAGGAAAATAATGGTAGCACACCGAGTTGTTTCTCCTATGTTATTAGGTGTAAAAGATTCAAGTGGATTAGGTAACAACGCAGATGAGTTAAAAACTGCTTCTATATTAATGGACAACACGGTTATTAGACCATTTCAGACACTTTTAATAAATGCCTTTGATGATATATTAGCTTACAATGATATTGCTTTAAACCTTTATTTTAAGACATTACAACCATTAGAATTTAAGGATTTGAGTAATGTAGTAGATGCAGAAACAAAAGAGGAGGAAACTGGTGTTAAGTTGTCAAAAGAAAACGAGGGTTTTAATGATGATGAAATGCTTGATGCTTTAGATGGAGAGGATATATCTGATGAGTGGGAACTTGTAGAAAAAAGAGAATATTCAGAAGAAAATGAAAGCACAGAAGATTGGGCAAGTAAATTAATAAAGGAAAAGAAAACTGGTTTACAGAAATTAGCTGACTTTATAAAATCAAAACCTAACAAAGAAAGTAAATTAGATAAGAGTTTCTATAAGGTTAGATACGAATATTCAGAAAAGTATTCAAGTGGTAATTCAAGAAACTTTTGTAAAACAATGATGACAAGAACTGGTAGTGGTGTTGTTTACAGAAAAGAAGATATAGATGAGGCAAGTTTTCAAGGTGTAAATAAATCTTTTGGTCATAAAGGAAATAATTACTCATTGTTTAAATACAAGGGGGGAGTTAATTGTGGACATTATTGGTCTGAAAACCTTTATAGATTGAAATCTAAAACAGAAAAATACATTTCAAAAGGTAAAGAAGTTGATAGTATTCCTAAAAGCTACACACCAAAAGGAGAAGAATATAACAAGGCAGAAATAGCACCAAAGGATATGCCTAATAACGGACACCACCCAAACTATAAAGGATAAAATATGGCAACGGCATTATTTATAAGTAGAACGGATTTAGTAAAGAATAGTATTCTTGATGGGAATGTAGATACTGACAAGTTTATACAGTTCATTAAGATTGCACAACAGATAGATATACAGAATTATTTAGGAACTGATTTATATAATAAGATTAGTGCTGATATTATTGCTGATAATTTAAGTGGTAATTATTTATCTTTAGTTAATGACTACGTACAACCTATGTTGATACATTATGCTATGATGCAGTATTTACCTTTTGCAGCATATCAGATAAAAAACGGAGGTATTAGTAAACACACATCAGAGAACGCAGAGAGTGTATCAAAAGAAGAAGTAGATTATTTAGTAAACAAAGAAAGAAACTTTGCAGAGTACTACACAAGAAGATTTATAGATTATATTAATTTTCACGAAGATATATTCCCAGAGTATAACAGTAATACAAACGAGGATATAAGTCCAGATACTAACGATTTATTTAACGGATGGGTTTTATAATGAGAGCAACATACAAACCAAAACAAGCAAACGTTGTTAAATTGAAAAAGTATTTAACTAAAAAAGAAAAGAAATAATGGCAAACGAAATATACGATAGTACTTGGTGGGGTAACACAATACAAACTGCATCTTCAATAGGTACATCTACTGAAATGATACAAGGTCAGTTTAATATGGATGATAGGCAAGAAGTTGAAGCAGTAAAATGTTTAGCAGATGCAATTCATAGAATAGGAATACAAGACATACAAAATTAAAAACAATGGCAAAACCAAAATTAGCATTAATACCAGCTGCTCAAGGAAGCAAGTTTTATTCTGTACTACCATCAAGCGGTGTAGGGGATTTTGACTTTACTCGTAGTGGTTCAGCAACAAGAATAAACTCACAAGGACTAATAGAAACAGTTGCAAACGGAGTATCAAGATTAAACTATCCTTTGATTGATGGTAAGGTTGTAGGATGTCCAAGTCATTTGTTAGAGCCACAGAGGATTAATTTATTACCTTATTCAGAGGATTTTAGTGAATGGATTCTTATTGGAAGTCCAACTATTGAATTGAATAATATTATTTCTCCAGATGGAATTTTAAACGGAACAAAAGTAACAAGGGGTAGTAATCCAACTCCATTAAGATTAGGAACACCTAATATTTTAAATACAGAAAATACTTTTACAGTTTATGCTAAAAAAGGTAATTATGATAAACTTAATTTAGATATAGGTGACCAAGAAAACTTTCAATTTAATTTAACTGATGATTGGAAGAGATTTGATATTACATCAACACCAACAACTTATAACCACGTTGATATTACACTACCATTTTCATCAAGTGGAGATTTTATTTACATTTGGGGCGCACAATTAGAACAAGGTTCTTATCCAACA
>Ga0209092_10004848_pt1 | contig 11046 bp, 7 predicted proteins | sample FraStrMetagenome_FD_187446 | JGI IMG/M metagenome (GOLD analysis project Ga0209092, IMG submission 187446) | Marine eukaryotic phytoplankton communities from Arctic Ocean - Fram Strait ARC3M Metagenome (SPAdes) (version 2) | ecosystem: Environmental > Aquatic > Marine > Oceanic | place: Fram... | reverse complement strand
AATTTGCGCATGATTTTCAGCCTCATTCTAGTCTCCCAATTTACAGGGAAATAGACCAAATTTATAACAAATATTAACGTATAAAACTATATATATGATTTTGATATCTAAAAATTTTTGGAAGCATTAATTATGGGTCGCCTTATAAATTATCCCTAATTCTGAAAAAATAACCAGCTGATCCTGTTTTTGAGACCCTTTACAAAATATCAACTGTTGCGAGTCACAAGTTGCGACTCGATTCTTTTGCCTAACAATTAGGTGTTCGGAAGATAAAGAAGAAAATTTTTCATAAAGATATATAAGAATTTACTAATACCACATAACTGAGGCCCAACGAACAGAGAAGCTACAGCGACCAACAAAAATCGATTTTTATGTAAGTGACTAATTCAATTTCATTTATCGGTTTTAGAAGCATTGCCAAATTGATGATAGATTATATTTAAGAAAATCTTACCTTAAAAGTCGTGTGCAACAGTTCAATGGTCTCTGCTCCAGCTTCAACACCATTTGTAAGTGTCATTAGATAATACCGACGTTATATCGTCGGTTATTTGTGCTGGTACCGAAAATAAAATAATTGTTGCTCCCCAGAAACTCGCGAAAAAACTCTTTGGAGATTCTCTTTTATGTCTTTGTATTGCGTTTTCTTTCTGTATTCGTGATTTTTTTCTCGGATTTTGACAAGTGATATCGACGTATGTATCTTTCGGTTGCTTGTCGCCACTCTCTTTCTAACTGTACCAGGCTACAGTACCATAGTTTTTCAATTCTCTGCGTCACTTCTTAGGAACACGGTAATCTTGGTCCTCGACATTTGCACACCCTTGCCGGCCAGATAGTTGAATATTCATTTTTGGTAAAATAGAGTCTTGGTCATTTTAAAATTAATAAATTTGCATTAATAAATGAGGACGTTGATTGAGCACCTGTCTCAAAAAGGGAATTCCGAAAATATCTTAAATAGTGCGAAAGAGCTTACAGTGCCAAATGTGCTTCATGCGAAAAACCGAATGGATTACTCCGAATGCACTTTAATGCACCTAAATCTTTCAGTCTATTTGGCAAGAAAAAAAGATTTTCCCAAATGGCATTAGCAGTTTTCTTATCCTCCTGCAATTATTACAAATTAATATCTTCAATAGTCCTTTAACTTTGAAGAAAAGGAGAGTTTATTTGTTTTTCGGTATATTCGCATGTTCTACTTCGCTCAATCCATCGAGGTGGAGAGCGCAGGGTCAGGATCAACTGGGACATTCTCTTCCGTTTTCCTTCTTTTGGCGCGTTTATTTTGCTTGATGCGCTGTCTTTTCGACAATTGCCGCACACCACCATCATTGTCTTTGTTTTCTGATGTCTTTTTCTTTCCATCTAACTTCTGGCCCTCTTGCATTTGCATTCTGGCAGCTGCTTTCGGCCCCCAATTTGCTGGTAATGGAGGAAATCTTAAATCTAACTTACCCAAATATAAGTTTCTAGCTTTCGACTGACCTTATGACGTTCTTTATTGCTTTCAAACCTTTATCTTGAGCGATATCAAATGAAATTTTTGTATCCCCTTGAACATCTGTTAGAATTTTTCGTTTGACGTGATGCTCATCTACTTTGCCGAGATTTAAATCCTCGGTTTTGGACTTTACGTAGGCACGGAGTATATCCCAGATGACGTTGAGTGGTGCATCTGTTTTGATGATATCTGTAGTTGCATGAGAGGAAGATACCCTAGACAACTTTAAGTTTATACAGATGCAAATAACTAGATTTACCTGTAACCAGCATTGATAATCGCCGATCGCAGAATCTGTTGTTTCATTAGAGAGAACTTGAGAACAATTCCGAAATCTTTTTGCATGTGATAATAAAGTGGCACATCATTTAATTCTTCTAGACAAGCTTCGAGCAGACCGCAAAGACGGACTTTAGTAGTCCAAACATTTTCGTCGCAATCTTCGATCCGGCTCTGAACAGCTCGGACGAATTCGTGATTATGTAAGGGACCGAGCCACATAGGCCCTCCTTGCTTTAAGTTTGTGGCGTAAGGAACAGAAGAGGCCGTTTTAACTTGAGGGGGAACATATTTCGATCCATTTTCAGTCTTTTGCAGCTCTCCGAGAGTGTAGTGAGTGAAACCGTGTGATTGCGGATCTCTGCAGACGTTTCCAACTAGAAAAACATTATTCAAGCAAAAACTTGAGCGACCGAGGTACCTTTCGTACAAGAAAGCTTCACATGCTTTTTTCCATGATGAACGCGGACAAAAACTCGGATGAAAAAGTCGAGATGGAGTGAAATGAGCGGCTCAATATATCTACCGTATCGGTTTGCAGCCCTTTCAATAGAATAAAGAACAATCCGTATCGCTTGTTCGTGGCAGAAGTGAGCTTTTAGCGGGAAACTACCATATTTCGCAAAACAAGCTTCTGGATGATTTCCAGCCAGGACGCCCATGTCTGTGCAAGTAACCATAAGCATTCCGCCGTAGTTCACAGCTACAAGATAGAAGAACCGCTCGATGACAGATTTGAGTACCTTGAACAGCAGAGTCCAGAAACGGTGTTGCAGAGCCATACGGATCGAGGTCTATAACAGGAACGTTCAATTTTGGTGCGCGGCGCAGTGCCATCAGCTCAATTGCGTCTTTATTCGCAATTTCTATTTTCTTCTCGCAATCATTGAACTTCGAATTTCTGTGAATCTCCTGAACCAGTGTTCCAAATTTTGAGGAAAACTCGTGTTTCCCTGTTTCCCTCACATTTTGAGAATTGCTGTTTCCCTGTTTCCTTGTTTCCCTCTAATTTCCAGAACTGCTGTTTCCCTGTTTCCCTGTTTCCCAGGGAAACAGTTTCCCTGTTTCCCTTGTTTCCCTCTTATTTTTTATTCTCGCATATAAATTATTTTTTTCTTAATTTTTTGATCTTTATGACATTTTAACCGGTAATTTTGCCTAAGTCTTATGTAAGCATTCAATTTTACGCTTATTCAAACGTATTTAAACTTTGATACTACATAAAAATTGAATTTGCTCTAGAACGAGGCTTATTTTGTTTACGAATATTCTCGATTTTTCTGGAACATTTAGTTAAAGAACAACAAATTTGTGCGAAATATAAGTTCTAGAACCATTTTTGGGGTATTTTAACGAAAAAAACAACAAGAGGGAAACAGGGAAACTGTTTCCCTGTTTCCCTTATTTTAACGATAGCTGTTTCCTTGTTTCCCTGTTTCCCTTTCAAAATTAAAAACGCTGTTTCCCTGTTTCCTTGTTTCCCGGAAACAGGGAAACAGGGAAACGAAACAGAGAAACAGGGAAACAAGGAAACAAAAATTTGGAACACTGGACAGCTGAACAGGCGGAGTACTGTCTTCGCATTATGCCGATCTACAAAGGAGCTGACGCGCCTATGAATGAAAACACGCTTGACTACAAATTCGTCAACGAATACTTCAAATAAAGTTCATCTGTTCAAAAAAAAATATCAATTTGACTTCAAATTTGCACGTACTTCCAAAAATTCTTTCAAAAATCATTTTCTTTTGCAACTAAAACGAAGCATTCGTTTATTCTTAATTAATCTATTTGCACTTTTAATAAAATTAAAAATTTACGCATCAAAATTGTATTTATTCTAGAAACTCGTGCTATATTTTATATTTACGAGAGATTCAAATCATTTTTTAATTTTATAAGTTTTTACAGAAATCGAATTGGACTTTTTTCGGCGAGAATGGAAGAGCATAGAATCGATGAAATAGAACATCTTCTTCAAGACACATCTCTTGACGATTTTCACAATAAGTTGGAATTTGTTTCGATAAATCGTTCAACAATTCGAGTAACAACTGACAATAGCTTGGTATTTTTTATAAATTTCGAAGAATAATTTACATAAAATTTCAGGCTGGGCCGATTCTCGGCAAAAAAGGAAAGAATATAAGTGAGATCCGGATGCTTTCAAAAGCTCAGATACTGTTCAAAGAGGACAAAGCCAATACCAGATTTATTATTATTAACTCATTTGATCGTGAATGCGTCGATCGCGCACTTTTTCTCTTGCACATCTGCGTCAATATGTTTAATCAACACCCCGATGACATTTCTTATGCGTCGCTATTAGATGCAGTTCGTTTTTGGAGAGCAAACAAGCCAGCCAAGAAATATAGAATTCCGAGAATGGACTCCAACCAAAATTGTCAAAATAATAATGAATCTGGATTCTGGTCAAGAGCTCATGTCAGCGCTCGCAGCAGAAAAAACGGACATTCTCCTCATATGGAAGAAACGGTGAACATCGATCGTTATAATACTGTCAACGCAAGAATACAGAACGAAGTCAGTGAGCAGGATTTGAGGCAACCTTCAGCACTGGTATTGAGCGAGTTTTCTGTTCAAAACAGTGAAGTGCCACATTTAAATCAAGATGATTTCTCGCGACTCACAATTACCGAATTCGACCAACCAGTTTCATATATCGAAGATTATTTTACAGAAGAAGCTCGTCCACGTCAAGATTTGGAACTTCCAACATTATCAGTCGAGGAAGCTCTGGATCAATTTTTATGTGCACTTCAAAAAACCTTCGCAGACGGAATTTCACTTTTTCATCTTGAGGAACTTTTACATCATCCTCATGATCAGCCGAATATACCACCGTTCTTATTTAATGTAATTCTAATTCTTCACAATTCAACACGATCTACAAATCTCCTGGAACTGGTGCAAAACAACAAAAACTACGTTCATATCACAAAAAACGACTGTTTATTCGTGCGATTTTCGAAATATAGTGATGCAGAAGATTTCGAAAGTTTTCTGATTGAAGAATCTGAAATCGCACGAGTTCCATTCAACGCTAATGATAAGATATCAATGGCAGTTGAAGAATACGCGATACGAATGGCTACAGTATTCAAGGAAAAACCGACGGTTAAAATATTCACATCAGAAAATTTCACTAGTGAGCTCCAAAGCGACTTTTATGCTTGCTCTATTGTCAGGTAAAATATCGTTTACTCCATTTTATCATCAGATTTTAGTTTTCTTCAAGATTATCTGCAATATTATGAAGACCTGAGATGCCTCGGTCATCAAATAGATGAAAAAAGCGAGTTCTTCTGTTTGCAGGATAAAAAATCAGCTTTAAAAATTCATCTGCTCAATACAATTAAGCCATTCCAGCTGAGCTTTTCTGAAGATACGCTGTGGAGACTGATCGTTGATGAAGAATCGATGTACAGCGAGTTTTTCAAGTTCGAAGAGGACATTATTCAGTTTCGCGATCGCAAGCTTTTGAAAGTTATGTTCCAAAAAGATAATGAAAAGCTTCTGTCACCCGCGGATTTTGCCAGCTGGTATCGACAATCTGGAATGGCTCTTTTCGACGAGAACTTGCTCTCGACATCGACGGAAGATGATCCAGATAAACAGTGCTTTTACTACGATCATGTCTGTCTCAAATACGTCGAGTCGTGTGTTGCTGCTTCGGTTTCAATTAGCAACGAAAGAGCGCTTGAAATGGAGCGCGATCTTGCTTCAGAAATCGACGCTTTCCTCCACGAGAACGTCTGCGATCTTGCGAAAGGAACAGACGGATTCAAAGCAGCCGGTTTCTTCCCGTATCTCGTCGAAGGGAGAGAGCATCTTATCAGACCTGGCCAGCTGTTGATCTACAACGGCACTTACAGGGAACGTTGTTACGTGATGAAAGCAGAGGAAGACGATTTGAGTAATATTTCAAATCACGATAACTCATATTTTGCGCGACACTCACCGTCTTCAGTTAAAAAGCGCACAAGGCAAAAAAGAAGAAGCAAGGAAGTGCCGGAATTCGAAGGCACGTGCAAAAACATTCGTGTATATTATTTGGACTATGGCTACTCCGAAAAGGTTTTTTACTTTTTAAGAATAATTCAAAAAATTCGATTTTAGGTTCCCGTTTCTGATCTCTACTTTGCGTCGCCAAAATTTTTGAAATGGCCAGCTCTGGCTCTTCCTGTGGCGCTTTACAATCATGAACGTCATCCGAGATCGTACAGTGACCACCACAAGCAGTGTCTTGAAGCAAGTCGACTGAATCTGGCGTGTTTTGCATTTTCTTTTTGGAATAGAAGGGCAGAAGATGGCAGAATATTCCGCTTGCGCTTTTTGGAGAACGAAAAGCCAGAATGGAGCCGCAAATCAAATGGCCCACCAAAAGTTAATTTGTCAACTTTAATAAATTTTATAAAAACAATATATTTCAGGTTTTGCTAATGAAATCAAATAAATACATCGATTTGATAAAACTACCGCTCACGAAGCTGGAAGCCTGGGTCAACACACGAGCTAACTTCGGAGATAATCATGCCGTCGAACTGCAAAAGGCCAATGACCAAGTTCAAAATTCCTGACTGTTCTGAGCTATTGCCTGTTCCTGACATTACCTCAAGTTGAGGTCCTCAACTCTATACTTTAAGACTTTAATAGCCTTTCTGTCTCGTTCCAACTCTTCTGTTAATTTTTAACTATTTCTTTTCAACTTTTTCTTATGCCTTCTCCCAACTTCACGGTCATTTTACTAAATTAAAAAATACTCAAAATTTAAAATTTTGAATTTCGTTTTTCGCGAATTCAAAATATTATTCGTAAAATTTATTTGATTATTTAAATATATTTTTGAAATATGAACAGCATATAAAAATAAATTGACGACGGATTGTACAGTAGTGGTACTGTTTTTTTATTTACTCTTCAACCTGCTCGTCCGCCATTTGGCGAGCTTCGGCGCGCTCGCTTTCGTTGACGTCCTCCTTGTTAATCCGAGTGAGAGTGTCGCATTTGAGAAGTGAAACGATTCGGAAGTCATCTTCTTCGGCGAATGGGTTTTCCTTCGCAGAGAGCTTTTCCAGTCTGAAAATATGTCGTCAAAAGTACCCACGCTAAGTAAAGTCACACTTCCGCTTTACAAAAATACTAAATCTAATTTGCAATAATTCCGTTTCGGAAGAAAATTTGATCAAAAAATGGAAAATAATATTGTAGAGAAAAAGACAAGGAGTAAAAAGAAGAAGAGAACAACGAAAGGTTCTTTCTAAAATCCGATTTTGAAAAATAATAATTAATTTTAGTCGATGATGCACAAGAAATCAGCCTTGATTTAGATCAAACTACTCTTATTGTAGAACAAGAGGTAGAAGTCATCGCGCCTCAGCAAAAGAAGCGTAGTAAAAGCCGAAAGAAGAAGAAGAGGACAACGGACAGCTCAGAAAAGCCAGCCGAACCCACTGAGGTTGAAGAAATAATTGCTGATAAAGGACTTGAAAAAATCGGTGAACCTTCAACGGAAGATGCTGAAGCTGCCGCAATAGCTGAAGAAGAACCTCAAGCTCCTAAGCTAGCGGAAATAGCGGAAACAGCTAGTGAAGAACCAGATACTACCGAGATGCTTGAGCTTTCTACGACTGACAAAACGGAAACTGACTGCCCTCCTGATTTTTATGATGAAGTCCAAAAAGAGGAAGATTCTGCGCCAGAAGCTAACGATAATTCTGCGGAAGTAGAGAAAATTTCAGTTACTAAATCTAAGAGCAAAAAGAAAAAGAAGAGAGCAAAAGAGACTGAGATAATGCTGGAAGTAAATCTGGACTCTAAAATAGCGAAAGCAGATGAGACCGCCGAAAAGTCAAGCGAAGCACTCCAAGATGTGCTTAATGAAGAATCGAAGGGTGAAGTTGAACCTGTAAGCACATCGATCGTGCCCGAGAAAGAAGCAGATGCCATTTCTGAGGCAAAAGAGTCTGAAAGCTCACCAGAAAACGCCATTAAAGAGCCTGAAGTTCAGGAACTAGCACCGGAAGCAAGCCAGGAGTCTCAAAAAGCGGATTCAGATGGTTCCACCGGAACAAATCCTTCAAGTGAGGCACTTGAAGAAGTGCTTAGCGAAGAATCGATTGTTGAAGCTCAAGCTGAAATCACACCAGTTACGATCGTCCCTGAAAAAGAATCAGATTCAATCGTTGATGAAGCTAAAGAGTCAAAGACAGAACGCAAAGTTCCAGTTGTCAAATCCAAGAGCAAAAAGAAAAAGAAGAAAACACTAGTAAGTCAAGTTGAACTGTCACTGGAAAACGCTGACTTGATAAAAGCAGAGGCTGCGGAAACAGGATTAGAAACAAAACAGCCTGACTTAGAGCCGGAATCTAGCCAAGAATCTCAGACAGCGGATGCAGATGCGAGCGTCGAAACACGTCCTTCAAGCGAAACACTTGAACAAGTTGTTAATGAAGAATCCAAGTCTGAAGCTCAACCTGAAAGCATGCCAGTTCCGGTTGTCAAATCTAAGAGCAAAAAGAAAAAGAAGAAAACACTAGTCAGTCAAGCTCAGATAACAGAAACTGTGGAAACAAGAACAGAAGTCGAGCAAGATGAAGATGACTTAAAATTAAAATTTTCGATTCATGGAGACTTCAAGGACAAGGAACCGAAGCTGGAAGTTGAACTGAGCATCAAGGAAAAGAAAGATGGAGATACCACTTTGTTGGATATTGATGTCAAGCAAGACTCGAATGCCGAAGATTTGACAATGATAGTAGCAACATCTGAAGAACCAGCAAAAGATGCTTTGCTCAATTCATTTGAAGATTCTTCTCTCATTCCTGATTCCCCTCCTTCTTATGATGATGCTGTCACAGAAACAGAAAAATCCGCGGAAGCTGCGATCTCTACGGAAATTAATTCTGATATCAAATCAAATATCAAAAAAGAGATTGAAGTCAATGACTCCGAAATCGAAGTTGAGGAAGAAGAGGCAGAAGAGAAAAAAATCATTGATACGAATAAAGCACCTGAAATCGATATCAAGGCGGTCGCTGAAGTAGAACCTGAAGCCCCTGAGCTAGTTGTAATCTCTGAAAAAGCCGAAGCACTAACTACGTTATCTGAAGTCGAAACAGTAAAATCTGATATAGAAAATACAAATGAAGAATCAGGCACAAATGACCTTAAGAACTCTGGCGCTATAGTTGAGGAAACAACATCGACTGAAGTCTCGAGCACTGGCGAAGAGGACCCAAAAGAGGTTGAATTAGAGCCGGTGGCTAACGGCGAAGCTCCGACTGTGACTGCGGAGGCGAGCGCCGAAGCAAGTCCAGTAAGCGAAGCACCCGAAAAAGTGTTTGATGAAGAATCTAAGATTGAAGCTCAACCTGCAAGCACTGCAATCCCCATTGCGAAATCAAAGAGTAAAAAGAAAAAGAAGAGAACTACGGTTACAGAAAAACAAAGTGATGTTCCACTTGAGGAGCCTAAAATTTTACAAGAGGAGACCATCGTTGCTTCTGAAGACAAACAGGCCGACGATGTGATTGAACAAAAAGAACCAGAACCTTCGTTTGACGAACAAGTTTCGAGCTTTATTTCGTTTGCGAGCAAAAATATTACTGAAACAGAGGATGAGTCTCAGGTCTCAGAACGCGCTTCTGAAAATGAAGAAACCAATCCAAGTGTCTTAGAAGAAAAAGTCGATGAAGAAGAGGAAAATGAAGTGCTTGAAAGACTCGGTGATATTTTGCAGGACAAATTAGCTGATTTTATTCAAGAAGAGACCGAAGAAATGACAGAATCGGCTCTTGCAGAAAGTTCTGAATTTTTGCAAGATAAGATTGCGACTTTTCTGGTAGAAGAATCCGCAAAACTTTCAGAGGATGCGTCAGAAGAAAAACAAGACGTTTTTGCACCCGAAAAAGAAGCAGAGTCTATCGCTGAGGAAGAAACGGACATTATAGCGATAGAAACAGAAGAAAAAGAAGAGATCGCGCCCGATAAAGAAGCAGAGCACGTATTAGAAGAGGTCACTGAAGCGAAAAATGAACCTGAAAGACCAGCTGGAGATGTTTTGCAAGATAAAGTAGCTAATTTTATTGAAGCGGAAGTGAGAAATATTGCTGAATATGATTCTGAGAAGTCATCAAGTGAAATATTACAAGAAAAACTTTCAGATTTTATCCAAGAAACAGTCAAAGAAGCTGCAGCTGCTATTGAAAATGATGAAAATAGCTCCCAAAAAACTGACATAGAAAAACCACTTTCTACCGAGAATATTTCTGAAGCTCCCGCAGAGCTGATCCACAGAGCAGTATCTTCCAAATCAAAAAGCAAAAGACGAAAGAAAAAGGTTGAACCCGAAAATACTCAGAATTCCGAGAATAAAGAGGGAGCACACGCTGAATCGGAGACGGGAGAAGGCACGAATAATAAGTCAATTGACGTGAATGAAACCGCGAACGCGAGTAGCCCGGTCGCCGAAAGAGAGAGCCTTGAAGTGCCAACTCAAGATCTTGAAATGACTCATGAGGAGCAGTCAGGTAGGGCAGCTCATTCTAGCGCCGGTGTCATCAATCATTCAGACTCATAAGTTAATTTGATATTTCAGAATCAGGCGAAAAGAACACTAATTCAACAGCTGAACAAAGTTCTCAGAATATTCAAAATAGTATCGATCAAATTATCAAAGAACTAGACGAGGTCAAGGATATTATCCAAAGGTATTATTTCCAGGAAACTGTAAAATGCAAGTCTGAATTTACAGTGAGACGGAGAAGAACGATCAGAAAGACTCGCTGATCCCACCCGACACAGATTTGTCCGACAATTTGCTGGAAGACATCGAGGAAACTCCATATAAACTCAGGTGAGCAAAATACCTGTTAAAATTTGTTCTAACGAATTTAAGCATATGCGAGCGTCTTTTTGGCTGCTTCAAGACAACAAAAGCACAAGTCAAATCAGCACAAGCGTAGAATAATTCAAAAAACGCTTCGATTATTCCCAAAATTATTAACTAACGCAATAAACTACTAATAAGAATGTACCTTTTGCAAGAAGCCAGATGATCCAGATCAGTCAGCGCTGGTATTTGATTCGCCCGAACGTTCAGATTGACGAGATTACAAATTTTCGATAAGAAACTCAGGCTCTCCAGTTGATTCTCGCGCACATGAAGCGTTTCCAGCGCCGGTAGTTCTGGCAGCTCAACGACTTTTAGTCGATTTTTCGCAGCGTACAGCTTT
>Ga0209092_10004847_pt1 | contig 11047 bp, 9 predicted proteins | sample FraStrMetagenome_FD_187446 | JGI IMG/M metagenome (GOLD analysis project Ga0209092, IMG submission 187446) | Marine eukaryotic phytoplankton communities from Arctic Ocean - Fram Strait ARC3M Metagenome (SPAdes) (version 2) | ecosystem: Environmental > Aquatic > Marine > Oceanic | place: Fram... | reverse complement strand
TCAATGTAGGATTTCATGCTTTTATGTCGACTATTAAAATGGCTGATAACCTGGCTTGAATTAGAAAAGGCGGATAATAATTTAACACAAAAAATATAAAAAGGTTTATTATTTTTTTATTACTACCACACTATAATATGACGATTGTAGGTGTTCTTATTTTTTTTATGTTCGAACATAGACATTTTCTGTACCCTAATCTCTATCTAAAAAAAGGAATAAAGAAAACTTAATTAGATATTCAATCTTAGGAAGTCATTATATTCGTCAAAAAATGACAGCACAAGATTGAAGAATACTTTCTAAATCTTCTAATTGTCTTATCAAACTTCTTTAGTACTTTTTAAAAGCAATACTAACATTATTATTATTAAACTTATAAAAATATCGAAACATGAAAGAATATAGCCATGCAATTCTCAACTCATCAAATCGACTTCGGCGGGTTGAATCTTTCTCTTTCCTTTTCGTTATTCCATTTATTATCTACAGTTCTATCACATTGGTGAATCATCAGAAGCATATACTTGAACTCCAAAAAGCTATTTTATCCTCAAGTGAAAATCAATATGAAAGGTCGATTGAAATTGAAGAAAGTTTTGTTGCAACCGAAATGGAATTTAAACCAGTTACGGTTGAAAATATGGCACTCCAAAAGACATCAAAGCATATCAAATGCAAGAAGCGAGATAGTTTTTTGTCATTAGTTTCTTCAAACTATTATGAAAGACAAAAAGTCCCATCATATTCAACTAAAAAACAAAAGATTAGACGACTTGAAGATATCAACAAAAACGTATCTCCCCTGGATACGCCTTCTGATTGCATCAACTTGACTATTTCAATAGAGCTAGACCAATATCCCACTGAAACTATGTGGAATCTTATTGACGACAACGGACAAGTAGTCATTGCAAATTATACTTATAGTGATGATGAAGCCTTTGAAAAGTACTCTTATAGTTTTTGTCTTGCTCCTTCACAGTTCTTATTGAATATATATGATAGTTATGGTGACGGTTTGTTGTGCGAAAGCATAGCAGTGAACGGAAACGCATGTTATTCTTACATGGTTAATGGAAAAGAAATGGAAGGGAGTACTTTTTCTGAAATCAAGCATCATGAAATTGACATGACTAGGCACTGCATTTTTGGGCCCATGTTGTTACTTAAGCTTCATTTTCACTCAATCGATACTGAAATTTCTTTGATTCTTTTAAATACATACACGAAAAATACTGAGTATAACTTTATTCAAACAACAGAACCTAAGCTACATGAAAATTCAACAGAAACATATTATCTCTGTATGGAACCAGGAATGTATGAAATTTCCATTGGAGGTGTCAATTCAACTGGGAATTTGTCTACTTGCAAAAACTCATGTTATGATCTCTCAATTGAAGATAACCCAACAATATATGGCCCCAGGAAGTTGGATGGAATCGCTTTGTCATTCTACGTCAACTCAGAATGGTTTGCTAAAGAAAGAATGTGTCATCAGCAACCCATCCTTACTGCAATTAACGATTTCAGCAGATATTCTTTTGATAATAGAGTATTTCAGATTCTGCATGTTCTCCAGGCCATATCTTCTCTGGAAAATATTGTTTCGCCAGAAAAAGCCCAGTATAAAGCAGCATGTTTTGTGCTATATGACGATACCAACAACGTCGCAGCAGAAGATCCATTTTTGCGCCAACGTTATACATTAGCACTGTTTTTATTTGCCACAAATGAAGCGCCTGAGCTAGAATTACCTAAGAACCCGTGCTTATCTGATGAATATTCATGTAATGAATTGAATGAGATAACGAGAATTGATTGGTGTAAGTGTTATTGATAGTTTGATATAATGTGAATGGGGCAACATATGCTAGAACCGTTTTTAACTCTTGTGATACTCCCATATTTGTAGCAAAAAGAGGTACGGGAGGGACAATTCCAACAGAGATCGGACATTTCACAAAACTCGGTAAGCAACAAATTCATGTTTAAAATTTATATTGGAGATCATTAATATCAATCAAGCATGATAGTGTCTCATTATAATGTATTTTTATGTTTCGTAGAAAATCTCAATTTAGTAGAAAAGCATCTAGAGGGGACAATTCCTACAGAGATAACAAAGTTAAAGAATCTGCACACAATTCGACTGTTCACAAATGATTTGACCGGATACCTTCCAAGCACGATTGGATTGATGAGAAGTCTTGAAATTTTACTCCTAAATGAGAATAACCTTTCAGGCACAATACCGAATGAGATAGGAAACTTATCACGTTTGAAGTTTCTTAGTTTGAGAAAGAATCAGTTCAAAGGAACAATACCTTCAGAAATATTCAGCAATCAAGAACTTGAGGCGTTTGATTGTGCCAATAACAAGCTGACAGGAACAATACCATCTGAAATTGGTCAGCCCGATATAATGTGGTTGTGTAAGTGAAAATTTTATGATTTATTTGCCAGTAAAAAAATCTAACTTTGACTTCTCCGGATCATGCTTCCTTTTGAATAGTTTACTCTGAGAATAATCTTCTTACAGGTTCTATTCCTTCCGAACTTGGTCAAATGACTCACATTCAAGACTTCGACGCTAGTCACAACCTGATTTCAGGAACAATTCCGAAAGAGATGAATGAATGGAATTGGTGGAATATCTTCCTCCATAATAATAAGCTGACAGGATCAATACCTCCACTCACTGTTTTAAATAGACTATATTTGAGCCAGAATAAGCTTACTGGAGATATCCCCGACGAAATATGGAACCCAAATATTACAGGGGTGCGTCTTAGAGATAATGAGGTACGAGGGGCAGTATCGGATTTGTTTTGTGCAAACTTGGCCTTTGCCGATGGTTTTGAAGAAGAGAGTATTTATGACTTAGCAGTTGATAATTCTCGATGGTTCATTGATCAACCAATGGTTACATGTCCTTGTTGCGACGATAATATTTGTCATTTGTGGGAATATCATGACCAAATCATTGTTGGAGGTACTCGTAAGCCAAGCTGCCCAAATACAAATTTGTTTTCGGTATCAATCTTTTTTCGGTATGTCTTACACGACATAATATCAGATGTATACATTGCTCGAAATGTAGGTTTTGGAGTTGAAGAGAAAATTGATTTTTGTCTTTCTCCAACTGGGTGCTACGAGATGAAAATGAACAAAAATGACGGTTTCAATGCTGATACACTATCATTTGATAAAACCTTTAGATTAGGATACTCAGCAGCTGCAAGAGGACTCGCAGAATTTGATCATGAATGCGATGCTGTGGATATCTGTGGAACATTATTTGAAGCTGATGATCCAAAGCGTATGGGTTTGAATCATCTGACTCACATTGCATTTGAAGATTTGGCATTATTGGACGATCCTTCTTCAGGAGAATACAAGGCCATGTGTTGGATCATGACCCAAGATGAGTTGTATCATGAATTTGATATCTGTGATGGGACATTGTTACAGCGCTACGTCATCGTATTATTTTATTTTACTATGAAAGATTCCATGGATACTATTGAACTTCTATCTAAGCACACATGTGATTGGCAAGGTGTCACTTGTGATCCATCCAGGACATTTGTTGAAGGAGTAGAGCTTCCAGATATGAATTTACAAGGAACACTAATTACTGAAATTGGTCTATTGACAAGGCTAAGAAAACTAGATTTAGGACAAAACGAGCTTAGCGGTACTATCGATATCTCATTGATTAAATATTTACCACATCTAGAGGTTTTTGATGTAAGCAAAAACAAACTTAGAGGAACAATATCAGATAATTTGGTAACTCTTCCATCCTTGAAGAAATTGAATGTTTCAAATAATTTGATTGTTGGTAGCCTTCCTTTTGGTGTTCGTTATGCAGGAGACTTGGGTAAGAGAAACGCACACTTGAATTATCCTCGTCGTTATGATATATCAGGCTCACCCTATATTTTACTTCAAAATAAAAGAGTCTTTTGATACAGAGAACAATTTACTAACGGGTTTTATCCCTCATGAGCTCATTGCATGTTCAGAATTAGTGGAAATCAATCTCTCCCAGAATAATTTTAAGGGTACTATTCCTACTGCAATAGGTGCTTTACAGAGCTTAAATGTTCTCAAGTTGGACCAAAACTCTCTCACTGGGAGTCTCCCGTCGGAAATTTTTTATGCACGAAACATTGAAACATTTCAGCTTCAATCTAATTTACTTACTGGTTCTATCCCAGACGCAGTTGGAAATTTGGACAGAGCTAATCTCATTGCAATGAATCACAATTCACTGAAGGGATCAATACCCAGAGCTTTTGAAGATATGAGTAATCTAGAATGGCTACAGTTACACAGAAATCACCTCACTGGCCAGGCACCGTATTTACCACGTATGACCAAATTTGGTGAAAATGAAAGATATATGACTGATTGTGGGGAACCTAGCTTTGAGTTACCCAACAAGTTAATATGTGAGACTTGCACTACATGTTGTAACTCAGAACAATGGTGTCAAGCTAACAGAAAATGGAGCTTTCCCATCGTTGGTGTTGCATTTGTTCTGATGATTACAATTCCAATTGCGAGCGGCTTATTGCTTTATTTTTTCAATAGATTTTGTCATGATTCAAAAAACCCATTAGATATCTACGATGAAAACACAACATATTGTTTATTCTTTGCGGATACCAAACTAGCATGGTTAATGTACTCGACTCCTTTCATCATTCAAGGATGTTTTTATTACGTATTTTTATTGGCCTCATCATTTGAGAGTGAATATTCCGAATGGCAGTTCACGATTCGTTGTCCCGGTACTAAAACATTCTGTGAAGATGAAAATGAGGTAGCGATGGTTGGGTGGATTTTGTTCTATTGCATTTCGTTTCCATCTCTAGGAAACGATTTCATGTACTCATTTTTTCAAATACGAAAGGCTAGTTACTATGTCAGTCCTCGCCTCTATTTTAGTGGTTTTTTGAATCTTGGCATGACAGCAATGGCAATTTTCACATCAGTTTACTACAATTTGGCTCTTGCTACATCAAACGGCGAACTGGTTGTTAATGCTTTAATCTTGTTGTTTGTTAATGGGCTAGATGAAGAGTTCATGAGAATTCTAAAAATTATGGCTCCTGAGTGGGTAGAGCTAAGGATGGAAGAAGTACGAGATAATGTTACGAGGATGGTGCATGGTTATGGAAGCAATTGTCATGATGAAGAGAAAAGTGTTACTCAAGTTGAAATACAACCAGTTCAAGTCGTAACCGAATTAGATGAACTTGTAATTGTTGCAGAAAACGATTTCGATGTTGAGATAGTCAAGAGTGTCCATACTGCTGTACATAATCACAATTCGAGATTGTTCAATAATGAGAATATGTGTATTGGAGAAAACATGATCAATTCACTTTAGAATTAAAAAAATACGGCCTGCTCTCTTACTTGGTATTGACAGCAGTGAAAGTTCATTTTGTTTTAAGCATTATCAATAATATCGAAAAAAGTATTTTTAGATTAAATTGAAAAGACACTTTCTTGTCTATTTTTTGGGTAATAACGATCTGATCTTGTCTAATATACATGATTTCTGCGTTTGCCTTACAATGCTTTTTGGTGTTCAATCAAAGAAAGAGTCATGACAAGAAAAATCATATTTCTTATGATTTTTGGTCACACAATCCAAGCCATGAAAGGTATTCTCAACCAAATCGTAGTAACTTTACTTATTGGTCATGTTTGGTCTAATGAAATATTAATCGTTCCATTTTTCAATATTTACCCACCTTTTCATGTAACGAAGAGTTCTTAGGTTTGATAATTCCATCCATATTTTGCATAATTCAGTGTATTTGAAGTGCAATGCACTTTCCCTACATCCATCATATCAATTATAAGTAGCTTTCTAATCTTATCGATAAAAATTAATGGCATTGTTGCTGTCCAATTATTTCTAATTTAGGTCAGTCCATATCCTTCAATATGTTTAGTGGAATAGAATTTTCAGAATTATGTACGAAGATTGAATATTTTATTTCAACCAATGATGGCCACTTACATCTATAAATCTTTAATGAAAAACTTATATTACAGTTGCAAATTTCATATTTCGCCATTTTCATTGTTTTAGTTTAGTGTCATTATTCTTATAATCTTGTTGTCGCCGTTTCTTTCTTGAGGAAAATGCAGATTGAATCACTTTCTATAGCAAACAAAAAGTTGTCTCTAAATGAACGCAGGAAGAAGCGTGATAAAAAGAAACAAAAAAAGGCAAATGACAGCAACAAAGGTGCTCGTCAATCAAGTGAAGTATTGGCTGATAATCGATTTTCAGAAATCCTTGCCAGGAATGAGGATGAGCTCCTAAACTTTGTTGCAAAGGTGAACAAAGTGTACCAAGAGAAGTTGAAAAAACCAGCACCTTTTATGACCTTTGTTTTATGCGGTATGCAGTCTGCTGGGAAGAGTACGATTATGGAGCGCTTTATGAGTGCTGTTCTAAACATTGTGCAAGAAGGGACAGGCACACGTTGCCCACTAGATACTACTTGTATTCATGATACATCATGCTCTGAGCCAAAATGTGAACTAAGTGGACTCGAGCTTGATAAAAAAGGAGGAAAAGAGTTGACCATGGAACAAGTATTCAAAATGATCACTGAGCATAATCGGATGCTTGCGAAAGAAGATAGATTTAGCACAGAACCACTTTGGCTTGTTTATCGCGCAGACAATGTGCAAAATATGGTAAGCACATCATCGATGATCTTTATCTTACAATAAGTTCTGTTGGACTCAAAATGATATTTATTTATCCCTTATGTAAAAAGCGTTTTGTAGATACACCAGGAATTATTTCCAACAAAAGCACTGGCAAAGATAATCGTGAAGACATTAAACATATTCTACAAGCAGAACTTCGCAAACCAAATACTAAACTTTGTGTATTGCTTGAACCGAAAGAATTTGCCACTAATCCAATCATTGACTTTTGCGATGAGACATTTAGTGGGCGAAAGAATTGGATAGAAAATGCAACGTTCCTCATGACCAAATTTGACAAGCAATTAGATGATTCACGCACATGCAGCAAGGCCAATAATTTTTTTATCGAGTTCCAGAAAAATGAGTGTTTTCCTCATCTTGTTATCACTCCAACTCTAGCCAAGGAGGACCTTCCAACAAAGGAATTATTTGAAGCACGAAAGGACCTCTTACTCAAAGCTGATGAAAGTGAAAAATTGCGATTCGATGAATGGGAGAGTGGCCATGCATCCTTTCGCGATGAGTATGGTGAAAAAGAGCTTTTGAATGAAGATACTAAGGCTAAGCTTGGATTCGTCACCGCCAAGAAAGAAATGCGCCAAATTATGCTTCAAGATACTGCAAAAAGACTTCCGGAAGTTCTGACTAATTTACGTGAGGAATTAGATAAATGCCAAAAAGAAATGAAAATGTTGACCGAAAAAGCAAAGTTCAACGATCCGAAGGAGCTCAAATTGCAGGTATCGAATATTTTGTACTTTATTGAAGCACGTATTAAAGCTTATCTTGATGGAGATATCGAGTGCGCCATAAAATTTCCTGAAAAACTACAAGATCTAGAGAGTGAAATTGAGTTTGAAGAAGAGTCTGAGTGGGCAGACAAGGATTTAAATCATTTTACTGAAAATGAGGATGCTTGGCGAACTCGTATTGCAGAGTATGAAGGAGAATATCCTAGTCATGTCCAAGCTGACCAAAAATTTCTTGGCGGTAAACAAGTGCAACGTGCCCTTGAATTTTTCAAATTAGTCATGATTCGAGCTCTTCCTGACCCCTATGACCTAAAACATATTGTTGCTAATGGAACTGGTTATTTGGGGGGGAATCTTCAGGTAGAGAACTGGGAACGTGCAACAGTTCAGATCGTAAGGGTTTGCGTCAAACAGGTTACGCATCCAGGGATAAACTACCTAATCAAGCATGTAGGTAGTATATTCAGACGACTTTTTCTCTTAGCCCTCGATGATGTGAAACAAGGAGAACAATTTTCATCTGTTTTCAAACTTATGCCTACAGCCGTAGAGAGGTACCTAAATCAAGAATTCGACAATATGCTCTGGAACTTGATGAAGCTTGCTGCAGATAAGACACATTGCTCTTTAGAACCAATGGTAAGATGCAGTGACAGTAACTTCTATTTTTGTTCCTTTCTAACTTTATCACCTCTGTACTTTTCTAAATGACGAAGTATGCCACGATAGATCCCACTCTTCCCACATTTCACGCCAACAGTTTGGAAAAAAATGTTGAAGACAAGGAACAGTTATATGTCGTTAATAATGGACACTATACAGCTGCACCGAGTAAGGAACAGAAAAAAGAAGAGACATTTGTAGAATCATTGAAGAAGAGACTACAAGCAATGGCATCATTATCTGGGAAAAAGGCCAAGGAATTTCTCGAAACTGAAAGTGCCGCTCGAGCAAAGTCTTCGAAATCTTTTCTCCCTGATAATCGGTCTTCTATGATAAATAATCATGAAATCGATATTATCCTACAGCGTTCATTTGAATATATTGTAGCTCTCATGGAATTCAATCTTATCACTCTCAGATTCCAAATGCATCACTATCTTTACATTGAATTCAAAAAGAGTTTGAGCCTTGCTTTCAAAAATAAAGTAGTGGATGAAGCTGATTGGGACACTTTAGTTCAACAAGATCCAAGCATCCAAGCTCGTTTGACAGAACTTCAAGAACGCATTGCTGCATTAAATGATTCTTTGCATGAAGTCCAAAGAATGCAAAGGTTCATGTAAGACCCAATGTTTGGTCTATACTCTCGAAACATTCAAATATAACTTCATGTAGAGAGCAACGGTGTCTACTATTTCATTCTCAATCAATTCATCACTCGTAAACTTTGATCTGTGCTATTTGCGACGTACACGTAACTTTAAGCTTAAAAACAAGCACTCAGTTCCATTGCGTTTTTGCTTCACAAAATTTGTTCGCTCTGCTTAAAGGAATCCTTGTTGAGTTGATGAATCTGCTGCAACAGGCCTTTTTTCTATTAAAATGTAAAAAGAAAACAATAATAATTATGTACCTTTTACCATAACGTAGTTACCATAGAACCTTAATATAATTCCCAAGAGGCCTTGTTTTAAAAGTTTAAGGGTTACATGGTCAATTCCATTATTTACTCTTCTCTCTAGAGAAAAAAAAATCCACATTGTTTCCTGATTCTACAACTTATAATATTCTCAATACCACTTATCTTAGGTATAATAGTAATACAATAGTGCTCAAGGGATTGCGATTGACGAGTGAAAATTTATGAATGGATGGTTCATGCAAATTATCAAGACATGCGAAAAAGAAAAAATATATACAAATAGAATATTTTGAAGATCAAATTGAAACAGAAATTTTTTATATTCTCATTTAGTGATAAACTCAGAAGTGAGAAACAAATGATTTTTTGCTCTGATTCAAGCGTACTTTTTGTTTCAACGATATTCAAACCTATAAACTCCGATGAATTGATTGACTGAAGCAAAAGATACCAGCTTAGTTTCGCAGTACCTCTTTATCTATATCATTATTTTGCAATAAAATATAGAGCATCACTGCATTTAATTGAGTTCAGAGTAGATTTCTTTGAAATTTCTGGATTGTTTATATTATCTCTAATTTAGTATTCGGAAACCTATTCTAAGTCTTCTCATTACAACATCTTTCTAGAACCTTTTTATTTGATCTTTATCTTTCACCCTTCACATATATTGAAGAATAATTTGTTGTAGAAAAACATAAAAACTTATCCATGCATCCGAGGTTTGTCCTGCCAAATCGGAGGAATATATCGAACTTATTCTACCTAGGTTCGATAATAAACATTATATACTGTAACTGGCATGATTATAATCAAGATCATTTTTAGCACATATTCACGTCTTTTTTCTTACATGTAGCGAATGAATCAAAATTAACTAGCCACTTCTCAATAAAATTCTTGAAAATGCTTCACATAATTATATTCACGTTCACTAATGTTCATTTGGTTTAATTCAGTACACATCGGGAAATAAAAAGGTCAAAATATTTTTGATTTAGACTTTTCTACTCTAACATACAACATGATAAACTTGTATTTCATATCAAAGCGTCAGAGACGCTTTGTTCTCAGTAAGCCATTCCTCAAAACTGTAAACGCCACCCATTTTTTTCTTCATATCTTCACTTACTTCAAGAGAGCTAAGGCATCCTTCTGCATTCTCGTCATAAAATCTAAACATGTTTGCAAGATCATCGGCTCCAGGAAATCCAAATGAAGCAAAAATATTCCATGGAATTTTATTGTACACTACTTCTTTTCCTGTCACCTTGGTAAAGCAATCAGCAATTTCTTTCACAGTCATGGATTCACTTGAGACTCCTACTTTTTTGCCGATTAGGTTTGGATCTTGCAAAATTGCACAAGCCATTTTCCCAATATCTGCAACCGCTACCATGACCAACTTCGAGTCACTCATAGGTATAGTCAATGCAAAGGGACCTTTATCAGATTGACGAGAGGGCTTCAGGGCAGTAATAAAGTTCTCAAAGTAACAAGTTGTGTACAAATACGTAGCCGGAATGCCTTCATCAAGACATTCTTGGGCAAATTTTCCCTTCCCATCGAAGTGCGGTACGTACATTCCTTCGTGAGGAGTAGTCCATGAATCCTTGCTATCAGAATTGTTGACAAATTCCCTTGTATCCTCTAAAGTAGATATGACAACATGAGCCAATCCAGCTTTCTTAGTAGCTTCCTTCGCATTACGAAGTTGTTCCGTCTCCTTTTCAACGTCCATAGTCTCCCAGTAATTTGTAACAATAAAGGCGCCATAGCATCCATCAAAGGCTTTTACAAGCGATTCTTCATCATTTAAATCGGCCTCCACCACTTCATCGACTAATGGCTCAATTACCTTGGCTTTTTCGCTCTCGGGGTAACGTGTGACAGCCCTGATAATGTACTCATCATTACCCTTTTCTTTGAGAGAATAGAAAGCTCTGACGGTAGC
>Ga0209092_10004846_pt1 | contig 11048 bp, 4 predicted proteins | sample FraStrMetagenome_FD_187446 | JGI IMG/M metagenome (GOLD analysis project Ga0209092, IMG submission 187446) | Marine eukaryotic phytoplankton communities from Arctic Ocean - Fram Strait ARC3M Metagenome (SPAdes) (version 2) | ecosystem: Environmental > Aquatic > Marine > Oceanic | place: Fram... | reverse complement strand
TGTCAATTTAAACCTAATTCATATTCTCCATTTACATATGCTAGAGAGCGTAGAAATCAGAATACCTAAAGACACATTTTTTTAAAGAAAAACTGCATCGAAGCATGCAGATGAGCAAATGGATTCATTTTCACTCATCTATTCTCGTACAAATTAGTTTTTCTCGTACGCAGTTCAAGGAATATCTTTCGTGAAATGGGTGCATCATTTGTTGACGCAATCATGACGCACTAAAATGAGGTGTACAATCACTTTTGTTCTATGTGAAAGCATTTCAAGATTGAAGCAAGACGTAAGCAATGACGTAAGCTGAGTCACGAGATCAATCATAACAGAAAGGATGCAAAGAGAGTCCATTCATGATCTACATCCGACTACGAGATATTTATAATGGAAAAGGTTCAATCTCTTTTCTCATCTAACTTTGATTGAGTAATAAATATTTCATTCAAGCAAATTCCATGTGTTAATCACCACCAACAAAAAAAACTCAACGATCGAATCATTTCAAAGTAAGACGCTTCATGGAGCTTAAGTATGCTGATGTTGCTGCATTATTGAATCCAAACACTTACGCGTTTGAGGTCAGCTTTCGCATTTCCTAATCCACTAAATTCACGAACAACTGCAATAGATGGCACTGATGTCTTGCGCAAAAATGAATTCGAAAGTCCGGATGTTCGGCTTCCTGCCTGAAGTATAGATGGTAGAACCTTCATTTTTGTTTTGATGAAGTTATCAGTGACCTGAAAGAATTTATGAAATAGTTCAATCTACGTGAGCTGTATATGAAACCAATCGGTAGCATACGATAATTAATTGCTTTCGAATATTTAGTTAGTAGTAAGTGCTATGTTTTTTTCTTTTTTGTGAAAAAATGAAGGTATCTGCTGTCTCCAAAGTAACTCATTTTCCCAATTCAAGAGTATATAACTTTAAAATATAGAGCAAACTATTCCTTAAATTAGTTCATTACTTGTTGATAGTGTCTTATAACGACCTCTAGATGGTTTTAAAGTATATTGCTTCTTGTTCTTATTTTCTGTGGTAAAAACATTTCAACACTCTCAGCGCACACTGAAACGTTGCCATTCCATATATAATATCTCAGCACGTCGTTTATTCCATTCTTTCACTAGGTCTCGACACGTTCTAACATGACTTAAGGGTAGAGTATCTCTCCAACATTGTACTTCATAAGTTAAACTTATAAACGTGTATTTGTTATCCTACTTCAAGGAAATCTTCCAGATCAACAAAGGCATCATCCTCTTCATTGTCATCTGCGACGAGATTCCTGTCTAATTCTAGCCACTGATCCACAACTTCATTTCTACTTCGCAAGATCTTTCTTTTCCATCTATGATTATCGCTTCGTCTACGTTTAGGAGTTATTCGTACACTTGATTTTGGTATGGGACCGTTGAAATTCTTAATCTTCTCACATTTTTTCAAATCCAGAATTAGGGTCATGCCGTGAGCTTTGATGGAGGAAGATCTTTTTATGAAAAGTTGAAGAAGTTGTAACATAATACCTTCTTCAGGTTCTCTTTCCATAATTACGCTCAAAAGCACATCGTATTCCATCAGGTTCGATTCTTTCTCAGTAATCACGACATCAAGAAGATTCTGAATGGCAATTTCAAGAGCCTCCATGCGAAATATTAATTTTGGTAATTGACTCAAAATAGGAGTATCTTTTGTGTGGTTTTCTCCTGCTTTCGATGTTTTGCTCAAAAATGAATGCTTCAATTTCTCTATAGAATTCCATAATCTGGATCCAGATGCTATGTTCTGTTCAATTAAATCATCGCTTGATTTTAATAATGCTCCTAGGCAAATCAAACTTTCCAGTAACTTCTCTGTAAACTTTTTAGATGGCATTTTCTCTCTTATGCTTGAAATGACGCATTGTGTAGAAATCTTTAACGTCACAGAAACTTGATCTAAGCACTTCATAAAGTGAACCTTGGTTTGTTCAGGCAAAAGTTCAGCGTACAAAGGATTTTTAAACCGGTCCACATTTTCTTTACGGGTTCTATTCTTCTTCTCTGGTATCAACATGCTCATTTGAGAATTATTGACGTAACCAAGAGTAACAACTTGAACGATCAACGTTGAACTAAGCTCTTTCATGCGATTCGCACAAAATTTTGCAAGGTAATTCTCGCTCAGAATTTGTGGTGTTGTATCTCTGTTTAGATTACATTGAATCAAGATCTTGGACTCCATCCAATTTTTTTCTATCGCAGTGAAAGAAGAATTCAAAATAAATGACCAAACTTTCGCTGATTTCATTTTAGCTTGGTTACTTTGTTCGACTATCCCAAAAAGTTTCGATTGCAGGCTACTTTTATATTCGCATAAATTAAATTCTTTCCACGATGAAATATTACGATCGCATTTCGTTGCATTATTGTTGAACCACTCATGCAGAATATCAACACACTGCGAAGAAGCTCTTACTGCTAGTGATTGATTCATCAATGGTTCCAATTCTTTTTCATGGACACCGCTTTTTCGAAGCATACGTTGAGATAACAATGGCAACGTGCTGAGTGCCAGCTTCAAAGTATTTTTTAGCACATCTGATTGCTTAAGGTCGTATGTGCATAGTATTTTCCATAGAGTGCACGATGCGTCCTCGCATATTCGACAATTTCCGATGATAACTTCATAATCTAAGTCTATTTTTTCTTGCTCAAGCGAAAGAGTAGCAAAAGATATAACCTTATCGATAGTTCTCATGAAGATCGTGTATAGATCTACTGATATAGCTCCACTGTGACCCTTTAATCCTTTAGAGAGATCATTTGATAATATGCGTATCATTTCAAAGCATAATCCAAGACTAGGATTAGGATTGTCCACAGCAATGTTTTGTCGCACTTGCTTCAATAAGTGGTGCATTGATAAGCAATGGCGCAATTGTAAATCAATTACTAGGCTTAACAAATCTAAGATATTCTTTCGCAATCCTCGTATGATTGAATCTATCGAGACAGAAATACCTTGATAGCTTAATACGGCACTGTTGCTCTCCATGAATTCAACTGTTGTAGAAAGCTGCTCTTCACTTCCCATAGACATATAAACGCTCCAAATTATATCAAAAAAATTTGTCTTTTGGAATAGAGAATAAATGTGAAGCGATGCATCGCAAGCTATCACCTTTTCATGACTTGTCTTTTCAAGTGTTGGTGAAAGTATTTCAGAGATGACACGACAATTGAAACTCATTTCTTGGATAATGTTGCAGGAAGTTCGAGCTTCAAATGTTTGGCAAATTATAGAAAGTGGTGCTTTTGAACTTTTTCGTAAAAATGAAACTGACGATAATAAACTCCCATAGATATTTGATTGAATTGAAATGTAAGACATCCTTTCGTTATTTCCTTCTATTTCTCTTTCCGAAGTGTGATTTGGGTTCAACGAAAAGTATAGGGAACAAAATTGGTTCCATTCATGCATGTATTCATTTGAAACACGAGAGTAACTTTCGAAATCGAGTAGAGCACTTCGAAACAAATCGCATAAAGGAGGCTGAAGCAGGCTTCTCATTTTCCGAAGATTTGAGGGATTAAAACTTGAATCTTTGGTCATTGCAACTAGCTTGTAATCGGTTTTATCAATGTCATTCAGTTTACCTTTATCCAAAAGCTTCCGCATGAAAAAACATTCGATAAACGAGCTGTTTCTTGGAAAGTGTTCCTGTTTTTCATTCAAGGAGTAGATTAGGATTTTGAAGATACACAATGAGCTTATATTACTAAGTGCATCTTCATGAGAGCTTTCGCTCAAATTTTCCAGAGGTTTCTTTCGCGAGAATTGCAGCAAGAGCTTTTGATACGTTGGCGTTAGATTGATTTCAGTTGAATCAATAGCTTCATGTAACCTCTTATGAAGAACTATGCACAACTTTATGGCAGCTATGATATCAGCTCGAATCTCAAAATTATCTCCAGATGGATCTTTCTTTATTACATATTTACAGCATCGTTGGGGTAAGAAAGTTAGTGAATCTTGTACATTTTGCCAATATATTCCATCAACTTTGCATTCGCTACAAAATAGGTCTTCTTCCAATGAATGCTCAAGAACGAACAGCCTTAGCAAAATAATAACACATGATCTTAGCAGTGCTTTACAAGTCCGAGATGATAGATGAAAACTATTCTCTATTTCTGAAGATGAAGTCATTATTACAAGTTGTTTCAACAAAAATGCTCTTGATGAAGTTTCCTTTTCATCTTCAGAGAGGATAAAATCTTGAATTATGGATATTGAAGTATCTTTGGATTCGTCTTCCCTGTATATTGTCCCAAAAACTGAGCACAAACTGAGTAGTGCATGATCAATCCTTTTAATGTTGCCATACCCTAAATTATTCGTGATCCTAAAAGCAAAGTTAGCACCTGCAAATGAAGGCTTTAGACACGTACGAACAAAGCGAAGTAAATTAGTCCGTGCAGATGAGAGAGGCAGTAATGCTTGAAGAAGTTTTTTTCTTATCAACGGGTGAAACGATAAAAAAGATGGACCTGATAACAAACATGATAAAGGCCTGAATAAAGAATTCATATCATCAACACAAGAATCACCTTCACGGAGAGAGGCCTTTGATGTGAAGTTTGGGTTTCTAGCCACTGTTGCGATAAGTATTTCACAGAGTGTGCAATACTTTAATTGTTTTTTCAATTTTTCTCCTCCATTTTCACTATTCAATTCTGCCACTGTTTTATGTACAATTTTGTGACGAAATGACTTTATATTGAAAAATACACATACTAGAGCCAAAATAGCTAAGATTGTAGCATCCAATGTCTCCATAATATGATTCGTTGATAAAATTTCGAATGCCACCTGCACCCAAGCGGATCCTATTTCCGATGACTCGCAATTACAAAGGTAAGGTGCATTCGATTTTACACCTTGAGTGAAAGTGGAACCCGAAGATATGCATCGATAAACAAGCTCTGTATATTTTGAGGCTGTTTCACATAAGCATAAACTAGTATGATAAAAAGAGCCGATTTGATTTTCAATAGAAACTTGACAGGTATTTCTGTCAAAATTGATGTTCTTCATTAAATGAGAGAAAAGTAGAATGTGTGGAAAGTAGTCATCGGAAGATTTCCATTTGTCTCCATTATCAAGAAGTTTAAGAAAAGTGTGTACATCTTCTGTTCCGTTCGTAGATAGACTATCCGTAGAGAAACCAACGAGTAAAAAGAGGATGCGACGAAACGGGTCAAGACTATTTGATACCATTCCAGTTGTTGAAGAAGTTAGTCTGAACACTCTTCTTGACCCTTTATGCGACCGAAATACTAAAAGAAGAACGTTTACAAACACCCATTTAGGAATATGTCTCAAGTGATCTTCAGGGGTTTCATTCGAGAACGAATTCACATTGATTGTGTTTGCAGAAGACGGAATGGAAGAGAAGCGAGCATGATATTCCATAAAATGAAGAAGTAACGAAGTGAAATGTGGGTGCGTGTAATAATTGAAAGTAGTGCGAAAGTACTTTTCAACTGTTTCAAGTGTTTTACAGCAATTGCACAAAGCTGCTCTGTGATACAGCTTGACAATAAGGCTTTCTAACGGAAAACGTGAGTAGGGGGAAAGGGATATTGATACTTTGGTTTCATTATGATTTTCATTGTGCAAAGGATTGCGGGCGAAGTCGCTATCAAAAAATGGTTCCGATGATAATCCTTTCATGTATGGTGCAAAAGCCGATTTTAAATCCCATTGAATACTATTCAATGAACTTAAAATAATATTTGAGCATTTTTGAATCAAAAGCAAATAATCTGAAGCTTGGATAAATTCTTTCGTGTCCTTACTTTTGATTTCAGAGCCATCTTCTTTCATGTGATAACATATTATCTGATTGAGAGACTGCCAATGAGTTGGTGATAAAAAATTGGAAACTTTAGTAGCAACTGGAAGCAATGATGAGACCATGCTTGCTTTGATATGCGATTTAATCTGGAATGGAGGAGCAGCTCTAACTGGGTTGACTGCATATGATACATCATGAAAGAGAATTGAAAGAATTACTTTTATAGGATCTAAATTAGACCTATGATGCTTTCCCTTGGAATCACTTTTGCTCATCGATGAGGATTGGAAAAAAATATTATACTGTGTTTCCAAGTTTTCCATGGCATGAAACAACAATGGCATTAAATCTGTAGGCGCAAGGATTTGTTTGATTGCGTCGTTCGCTTTGAGCTTTTCGTTGTTTTGACTGTTGATTCCAAGAACTTCCTCTAAATGATCTGTATTTAGTAATTCGACTTGATGAGTTTGGAGTGTACGAATGTAATGGCAAAGTGGTTTTGGTGAATAGAGAAAAGGCTTGATGATAATGTAAGCTATCGAAAAAATATTTTGACGAACTTTCAAAATCCATTTTCTAGTTTGCTGCAACGATGATGGTAATAGTGTTCCTGAACTTGTATCGGGACCGAATTTACGGTGAATTTGCCTTAAAATTGACAGAAGAAATAGATGTAACTCTGATATGCATACTTGAATATCATCATATGCAATGCGGTTCATATGAATTGCACTCAAGACGACTTTGGCTATTTTCCTGTGTTAAAGAAGATTTTACAGTCATTCGTATAAGGCATCTAAGCACATAAAAGAAGAAAAGAAGTAAACTCATTCTGTTCTTACCAAGGATGATCATAAATAATGGAACATCCTAATAACAATCGTAATATGAGTTCTGGTCTTTCATTCATCACATGCTGGTTTATGATTGTACAATTAAATCTCTCCATTACGAATTTGTCGATGTCTTTTCTTTCTTCATCATCATTACTTTTCGTATAGTTTGTTCTATCATCTTTATTGCAGGAAAACTCACTTTGACAAAATATGGATATTCCAAAGTAAGAATAGAAGAAGAAATGCATTAATGGGTCTTGTCTGTATAGCGATGTGGAATTATCTCTTGAATATATGGTACTCGAGTCGTCTGTGCTGTTTTGGATCAGGTCGCATGGATTTCGAAGGATACACTTGCTTACAACATCAATAATCCCTGTAGATATTGACTCACAAATTTCTTTCAAGTCAATAATCGTCTTATTGGAGCAAGCTATGTCGGGTTGCTTTGGGTTCACTGAAGTAAACATTTTGTTTCAGGTTATGACCGAAGTACCATTTTGGGCGCCGGAATTTTGTGTTTGAGCGAAGGGTATTACTTTCAATCTATCTTCTTTCAACTTAGATTTCCAATCCTATGGTTAATTTGATACCTTTTTAAATTGCAGAACGTTGTTTCAAACAGGGTGAATTGATGCAATTGCTCAATGGTCATGTTGGCAACAAAATAGCAAAGGCACCACTCTCTTGTTCTCGTCGCAGGTAGCGAGACAAATATGTAAATGGAATGATTTTGGACCAGGACAAAGCGGAAGCCATGACGTCATAGATATGAAATTGTTGCGGGCAAATCCTGGAATACGTGAGAGTAGAATTGGTAATTTTATTTAATGTTTTTTAGTTGCAAATCAGATTGTTGATTGCTCATTCCAGCAGTGATCACAATTTTCAGACCATAAAAGTCGAGGAACATCACTCTGAAAATATATTTTGGATGAGAAATCGTTTGGCCAGTAAAGGAGTGTAAGTATGTCAGGAAATCTGAGAAGACTAAAATTGTGTGTGGAAAATAAGTGAACTTTACTTGTTTGGTCGATTTCATTCCTTGAACCTGTAAATTAGAATTCTTTGATAGTACAGTATTTAAACAAGAAGCAAAACTACTGAAAAGAATATTATCCCCCTTTGTCGAGATCCCATAAGGTAAGGCTTCAAAGTCTTTGAGGTGAGACAACACTATAACTTTTGCATTCGCAAATCATATATTCAATCTATTACATCTGTAGAACATACATTGCAAAACGAAGCAATGAAATGTCAATCTAAAGGTTGAAAAGTGGAGGTAAACAGAAAGAAGAAAAAAATTGTGAAGCATATTGATTGTAGCGTTGTGACGCTTTAAGGATCTTTCCAGCAAAGCAAAAGACGACGAATACCATAATTTCTTATCAGGCATCGCAGGCGAACCACCATGATGATCAGTCTTCTGGACTCAGAATATTTTACGCCTTTATAATTAGAAATTTGGTACGGGTTTGTTGCAAACTCCGGCTGACTAATCAAGATAAAACAAAAACAATGTTGTTTCAAAAATCTTAAGTGTGTGCTTGGTTTGAAAGTAAAATAATAAAAAAAACATGGATACGATAGAATGTAGATGTGTGTGTGTGTGAGAAAGCTGCAAAGATCATGCAAAAAGGATGACGACTTCTGTTTCATATGAAACGTACTTCCTAACTATATAAACTCTGTTGAATCATCCTCTCTCTATTTGAGTGAAGATTTTGATAAATTTAGATACATAAAAAAAATCGCTGAAAATGTATAGTTACGATGCGAATTTATAAATGTATTGGCATTCTTTAGCCAAGAGTCAACGAACAAATAAATTTAATCGTGGAAACATCATATCTTTTTACGAAAGAATATGTAGGTGAGAAAGTATCTAATTTACTATATTCATGCCTCCCAAAATCATTGTTATCTTACCTACTTGTGAGGTGCGCTCACTATTTTTAACTTAAATAACAATTAATAAAAAAAGTGCATAAGATATTGTTTTCGAGGACATTCTCTTTAGGTCATCTAAATTGATCATGCTATCTATTCAGACAACCGCGTTAATATCTTTGCTTGCTGGTTCCAGCACTCTCGTCAATGGATTACAAGATTCCAGTCGTCTCCAGATTCATGTAAGTTTGAAGTAATAGGGCCACAGCTGACTTTGTTATTTTTGCGTATATATCGAATTTTGATGTAATCTTCTTTTATCATGTGAAAACAACCTCATAAAATTATCTCATACACACAATATCCCGTCCATGAATAAATGATGAATCCAGATTCCAAAAAGCCTTTTCAAAGAAAACGGATATGAACACCGTGAAGCACTTTTTGGAATCCCTCCATACGGAGGATCTATCACACAGAATGTATACTATGCCGATTCGGACTTATGTGACCCACGCGTAGACACCCGAGGTGGAGTTCCTACACGCCCCAATGATGAAAGTGGGGAACAACTTCCCTGGCCATCTCCTTATATTTTAATGGTCGATCGCGGAGGATGTACATTTGTCACCAAAGTGCGCAATGCCCAACGATCTGGAGCTGCTGGAGTTATTATCGCTGATAACACTTGTTTGTGTTCCGCTGGAGATGCGTGTGTAAACAAAGGTTTTGATTGTGAAGATCGTGAACCCATCATGGCTGATGATGGAAGCGGTTCTGATATTTCTATTCCATCTTTCTTGATGTTCAAAGAAGATGCTGATGTAATCAAAGACAAATTATTTGATAATTCAATGGTTCAGATTCAAATGTCTTGGGCTCTACCAACCCCTGATGATCGTGTGGAATACTCCCTTTGGACTACACCAACGGAAGCAGTTAGCAGAGACTTTGAACGTCAATTTCAACATGCAGCTGTCGCGTATGGAGAGAAAGCTTACTTTACTCCTCACATGTATATTTATGACGGAAGGGCTAGTGGATGCGTAGGTGCAGATGGAGAGGACGAATGTTACAATCTTTGTACTAATGGTGGTCGCTACTGTGCAACTGATCCTGATAATGATCTTGATCAAGGTATTTCAGGAGCCGATGTTGTGAAAGAAAGTTTGAGGCGCATTTGCATCTGGAGCATTTATGGTGAAAAAGATGGTGTTGGTGTCGAATGGTGGGATTACGTAAACGAATTTATGTATCGTTGCGCAAATGAAGGTTTCTTCAAGGACAACGGATGCATTAAAGAAGCTTATGAAGTAGCTGGAATTCAGGCAAAGAAAGTTAATACTTGTATGGAGGAGGCTGGTGGTTTAGACAGCCCTGAAGAGAATGCTTTGTTAGAAAAAGAACTCATTGCTAAGGATGTCGCTGGAGTTGTCATCCTTCCTGCAATGTTCGTAAATAAAGTCCCTATTCGTGGTGGGCTTGAATTTGCCACTATCTTTGGAGCAGTTTGTGCAGGTTATGCCGCAGGAACTGTTCCCAGTATTTGCAGAGAGTGTGAATTATGTCCCGATCAATTCGGTTGTGTACAGGAAGGATCATGCAAGTCTTTGACCAAAGCAGACGCTGCAGTATCCACGCAGACTTTTTCATTCTCTATGCTCGGCCTCTCCGCAATTTTCCTTGTTGTTGGTCTCATTCAGTACCAGAAGTCGAGGAGTGAAGTACGTTCGCAAGTGAAAGGAATCATTGCAGAGTATATGCCTCTCGACGTTGAAAACAACGACATGGATGATAATATTGAAATATCATAATCTTCGAAATGTATAGAAATGTGTCCAAGAATTTAAACTGTTTAAGAATATCTTATAGTCTTTTACTACATAAAATGAAATGGAAATGAAAAATAACCAGACTGTTGGAACACCACATGCAGCGCGTAAAGAGAGATGGCTTTCTCCTCAGTCCTAAATTCTTAAATAAATCTTGTCACACCACATGCAGCGCGTAAAGAGAGATGACTTTCTCCTCAGTCCTAAATTCTTAAATAAATCTTGTCACCAATTTGTATATTGTGTAACAATGACAACATATTTACAAGTTTTTTTAAGTCAGAATATTTTATTTGAATACTCCTTATACCAACGATACTGAGCGATTTGAATTTGTTCTGTATACATTCTCTTATTATTTTTTCTCTTTAACATCATGTTGCTTTATGTAAAATCAAACCAGAAAATAAAACAAGCGATCTTCTTTGACGACATGACAAGCAATATCATATTGTTGTACCTCATTGGATCCAATTGTGAGACTTCTATACCATTGAATCCTTTGGATAGCCTTTCTTGAATCCTTTCATTTTCATGAAAAGGAAGAATTATGGAAGAACAAACATTTTTAGAATTTTCGGATAAAATAGTATATCTTCGCTATCTTTTGTCTTATTATCAATGATTCTTCAATATCAC
>Ga0209092_10004844_pt1 | contig 11048 bp, 8 predicted proteins | sample FraStrMetagenome_FD_187446 | JGI IMG/M metagenome (GOLD analysis project Ga0209092, IMG submission 187446) | Marine eukaryotic phytoplankton communities from Arctic Ocean - Fram Strait ARC3M Metagenome (SPAdes) (version 2) | ecosystem: Environmental > Aquatic > Marine > Oceanic | place: Fram... | reverse complement strand
GTGAATTTTTTGTCTAAAATTCAATCTTCGTCGCTCCACTAAGGGGCCCGTGGTGCGTGTGTTCCCTCCAATGTGACATCACACGCAACCATGGTTAACAATATAAATTCTTTACTTACTTACTTACTTACTCAAATTGAAGTAGTGTCCATCCATACTTTTTTTTAAATATGCATTGTGCTTTGTTCCGAAAATAATGATTGCGAAGATTTTCATGGAGATTGGTGGTAAGTTTAGCTTGTTGTTCATTCCAAACCGTGAGACCTTCATTTTGGAATGTGTTGTTCAATTTTGTAGGTTTTGGTAGGGAAGTCCTGGCTAACTTGGCGAGCGTATCGCATTCTGTATTCATTTGTTCTATCCTGCTCAATTTGTTATACGGAATTTTTTCTGATTTGTGCGCTTTCACTCTGATATATGCGATTGTTGACTTTAGACTATCTCTTGTTTCCATCATTGATCGTAAGACATCGTGGTGGTGCATTCTTGGTGTGACATACGTAAAACTTCGTGCCGCTTCTAACACCCTATCATTATCACACGCCAATTCAATATCTGTTTGTTTGCCTGATATGTGTTCCATTGCGCACACTATGTGGAATGCTGCTAAAACTCCTACTGCTTCCGCTCGATATGAGTCTGCCTTTTGATGGTGGGTTGAATTATCTGGGACAGGCATGGGGAGAACAATTCGTCTGAGGCCGTTTTGGGTTTCAATAATGGTGGCTGCTCCCATATCAGATGTTTTATATGAGCCATCAGATGCTATTCTCATTTTATCGTCCATCATATCATTAATATATTCATCTGTGATGGATTGGACGATCGTTGGTACGTATTTATATAGCCATTCTGGTGCCTTGTCAAGAATTAGTTGTTGATACAATGTCGTTGGTGGGTTAGAGATGGGTTGATTCATGAATTCTGCCGCGCCATCAAAAAGAGCTTCGGAATGTTTGTTTTCTTCCACCGTAGCGCCCCACATGTCATTTGATTTATGTAGGCATAAACTAATAACATCTTTGACTTGATACCACTTTCTATTGTTTCGTTTTGACATTCGTCGATTCTCATCGGATGTGTACCGCCTAAATCTAGTTGGTGACAATTTTTTAAGGAGATATCTTTGATGAGGATCGTAGTACCAGATGAAGGATTCAAAAGTGTTAGATTTCCATCGGCCCAACTGCTTGGTAAGTCTGTTTGTATTAGAACCCATGCAAAAACATGCTCTGACAAATTGTTTCCATATCTGGAGTTCTCTCACGGTTGTTTTTTTTGAGATATTTGTTGAGTATGATGTGATATGCATTAAACGTCGTTTTCCTTCGACCGATAGTTTTGATAAGTTTGTACCGTCACCGGTACTAATATCCGATAGGCTAATCGCATCTATATATCGTCGGCACTTATTGAGAATTGTAAGTGTCCCCTTGCTAACTCCTTTTTGTACAAATACGTCCATGATGGGTGGATCATATTGCCTTTTTGCCTGGATGTTTGCTTTCCATCCTCTAATCTGCAGTTTTTGGTCAAATACAAATTTCCAGAGACTTTTGATCCATGTTTCCGGAAGAAGATGATGGAGTTGTGAGTAATTTGCATTTAACACAATGTCATATGTACCTACAATGCTTTGAGCGATTTGTAAACTCAAATTTAATTGCTTCCAACAAATACTCTCAGAATAACTTTTGAACACGAGCTCCGCAAGTTTATTTGATTCTTGTTCATAGTACATGTCGGGAAGTCCCAGTCCTTGGTATTGGTGCGGTAAGTAACGAAAATCATTTGGAAACTTTGAACTTACACCACATTTTGGGAGACATTTACTATATAATTTATTTGAGATCATTATACAATTTGCTTCTGTTAGTGTTAGGGCTGGGAGAGGGTATAATATTGATCAAGAAACTTTTGATAGTGTTGCTTTTAGATTCTGAGACGGAAAAAGTCGGCTTGAGCTCATACGGGTATTCCATTTTTCGATTGTATTCAAAAGTGCTTCAATTTGGTCCTTTTCTTTACCATCAGTGCGTTGTAGGATGCCTAGGTATTGTCGAGGATCTTTTTCAGAATATTGTTGTATGCTGACCGGCTCGTTGGCGTCTCCGGGGATGGTTATACAGTGTTGAGTTCTGTTTTTACGAGAATCAAACCTCATCATTGTCCATGCGCATTTTTCTGGACGCATTGCCCCTCCAGTCACTTGGAGAAGGTGTCGCCATGTGTTGATTGCTTCTTGTGCCTTTGCTACCAAGTGTTGTAGATTATTATTTGGATCAGTCAAGAAAAGTTCAGTGTCATCTACAAACGCTATTAAACTGAGGATTATTTCTTCCTTAGTGATTGGAGATATAAACTTCGAGTGAAATTGCATATCTTTCATTACCTCAATCATATGGGTACTAATCATAGTCCAGAAAGGGGCGGCACCTGTATTGCCTTGGCCTGCTCCCTGTAGGTTGTCTCCTGAGAAGTATCTCAAGGAATCACCGTATGCCGTCCTTGTAAAATGTTTTGCATGGTGGAGCGGCGCTAATAAGGGTTTGATGACTTGGTTTGGGATTCCCCATTTCATTGACGCCATTGCTATGATCTTGTGCAGCATTCGATCATAGCAATTTGCTGCGTCTGTTGATATAATTGCCATTGGTCTGTTTAATAGCCTTGCATTGTCTAGAATCAGTCGTTTTGTCAGTCCACCGTCCGTTGATTTTTTTCCTTTCCGACCTCCGAGATGCTCAGGGGGTAGCCGGTTGTTACGCTCTGCATCTTTCATCATCCTTCTTGTAACGAACACTTTGCCGGATGCATTCCAATCAGCCTCAGAAATTATGATTGTACGCAGCGAGGAAACGTGGATGGAGTTTTGTTTTTTAAAAGACATTATGTCTAGAAATGTATACCATCGATTGTATGCAATTCCTGATAGGAAGGGAAGATTCATGGAACCAGTAAGGATTTTTAGTAGCTGTGGATCTAAGCATAGTGCTTTGTATACAGCATTATATCTTCCGGACCACGATGATGCTTTTTTCTCCTTGATAGATTTCCATACTGATTTAATTTCAGTTTCCGTCATTTCCGATGGCTGAATATCGACTTCATTCTGGATTTGAAGCTTATCCATAATTTTACACACCCAGGGGTTGAACATTGGAGGGTACGGGATATCGCCCGTCTGGATTGCCCTAGACCATTTTGTTTCAGCATAGTTACCCATTTTTTTATGGATTACTGGATGCATCATGGGTGAATCATGTGATGAAGTGTATTTTACCTTTGTTTCTTCCTGGATTCTTTGCACAATATCGTCTGGGTCAGTAGCTTCTTTATTGGTATCATTTGAAGTATATGTGACCCGATTGACCCTATTTGATAATCCTCTCTTCGGAAAAAAACGACTCATTTGTTTACCATTCTCTCTAGCACTTTCCGTATTCATGATTCTTTTCAGAATTGATGCTTTGGTTCCGTTTCCGTCTGCCGCATTTGCTGATGCTAGGTCTTCGTAAAATCTTTGTCGTTCCGTTGGGGCATGGGGAATGAATGATATATACTTCAGTTCTGCTTCTTTAAGGTTCACTTTTATGACAGGGATTGGAAGCGACATAGGATTTTCAACTTGCACTCCTTTTGCAAGTCTTCGGATTGTCTTATTAGACACTTTTTGACCTAATTTTTTCTTGAGAACTAAAAGCCATAGACGTTTTTCTTTTAAGAGTTCATGAAAAATACTTGAGTAAGGTATCTCTCCAGAATATATTTTTCGGCATTTATGGATACCTCTCTGAATTCCTCTACCCAATTGTTCATCTATCACCTCCTGTTCCTTCTTTATCGCTTTAGAGTCCTTTGAACCAGTCTTCACGGCTTGAATTAGTTCATCAATTTTCTTTTGGAGACCTGTACTTGAGTAATGATTCTTTGAATATTTTATAAATTTCTTGTAAATCCTAGGATCATTTAATTTTAGTAATTTGATTTGTGGGGGTTCGACTTTATACATCGGAGCCCCTAAAAAGGAAGAAATAGTAATATCTAGAAACATATTTCTATGGTCCCCTTGAACTCCAATCCCTTTGCTCAGAATCCCTGCTTTGCTTATAGATAACGATGGTGATATGTAGATCGCCGATATGGGTACGGATCCTTTGTGGTGGGTAGGGGGAATTGGCTTTCGCAAGTATGATTGAAATGAATTTTGTAAGTTGAGGTTTTGCATCATCCGAGTGAAAGTACCATTATTGATATCCTCATTTACATCAATCATGAGTATAACATTAATATCTTTTTTTATTAGGTCTTCCAGCTCATGTTGGATATCCTTATCAAACAATTCACGTGGGGTGGTAGACAACGATTTTTTTCGGATGTATCTCATATGTTGATCGTAAACGGTCGTCAGTTTTGAAGAATGAGGTTTCATACCTGGACGATACGCCGTAATTACTCTTGTTCTGTGATTACTTTGGCCCTGGAATTCCATCCATGTCCATCGACCGAGACCCCTATTATCCTTACCTGAAGTTGTCATTCGATGTGATACTTGGTTGACCACAAACATGCATGTTCCTCCTCTTTGACAGCGTCCCATTTTCTCTGTAACGTTGTGGGAGGTAACTGTCCTGAATTCTCTCCACTTGTTTTTAATTCTGTTATAAAAACTGTTCGAATGATTAAGCATAGTCCAGTTCACGTTCGTCTCGGCTAGTCCAATTAGATCTGCTCTACTCTTATATTTAAGAAAGTGGAGGCTACCATGGGACTTGGTTGAGGCATGGTTAATTCCAATACCACAGGGGTTGGTGTACCAGATTCTTATTACGTTTTTGTCTTTATTCTTGTAGTAGTCGCCAAATGTATTATCTTCGTGGTGGTGGGTAGGGAATGATGTCTTGGTATCTGCTACATATTCTGAGATCCTTTGGTTCTTCATTATTCTTATAGTTCGCTTGATTGATGACTTAGATTGTTTGGAATACGGATGCTTCAGTTTCGATTTGGGTACTTTATTTTTATTTTTGTTACTATTATTATTTTTATTATTCACTACACTGACATAAATTTTTGATGCTAGAATTTTTTTATTCCTTGGTACTTGTTCAAGCCAGGCTCGCATTAAGGCCTGGTCTGAGCTCCCTTGGAGACTCATTTGCTTCCAGCATGATCCTTCCCATTTTCATAATTTTGGGAGGACGATGCCTTAATTGCGTTATCCAAACTTTGGTTTGACTGGCGGATTTGCTTTTCCAGTTGCTCTATAGACAGAGAGCTTTCGATCGTCGAGGTATTCGTTTCCTCGGCTGTACTCAAATCTTCCTTTTCTCGATTTTCAGTGTCAGTTTCCGAAGATATTGATGCTGCACTCTTCTGGTCGTCAAAGACATAGCACGAGGATTTTGAAAAGGAAATTGAGGTTAGGTTACTGGCAGTACTTAATGTTTCATTTTCACCTTGCATATCAATTAGTTTTTCTCCTCCAATAATATTTTGTGGAACTTTAGATTCCATCTCTAGTTTAACTCGTTCAAGATCTTCAGCGTCAATAGTAAGGAAATCCAGAGAATCATCATCGAGATCACTTTCTACTTCGTAACGTAGTGCATCATCTTCTTCTGTCCTAAACTGTTGAGTTACGGGATCAAAGGTTTCTGATCTTTGTTTTTCGATTGCTTCAAGAGAGAAGGTACCAGATAGATTCGCTCCTGGGTATAAATGCATGATATATGTGGAGAGAGATTTCATAAAAGATATAGCTTTATCATCTTTGTCCGGCCTATAAATTACAACGCATTCTCCTGGGTTACGCCAGTGTTCATCAATAGATCCGAAAATTTTTTTGCCGTCTCTATTGTCTCTTATGTTGGTAACGATTTTTCTGATTGATATATCAGTATTCTTGATCTTTTTATCAAGGCTGATGATTTGTGAGCATGATGTGCGCTTGATTTGTGATAAGAATGCACGGTGTTTATTCACCATATACCTGTGCTTTTCTTTATTGCTATCTTTCATATGGATGTTATAGTCTGCCATCAAGCGATATTTAACTCCCATTGGATAGGATTTATTTCGAGATAGGATACGGAGGAACCTTTTAACCTGGGTCACCTGATCAAATGGACATTCCACATGCATTGCATAAAGCTTATCCTTTTGAGCTATTTCATATTGCCCACTGAGAGCCTTCCATGCTATACCAGCTGTTATTGTTGCTCCGGGTACATTGTGTGCTGCTTGCGCATACATTTTTGTAACCGTGTTGCTCCACTTCTTACCATTGAGTGAGTTAGGCGCGTATACTAGCCATCCTACAGACCTGGTGTTATGATGCTGAACGGTGCACTCGTAAAGTCGCAAATCTTCTCCTTTTGCCCATCCTCTGAAGTCCGTCTCAAAGGTTTCCCTATCTGAGGTAACTGGGAGTCCAATTCTTACTTTAACATATATTTGACCACCATTATTTTGTGGCCTGGCGTTATCAAAATATCTTTTCAGTGAAGTGATGGTCTTTGGAAATTTGTCAATATGGTCTAGGCCCTGTTGAACTGTATCATCATTCCATTGTAGAATTTTGACTCCCTCATCGAAAGATTGCATTTCACTGAAAATCTGTTGTAGGTATCTTCTTAGACCTTCTGTTCCCTTGAACTCCGCGGATATTTTAAAGCTCATGGAATATCTCCAAGAATTCATGGCTACGCCCGACAACTTAGTTTGGATTTTCTTCTTGCCTTGGTGCTTACCCACTTTTAGACTGCTAGGCAATGCTGACTTTGGGGTGAGTTTCCGTTGTTTTTGGTCTCGAACGTCTTCATCTCTGATCATCTTGATCGATCTTCTGAGAGTTTCATCCGACCATAAAAAATAACCACTGATTTTTGTTGCTATATTATCTTTTTTGTTTCTTTTGTAGTATACTTTAGCGAGTGTTTCCGAGTCCATATTATTAATTTCAAGGTCTGATAGGTCTGGATGGATATCTTGAGTATCTTGTAGGAGTTGCACTGTCTCTTGATTATCATTTTCAAAGATAGTATCTAATTCGTTAGCTCGCTTGAATAGCGCATCTCTTACAAAAGTGATACGCCTTCATAGCCATTCAAAAGATTTGTTTTCCATTTCTCCTACTTCTTCATCAAAACCCTTATCCAGTAAATATTTTTTATATACCATTTGTGCTCCAATTTCGCTTAAGTTGTTGATCTCTTTATTGGTCATCTTTGCTTCTAGTTTGGGTAATCGACTCAAGTCCCCTTGGAGCTGTTCTCTCTCTTCCGCATCCACTTCATCGCTCATTTGCCGTACCATTTCATCGAATTCTTCTTTTTCTGGATGTAGACTCCATTGTTCAATCGCTACGCCTATTTCAGTCACTAAAAATTCGTCATTCAAATCGTTGCATTTATTCGTTGATCCAATAAAATCGTACCAATTTTTTAGATGTGACTTAATTTCCAATGGAGGGATGCCTTCTAAGTTAGCGGTCATTTCTTTATTTCCTAGAAAATATTTCGTTGCGCTCATAGTTGGTTTACAGTTTTCCATTTCGAGAATATGGATCGTTTGCTGGATTAGTTTTTCTTTGGTGAGAAGAACAAGCGTACTTTTGTCCACCGGGTCTTTGTGTTCGATACGTTTGTGATAGACGAACGTTTCCAGTTGTGTCTTAGTAATATCATCGAATTGGTTTTCTTGGATCGATTCTGAGTTTTGAATATTTTCCGTAATACTTCTCAACATTTCATCTTTATCCTCGTATGCAGACTCGTTCTCTATCTCATCTCTTATCTGTTCTAAGACCTCTTGGGTGTATTCCATCAAATCTGCATCAGTTGAATTCAGTAGCTTTCCTTCATCTAAATTATTTACTTTTCGCCATATAGTCATGATTTTTCTTAACTTTTCGCTCGGGAATAGTTTGAAGTTCTTCTTTGATTGGTACATGATGATTTCTCTAATAATGGAGATAGTTTCCAAACGTTGTTCTTCTGATTTTGGAGTGAAATTATCCTCTGTTAAGATTTGTGATTCAAGGTCCATCTCGAATGGGGGTGGTTTCTCTTCTTCAAGTTCACTTCGCGCGTTTTCAAGAATGTCCAATAAAACATGTCGCAGTTGCTCGTTCTCTACTGATTCAGTTGGTTCTTTTTTGTACTTTTTCCAATTTTTTGCGTGATGTTGGAGTACAAAGAGATCTCTATGTAAATCTTCGTAGTATTCCGACGTTTCCAGTTATGCTATTGTATCTTTTATCGTCGATTTAAGATCCCTTTCCCTATTGTATTGGACGGAGCGAAGAACTTGTTCGCGGATATATTCAATACCTTTGTTGGGTAATTCAGACATACAAGCAATTTGGGTACCTGCTCTGTTATGGTGGAGGAATTTAATAAGTTCTTGTTCTGAATAGTCGATGAGATCCGATTCTACTTTTGCGTTCGAAGGATCAATTAACACGTTTACTCTTTTGATTGTAGGGGGTATCACTTCGACATCCATCTTGTTTTTCACTTCATTACTCCAATTTGTGAATGCTGACTGTAGTTCAGGTTTTGTCATACTGAGGATGTCCGTATCATTATCCTGATGATTCTGCCATTCTAATGCCAATTCACGTAACTGGTTTAAGGTTGCTTTTTGAATCATATCTTCGTTAATGTTTTCCATTAAGTCATAGAGTTCCTCTAAGTCCTTGGGTTTCGTCTTCAAGAAACTATTTTCTTTTGACTGCGTATCAATATCCATATCATTATTCGTAGAATTCAGATTTCTGATTGAATTGTCCATAGTTTTTGATACCTTTTTCTCTCTATCCTTGACAATCATTTTCTTTTTAGTTTTGATTGGTGATCCTTTTGAAGGAGTCACCGTACGGGCTGCTTTTGCCGCTTTTTTTGCTGTTCCTGCCATTGGCTGTTTGCAATTTTCAGGAAAATTTCGTTTTTCTAGTATGTTTCTACGTATTCTACGTGTTTGTGTTCGTTGACTTTACGAGGAAGTGGTTGCTATGCTGTAGTAAACGTTCTGTCCATCGTGAACCATTTGCGCTTCGGTTCATCTGTAGAAAAGTCTATTTCTTTTACAAAGGATTTATGTATAATAGATGCGCTTGCGCCGCTATCTAATAATATTTTTACTATTTTAGGTTTACGCAACCGTTTATTATTTTTAATATTTTGGTCCGTATAACCCGCCTTTTGGTTCTCTTTTTTGAGGTCTCTTCTTTCTTTATGTCTGGGAAATGTTTCCCAAACACAATTGGAACGAAGTCTTTTGACTTCATGCAATTTTTATTGCTCTTGTTTCTGGAGTGGCTTGCCAGATATGATCTCATGGATTCATAATTAAAATTTGCATTTAAACATTCATCAAGAGAAATAAATTTCACTCGTTTATTAGAGTTAACATTTAAACTAAAAATTTCGTCTGAGTCTAATTTTCATTCACTATCCAGTTCGTGACTGGAATCGCTCCTCATTGAATTGGCCTCTCCGGAACTAATTGACATTTCTGCAAATTTATCAATGCTCTGCATCTCCTCGCCTTTCTTTTTCTGTTTCTTAAGTAGTTTCTTAACTTTCTTTTCAACTAGGGAATTCATCTCTTCATGGGGCACGTAGTCTTTATACCGTGATGAACCTGTCTTCCATGGACGGTTCTTGAATTGCGTACAACGAAATTTCGTCTTCTCCACTGCTGCTGCTGCTTTCTTTTTCTACTTCAATGAAGCAAAATTTTGTAAATCAGTACAGTCATTAGAATCATGCGTGCATAATCCATGAATCAAACAGTACTTACGTGACCTACTGTTGTCATCTTCATCTTCAAAAGTATATTTCTTACGTTTCTTGCTGCTTTTGGCTTCCTTGGTAGGTTTCTCATGTGCAGATTCAAACAATTCAAATCAATTGCAGGTCTCTAACAAATCTGCTAGGTAATGCTGTGCATAGTTAAACCCTTGCATGAACAAATTAGTCGTCATCCATGTTTCCGGTAGGACGTGGTACAGCGTCTCTACGAGTTCATCGTCAGACATTACTGTAGCAACTTCCTCAGTATCCATTGGAAAGAGGGTGCAATGATTATTAATTTCTTGCACTCTAGTGAAATATTCACGAGTGGTCATCTCTTTAGGCTTCCGAAGTAACCTACCCATGTAGCGCTTTTGTTCGCGGTATGCATGTACCGGAAAAATATGAGCTGTTAGCTCTTTCATAACATTGTTAAACGCTGCTGCAGTACGATCATTAGGCAGTTCAAGAATTTTACGTTTTCAGAATGCTAGTGCATCTCTAGTCAATGCGCGTTCAGAATGATTAAACATACCAGGTTTCCAAAATTGTTGTCCTCATTGCGCCGAGCAAACCTTATTAAATGCATATTGAATTGAAAGAATAATCGAGGGAAATGAAAAATTATAGAGCCTTATATCTAAACCATCGAAGAATATGATGACATCATGCAGAATTATGTATGTACAGTTTATGCTAGTCATATATCTTTTTCATAAGTTTTGTAGATGTTTCTATAGAGACTAGATTAAATAAGCTCACTAATTGGTTTTATACTACTTTAGATTCAATCTTTATCGTTTACTTTGTAATTGCAGTTCTAAAACAGGTGAGAACCTTAATATTGATTTAGATTCACTTACACTTCTTATCGAGTAAACTTCATATTCAAAACATCTTTCTCTTTCATTGTAAATTAATTTTATCGTATATTGTTCACTATTATTGTTAAAACCTTTACAAAAGCAACCCTTAATCGTCTCATTAATGTCAAAAAGGTATGATAGAGTGATGATTCATAGAGATATTAAAGCTGTTCAAAAACTATTCACCTTTGATGAAAATGGTGACTTCATTCCTCATAAATTGAATTCAGTTCAGCAAAATTACTTGTATACTTCATGAGGTGGAATTATGGAATGGTCGAGAATTGCAGGAAGAAAACTATGGCGAAAAGGGGTCACTTTTTGAGAACTGGACGTTAGATGAATATGAAGATAATGAAGCAACAATTTGGATGCTCATGGA
>Ga0209092_10004843_pt1 | contig 11048 bp, 6 predicted proteins | sample FraStrMetagenome_FD_187446 | JGI IMG/M metagenome (GOLD analysis project Ga0209092, IMG submission 187446) | Marine eukaryotic phytoplankton communities from Arctic Ocean - Fram Strait ARC3M Metagenome (SPAdes) (version 2) | ecosystem: Environmental > Aquatic > Marine > Oceanic | place: Fram... | reverse complement strand
TCGGGAATGGCGGTTGGAACAGTAATGAGCTTATCATATCGCCCATTTTATGAAGAGTCCTCCCTTAGTTCAGTCCAATCAATAGAACTTTTGCTAATTTAATGATGGTTCGCCCGTAATGAAATAATTCGTTGATTCACTCTTGTCTGATTTTGTATTGTTCAAGTCCAAAAATGTTCATTCAGCCCTTCATAAATATGTTGTGTGATACCTCAGTGTGCAATTTTTTATGAGGCACGAGCTTAGTTGTAGTTGGTAATAAGTCGTGGGGCAGTTGTACCTCTCTCTAGTAGGCGTCCATTGTTTGTTTGTGGCTGTGTTTGGGATACGGTATGTTGTTTTTGTTTTAGACGACACGGGTATACTCTATGACATTTTGGAGAGACAGGCCAGACGGGGTCTTGTATCTTCATATATGGTTACCAGTAAGCCCATTGGGATAAAATTTGAATATGTATCACATGTCATGTACAATCTACATGTATTAATGATACTTGTGCACTATATATATATGTACACAAATGTAACGGGATTTTTTATTATAAGACTAACAAGAAGAATTGTTTCTAAAATAGCTGAGAAAGGAATTCTAAGTTTACGACATGTTTACAGGGTATCGGTTTGGTTTATCACTTTTTTATTCGAAGTATCATTTTTCATGAGACGTACGAATATGTATTTAAGTATGTTTCATGTTCCAATCAAGTCAAGAGGGGTATGAGGTGTGAGTACTTGGAGTAACAAGGGACCTTGGCTAGTCCACGTATATTCGAAATACGAGTGGAAAATAACGATTTCGTTCACTTGCGAGGGAGAATCTGTACGTCCTTGTTGCGTGTTGGGTGTTAAGATGAGCAATTGTGAAGTGATGCCGACTGGTGTAGAAACGTTTTGATCGAGAAAAGACTAAAGGATTAACCATAATTCTAGGACAAAATAACATTGAATTAATGCTAATGACCTGGATGCAGGATCTATGTTGAATGTTCGTTATTTTAGAGGTACTAAACTAAGAAATAGGTTTTTCAAGAAAACGTGGGCGAAATAACTATGAGATGTTTTTTTATGTTGCTGATCATGGCGGCAAGACTAACCGACATCACAAGTGAATTCATGTTGCGATTCTAAGAAAAAGAAAATAGATATCTTTATTTCGAGAATTCATGAAAGTTACAAATTTTCATATGGACTATGCGTACAATCACAATGGATTACGACTTTTTACGGGGTAGAGAGGAACTGTTTGAATAAGATCGACTCCTTCGCTTTGTCAATTTGCTTCTCTTTTCCTTTCGGCCAATCGAATTCGAAGATGTAGATGCTATGCTGCTTCCACGACTCGAGTAGGAAGAGCTACGAGACCTCCCCCTGCGATATCTTCCACGTGAGTCACTTTCACTGGAGTAAGACGAAGAGCTACTTAACGAAATTGACGATGAACCAGAAGAACTTGACCTGTATCGACGTCTACGGCGATAACTTCGCGACGTCGAAGAAACAGAGCGAGATCGCCTTCGCCTGTGCCTGTCCCTCGTTGACAGTGAAGAAATTGTGGTTTTGCTTGATATGCTTCCACTTCTCGAAGAACTTCTACTCCTACTGCTGCTTCTCGAAGAACTTCTACTACTTGATCCGCTACTTGATGCACTATTGCTCATAGATGCTTCAGAACTAGAAAGATTCTTACTTCTTTCCCTTCTACGCCTCTTCGAAGATGATTTGTTCTCTTTCATGCTTTCTCTCTTTTTTCGGCTCTCCTCCATTTCTTCAGCCTTGCGTCTCTTTTCATACTCTGCTTTGCGTGCGCCTCTTTTCTTTTTCTGTAATTCTTGATCAAATGACATTCCAGAAACAAACTTTCCCTCCACAATTCCAAAGGCATCTCTCATCCTTCTGTTTTCCTCGTCCTTTAATTCTGCACGGCGATGCGTATCGGTAGTCACCTTGGCTTCATTTCGTTCACTCCGACGTTTTTCTACTCCATTACGATTATCCCATCTACCACGCCGATATTGGTTGCGATAGTGTCGATCACTTTTACCATCACCATCACCATCACCATCACCACCTGCTTTATGAGGTACAAGAGCAGTAGATGATCCTTGTGCTGTCCCTTCTTGGATCAAACCAACTTTTTCTTCCTCAGCCTTGGGCTTCGCCATCTCAATGGCAGCCCTACGCTCAGCCTTCCTTCGTTCCCTCTCTGCTGCCTGCTCCCTATTAAATTCACTTTGAAGTCGATCATGTCGAATTTTCACTAACCTCTCAATCTCCTCCGGCGCATAGTTATTGCTAGTATTTCTCTCCAGCGACAAGCGATATTCCAACACAGAATTTGCAATTTTTCTCTTCTTTTGATGCTCTAACAGTTTCGTGTTGCCCTTTTCATGGTTGCTTCGTTTGGGTATCCGATCATTCTTGGTGTTGCTATTTCCACCAGGACCCCGTACATTCTTACCCGTTGTCCATCGTTCGGAAGATGGTCGGACGTAACTCCTGTTTGCTTGTACATGTCCTGACGTCGCCGTGCCTCTTACTGTCCGTAGACCGATTCCATTGTACATGATGATTAAGGTTATCCAGTCACTGTATCCTGTGCGCTGTGATGTGATGAGATGAGATGAGATGAAATGTGGATGGTCGGAGCAGGTACGCATAGGCGTAGCTGGAGGAAGAGGGTACACTGGTACTGTCATACTGTCACATACTTATCGACTGGCTCTCCCTCTTTCTCTTACCTCTAGTACAATGTATTTGATAGAGAGACAGAGAGAGTGCTTTCATAAGGCACGTAGAAAAGGTCGTCTTTCTTTATCTATTTATATACCATGGTGTAATAATTCAATAAATGTACATGTAAGTCTTCGTGTATCGTGTAGTCTAACAAATAATTCAACGCAATACCTACCGGTATGTGGAGATGGATATATAAAAGGTTTCTCAGCCTTAAATGAATATTTATCAATGGACATGTCGACATAATAATTCTGGTGTGGACATATCCAATTCTACTGTACGTCAAGCTACATAATTTCTCTTTTTTCTTACATTTTTTCCGATCCCCCAATCCCAAATTTATCCAACGAGGAGGAAGAGTCTTTGTAACAGAGAGCAGAAAAAGTAAAGCAGTACCAGCATCAAAGTAAAACCAGGTCTAACTTACAAGGAAATTCCGGAGTGTAGAACACGCATATTTTGACAAAAGTCTGTTTTACAATAAGTTGGCAGATAGGGGCAAAGAACTTGGTTCGAAAAAGCAAAAACAAAAGCAAAAGCAAAAGCAAATCAAATAAATACTAGTTTTGATAGTATATTTTTCAAAGCTGGGAGAAGTTTCACCTCGAGTACAACAGTTGGTTAACGGAAAAAAGAATGAGTGCTATTCGACCGGATGGTTGGGACCAATGCACGACTCTAGAAAAAATACTAGCAAGTGACGCAACCCGGGATGCTAATTTTTGGAATCTTGTAAAACAAGTCGTCAAAAGGTCCCCTGATGATTTAATGACGAGAAGGAAATTGGCGAAGAAGAGGAAGGCGATACTCTTTCATCATATTGTTGGAATGGATCCGCCACATGATGTGATACGTGCGATATGTGAGGCTAGACCAGATGGTCCGAAAACACTAGATGGTGAATATGGTTATCCACTTCACAATGCTTGTTACGTAATGAAGAACAGACCTATTGGAGATATGTTGACCTCTGCGTATGTAACGAATATTATAATTTTGATACACCACAATCATGATGCGTTCAAGTTCAAAGTACGCGATGAGTACCCTTATGAAGTTATTTCAATTACATTCTTGCACTTTGCTGAACTTATTCAAATAATCAATTCTCGATTTTTGCCACGTGAGGAGGTACGGATAAGAAGAGGTGAAAGATGTAAACGTCAACTGGAGGATATGATGAAGTTTATGAATTCTTTGGTTTTAAAATATCCAATGGTTGCTGAAGGATCGAAGCAGACAGTTTTTGAAAATATTTGCAAAGGCTGGCAAGTTTACCAAACATTTAGTGAAGGAAAAAGTTCAGACGAGAAGTTGAATCCAGTAAAGAAATACTTGGCAGCAAAATTAATTGTTCGCGGTGTTGCTGTTGAGCCTGTTAATTTCTTATGTTTCTCCCTTCACAAAGATCATCGTTATTTGATGGCGAAGTATGGTAGTATGCAGAAACTTTTCAAGAATTCACGTGAAGAATTCTGTAGGAAAGATTCAAACGGAAATACGCCATTGATGGCTTTCATAAAAGATGCATTTTATGTGGACAAAAGTTTTCCACTTCCTAAAAGAGACTTTCGACGACAAGAACGTTCTTTATTTTATGAGTTATTGCATTATGGATCTGAGAGTCTAAGGATTTGTGATAGCGAGACAGGCCGTTTGCCCCTCTATTGTGCAATTTTAAGGGGTATGAAGTGGAGCAGGAGCTTAAGAAAGATGATCGAGAAATCACCAGAGGAAGCAGTGTCCACACGCGATAAGTTAACACGCCTTTACCCTTTTATGGAGGCAGCGGTTGGGAATAAAGCCGACCTTACAACAGTTTTCCAACTTTTACGAAGGAAACCAGATAGAGCTGAAGGTCTTAGTCGTACATGGTATAGAATGAATCAAGATGATAAAATACAGCGATTAAAGTCGCAAAATGTGGAACTCACGGAAAGGGTTCGAAAATTGGAAAAAATGGTAGCTTGGTTAGCTTCTAGAACAGATGGTACGCCGAAAAAACAAAGAAAGAAACTGGCAGAGCGGGAGGAGGAGTGATATTTAGTACGTTCCCTACTCAGCTTCAAAATTAAAACCTTCTTTTTCTTAACATCAAAACTAAGCGCTATGAGGCAATGGATTACTAAGATGTACTTGAAGTAAGAGATTCATGACGAGTCAATTAATACTTCGAATCCTGCCGAATAACAAAAACGACGAGTTCTAAGTTCTAAATTATGCGACTTATTTATGACTTGACCCAATCGTGTTGAACGGATACATGTTAATTATCCACGTACGCGTATTATATGTTTCGATCATATAACAACTGCTACTACTCCTCTTCCGAACCTGTAACTGATGAAGAGGATGAGTTGTAACTACAAGTAACTGATGAAGAGGATAAGAGGATGAGTTGTAACTACAAAGTAATTTATACCTGGTACAAGAGTAGAAGTTAATAAAATAAAAGCATACAGTTTAAAAAAAGAAACTAGTAAGTGGGCGTTCCCCTTATTTTTCTACCCCTACGGGAGAACCTAAATCACTTTTGACCTGTACCGTGTACCTTTACCGGGGACCGGGGGTACTCTTTCGAGTGCGATGTTTGGCAACGAGAGAAAAAAACCAAAAACAGAAGGGAATAAAATCATACAGTTTTAAAAAAACCTCTTCCGCGATCGGGGTCAGATAATTGCTCAAAACCAAGCGGACAGCAAATAAGCATTGCTATTTTCATTAAATCGAAATCACTTCGTGAATCCCCTTTATTTGAATTGTTCAAGGTAAGCCATTACCCCATTACTTTATCCGTTGCAACATTTTCAATTCAGTGGATCATCCCATGATTTGGCTAATTCTGTTTATTACGTTAATATTTTCGGTTTAAAAAATGGCGCAATAAAGAAATACCCTAAATTATGAATTCTCGCCAAGATCAATTTAGCAATCAACAACAACAACAAATGATGATGCAAGCTCAGGCTGCGGCTCAGGCACAGGCCCAGGCAGCTGCCCAGGCTCAAATGCAACAAACTCAAAAGTACATGCAACAAGGAGCTCCGGCTTCACAACCTCCGATGAATAACATGCCACAACCGCAACCGCCAGCAAAAACAATTAACCAACAGGCATTACCAGTTCGTGCATACTTGGACCAAACAGTTGTTCCTCTTCTACTCGATGGAATGTCGGAACTTGCGAAAGTTCGACCCGATAACCCTGTTGAATGGCTTGCTGCTTACTTGCTTAGAAACAACCCTCAACGCTCTTCTCAGCAGTCGCAACAACCTCAAGCTTGAGGAAAGGATTTGTAGTATAACAACGGTGTTTATATGATCTTTGCTTTACACAAGTTATATCCTCTCGCGTGGTCGCGTAGAGATGACATAGCTATTCGCCATGGATGTTGCAACAATTCGAATAACATTTGTCAAAAATATAATTCTTCGAAAGGGTTTAAATGAATTTCTATTATTTAGTGAACATTTCCTTGCAAGCACGAATAGTATCCTTAGCTGACATGCACTTCACAAGTCTTATCATATAATCAAATCTACTTAATTTTTGTCCAGAAAAAATACCGTTTGAACCGTTGCAGGTAATTTTAGACACACATGAAAAGAAGATGAAATAGATTCCACCTTGCGAGGCATTTAAGTCTTTCCAGACCCCTACGATTCCTCTAATGAGTCGTTGACTTTGGGGATGTATTGGGTAGTTGACTTCAACCGTCGTTGTCGTTTGTTAACGACAAGCACAGAGCTGTGCACAAAACAAACCTAGTTTTTAAAAAAAAGTACACAAATTTCAAATTTCGCTCAGTTCGAGGCGAAGAAGCTCTGGTTATTTGGAAAGCTCTTCCCACACAACGTGAGAGATACTGCACGGTCCATCTTTAAGTCGAGCTGGTGCAGTAGCTTTCGCTTCCAATATTAATCCAAAAGATCCATCTGTCTCGTTTTTCGTTATTTCTGCTTCAGAGGGAATTGGAATATTGACACAGATCTTCTTGCTTAAGTAGCTTATACCAACTGCGTCCATATATGTTACATTGTTAGCTTTTTGACCACCAAGGGTGAATTCCATATCATTGTCCAGTTTGCACTCTTTACTGTCTCGTTCTTCGTTTACTTCGCACACAACAACAGATTTGAACCAGTTCTTTGCCTTTGATCCAACGGTAGTTTGTGAACCTACATGAAAGCCGTCCCATGGCAGTCGCATCGTTACTGGTCCAGACATTGGTAAGCCATAGTAAGCTTTTTTTGAATCGATGTATCCTAGACCATCGTAGGGCTTCAGTTTCCGTTTAGCTCTCCTCTCTCCTTCTCCATAATCTAGAACCCATCCTTCTCTAAAAATCATTTCACTCTTGGTTAACATGGGATCTAAATCGTTTGTTACGCCAGAAACGATAATTGAATCAAGGCTTCCAGATATTGTGGGATCAAAAGTGGTGCGACACGACACATGGTTATGAGACCATAAACCTTGTTGGGTGTTATTGTGTACGGGTTCTCCGAACAAGAGCGAACTTCCTGGAGATCCACTTTCTGGGGTGTTGAAAGGAGGTGGTAATAAAACTTTTGCCGGATCATGCGCTTTCAAAATATGTCCGGCAATATCTATGTTGCGCATAACCATATCGTAGACAATTTCCAACGCCGCAAGAAAATGCATGGCTAGCAGCCAACCAATAAGTTCATGCTCTTTAACAGAGGGATGATGCCTTGCTTGTCCAGGTGCTCCTTTGAATGTGTAGTAAAATAAGCTAACTTTGTGAGATACGCCATGAGCACATGTATGTACATTTACAATTACCTTTCGGTGCTCCGAACTCACGCCATTTCTGGAAACCTGGCGGTCGTAATGACTCTTCCTCTCGTAAGTACGGCTCGGCTGCCGGATCTGTGTGTATGATTATTGGATCTTTCAAGGATCCATTCTTCACATAATTTCGAATTATACCCTTCCTCTCTTTTGCCATATGAGTATCTTTTACGATAAAGAGAGGGCCATTTTTCATTGTGAGAGTTTGTCTCAAATACGCTTCGATACCGGCACTTACGCCTCCTGACTCATTCATACTGTAGTCCCACGAAACGACATCAGTATCTTCACCTAAAAAATTGTCAAGGCAAAATCCATATGGAAAAGATGGAATACCTCCAATTGCAGCATTTCTAACATATAAATCAACACCTAACAATTTCATTGGTTCCTCTAAGATTCGTTTCATTACAAAAGGGTATGACTGATGAAAATAGTTTCCTCTACCAACAGTCACACTATATCCACCGAAGGTCATCTTAAAAGGCCTCTCTTTGAAACGCGCTGTCAAGATTCGGTTAGCAGTGTGAATTATATCGATAGGAATAATCGACGTGTAAAGCGGATCGTCGATATTAACAATTTCGTCTCGCTTATTCTTTTCTTGGAAAGCTAATTCGGCCTCCTCATGAAAAGTATTCAAGCCACGAGACAACATAGCGCGGGCCTTAACTTCTCCACCATATCTCGCTGAAAAGTCTGCTCTTAAAGCTTTCGCTTTTCGAATAAATTTCTGCAAATTAATTACTTCTGGCGTCAATTCGTCCGTATTTTTCTCCATGACTTTAAAATCGTCTTTCATACTCGGCAACATATCTGCGATATCAAAACAATCTCCAGATGTTTCCTGGGGCAAAAATTCGTTATCAGATTTTTCTCGTTTGTAATCATTAAATATGTCTTCAGTCGCCGTAGACGTATGCTGAGCTCCGCTTTCCGCAATAAAGCCAATATCTGCCGCCTTCTTTTCCAAAATGCTCATCGTCTCGTTACGGAATTGGCTCCTCAAATTATTCCATAAAATTACGTAAAATATCATACAAGTCGACAATAAAATAAAGGAAACTCGCAAAACAATTCCAATAAAGGACTCATCCTTCGAACGATCTTCTCTTATTATTCCATAAGGTTTAGTTGGTCGACGAATGCGAGATCGAATCGATTTCCGTCCGAGGATGATCGGTCTTTTGAGTTTAGTTGTTATATTCGAAGACAATTTACGGTTCCTTGTCGATTCACTTCCGTTCGATATCATTCCAGGATCCATCTCGTTTCATCATTAAAGGGTTTGCTGGTTAGAAGCTGAATTGTTATAGTGGTTGTATTAGTGTTGATCGTATTTGTCGTAGTAACGCCAAAGTTTTCCGTTCAAAATCACCGTTTGGCACGTGTTTTTACGTTTACGCTCGTACTGCTCGTACCTCGTACTCTTACTCTTGCACAATAACTTTGTTGATGGTTCGAATTTCGCCTTGTGTCGTGTTAGCTCAGTTTGCGGGTTTCCAACAGGGACTACATGTACCGCTACTACTGGTATTAATAGAGATCTACCGCTTGAGCATTGAGCCTAGAAGCCTAGAAGCCTAGAGGGGTCACAAATTGTCGTGAACGTCAAAAGCTAATCTTGCTGATGTATATTTTCCGGGGATAATGATCTTTTGTCTTTCTGTAATCTCGCATCTCGCCCCTCGTGACATGACATGGCATCGGTACAGCTCTCGATCTATCGATACCCACTTCACTCATATGACTTGAAATATATGCAGATTGTCCTTGGTCCTTCGTGGAATAAAATTGAAGCAAACTAGTTGCTAAAACATCAACGAAAAAATGACATCGTTGGGAAGAATAAGCTTTGGAACGTGCTTAGTGATATTTTCTGTTCTTTTGAGTATCCTATTCGGCTATCCTCAGCCCAACTTCACCGAAGAGGCTATGAAAACGTTAGCACTTGCCACCTACAGCAAATCTACTGGAGTCTATCCTGGATGTGATACAGTTGGTGAGTTATTTTCTTTTAATAGTGATTATTGGTCGATACCCTAACATATTTGATCCAATGCCTTTTTGAAAGTTGTGGTAACGGGGGCTACTTCAGGACTTGGTTTGGTGCTAGTGAGAAGGCTTACCAAATTAGGAGCTGGGACCATTATAGCTGTGGGAAGAAGTAAGAAAAAACTTGATGCGCTGACAAAAGAACTTCGTGAAGAAGCTGGACCTCCGAAAAGAAAGGTTATCCCAATTATTGCCGATTTCAGTGATTTGGAATCAGTGGCACAAGCGGCTCAATCGATAAAGAATCAAGTGAAACGTATTGACTATCTTGTAAATAATGCTGGCATTCACTTGACGACTGACGAAATTTTCGGTGCCGAACCTATTAACTCTGTGCAAGGGTATGAATTAACATTTGGTGTGAACTATCTTGCACACTTTCTTTGGACTGAACTACTGCTGCCACTTCTCCGGAAGACTAAAGGCGAGGCTCGTATCGTTCAAGTCAGTTCATCCTTTCATATCATGTCATCCAAGGTAGACTTAGTTGCTAGAGAAAATCTGTCTCCATATGCAAGCCGTGGCGATGTAAATTCTATATCTAAGAGATTTCGTGCATATTCATACACCAAGTTAGCACAAATTTTCCATACGCGTTCACTTAACAGACAGTTTCAAGAAAAAGACTCTTTAGTTCGTGCGATTGCAGTTTGTCCTGGATGGGTGAGTACCAATATAGGTAGAGGTTACGTAACGAAAAAGATTTTAGAGTTGCTTGCGTTCCCTGTTGACGGATATGGGCTACAAACCTTAATGAATGCAATGTTTCATCCTTCGCCCGATGTTGATTATTTGGTATCAAATCACCTCGTAGGTAATTCGAAATTATCTATGTCTCGTATGTTACCGGATTCAAAACTTGCAAGTGACCTTTATATACGTGACGGTTTGAGTTGGGCATTGGCATCGACAATGATTTTGGTGCAAAAGTTCGTAACAGATGCATTTATTCCGGGAGCCTCCTCTCCTGATAGTAAAGATGTAGATGCGCAGATTTCTTTGGATAATTGGAGCCGTGTAGCTGTCGCTGAATGGATATAAACGTCGCCTTAGAATCAAACCCATTTTTTTCAACATTTAAGCGTATTTTGAAGCGTCTAGTAGAGGGCATCAGATTCTTTTTATCTGTCCTACGCAAGTGTTACAAGAGTAGATGTTAACAAAATAAGTATACGATTGAAAAAAGTGAGATGCTACACAAGTAGCGGTATATGTAATATGTAATATATCTATCGAGCGAAGGATCATGATATCCTTGAAAACGATGTTGGAGGTTGGAGTAGTGCCTTAAAATGATCTACTCTCTGACAGAAGACAAAAAATTCCGACTTTCGCGCCGTAAGGCGCTTTCTAGAAAGTTTTTACGAGCGCGAAGCGCGAGGATCGAACTTCTAGAATCCGTTCACTCGCCGAGTCAACAGACTATGGTATTGAAATGACTC
>Ga0209092_10004842_pt1 | contig 11050 bp, 4 predicted proteins | sample FraStrMetagenome_FD_187446 | JGI IMG/M metagenome (GOLD analysis project Ga0209092, IMG submission 187446) | Marine eukaryotic phytoplankton communities from Arctic Ocean - Fram Strait ARC3M Metagenome (SPAdes) (version 2) | ecosystem: Environmental > Aquatic > Marine > Oceanic | place: Fram... | reverse complement strand
AAACAGGAAATTAAATGAAGTTCAACTTGTATAAATTTACATTCATTTTAATAGTTTATAATTATGACATTTAAAATACATATTCTTTCACTATTTGCAATTATAACTGTTTTACTAAACTCTTGTACAACTTCAAAAAGAGATGTAAGCTCAAAAGAGTTAATAGGTGGCTTCGAATTATTAAAACCAGAACAAACAGGGATTGATTTTAATAATGCTATCAAAGAATCTAAATTCTTTAATCACTATTTTTATGGTCAAATTTATATTGGCTCAGGAGTCGCTATTGGAGATATTAATAATGATGGATTGCCTGATGTTTTCTTCGCAGGCAGTCAAGTAATTGATAAATTATATTTGAATAAAGGGGACTTTCAATTTGAAGATATTACTAGGAAATCTAAAATTTCTAAAAACCCAGGTTGGTCTTGGGGTGTTACCATGGCAGATGTAAATGCCGATGGATATTTAGATATTTATGTGAGTAGAAATGGAAATTCTTTAGATCTTGAAAAACGTCGAAATCAATTATACATTAACAATCAAGACCTTACTTTTACAGAATCAGCAATTTCTTATGGCTTAGCTGATGTGGGTTTTTCTACACAAGCAGTTTTTTTTGATATGGATAATGATGGTGATTTAGATATGTATCAAGTAAATCAACCAGCAGATACAAAAGTGTTTATCATAAAAAAAATACTGAATAAAGATTATACGTTTTTTAGAGATCGAATTTATAGAAATGATAATGGAAAATTTAATGATATTTCTGATGAGGCTGGTATTTCAAAACGTTTCACCTACGGATTAAGCGTGAATGCTTCAGATTTTAATAACGATGGTTTTACTGATTTATATGTGGCTAACGATTATGCAGAACCTGATTTTATGTATTATAACAATGGGGATGGAACCTTTACGAATGTAATTAATAAAGAATTAAAACATATTACCCAATTGAGTATGGGGTCAGATACTGGAGATCTTAATAACGACGGTTATATCGATTTAATAACGACAGATATGGCTCCAGAAGACCATTATCGATCTAAAACCAACATGGCTTCAATGAGCGTTGAAAATTTTAATGCAATGTTAAAGTTGGGTTCAATTGGTCAGTATTCGTCTAATGCATTACATATAAATTCTGGTATTGGTGGTTTTTCTGATGTGGCAAATATTGCAGGAATATCGAATACGGATTGGAGCTGGGCAAGTCTTTTAGTCGATTTAGATAATGATGGATTTAAAGATATTATGGTAACTAATGGTATAAAAAAAGATGTAGATAATAATGATTATAGTAATATCTTAAAAAAATTAGATGATAAAACTACAGTCGAAAAATTATTCCAAATGAGTAAAGATGCTCCATCTCAAGCTGTTGAAAACTACGTCTTTAGAAATAAAGGGAACCTACAGTTCGAAAAAGTTACAAAAAAATGGGGTTTTGATACACCTAGTTTTTCAAGTGGAATGGCATACGGAGATTTAGATAACGATGGTGATTTAGATGTCGTTATAAATAATATGGAACAACCTGCTTTTGTTTATGAGAACAAAGCAACTGGTAATTTTTTAAAAATTAAACTGATAGGCTCTCAAAAAAACAAGTTCGGTTTTGGGGCAAAAGCGATTATTCATTATAACAACAAGCTTCAAGTTGCTGAAAATACTGTTACACGTGGTTTTATATCTTCAGTTGAACCTGGATTGTTTTTTGGATTAGGAAATGAAACAAAAGTAAATAAGGTTGAAGTTATTTGGCCAGATGGTAAAGTCAATTATTTTGAAAATGTAAAAGTAAATGAAACACTTACAGCTAAATATTCAAAAGCAGGTCTAAAATCAAAAGGTACCCCTCCAAAAAACACAGTATTTTCAAAAATAAATACTGAAGACATTGGTCTTGAATATATCCATAAAGAAAATGAATTTAATGAATATGCTGAAGAGGTTTTGCTACCTCATAATCTTTCAACAAATGGCCCTTTTTCAGCAACTGCAGATGTAAATGGAGATGATTTAGAAGATGTCTTTATTGGTGGTGCAGCTAATCAAGAAGGTATGCTGTTTCTTCAAACTAAGGAAGGAAAGTTTCAAAGAAGCCTTTCCAATCCATGGTCAAAAGATCAAGAGTCTGAAGATTTAGAAGCACTCTTTTTCGATTTAGATGGGGATGGTGATAAAGATTTATATGTAGCAAGTGGTGGAAGTGAATTTAAAAGTGGAAATAAATTATTGAAAGATAGAGTGTATGTAAACGATGGTTTAGGAAACTTTTCTAAAGGTTTAAAAACCCTGCCTAATATTTATAAAAGCACACAAACTGTTGAGGCTTCTGACATCGATTTAGATGGAGATTTAGATTTGTTTATTGGCACCAGATTGATTGCTGGTAAATATCCTTTTCCTGCAACAAGTTATCTTCTTGTGAATGAGAATGGAGTTTTCAAAAGAGCTCCAAAAGAAATAGCAGTTAGTCTTCAAAATATAGGGATGGTTTCTGATGCTGTATTTTCAGATATAGATTCAGATGGAGATGAAGACTTATTAGTTGTTGGTGAGTGGATGGAAATTAAAGTGCTAGAAAATAAGAATGGAATATTTACAGATAGTTCTCAGAAATTTGGAATAAAGGATGATAGTAGAGGTATTTGGTGGTCTATTACTAAAAATGATCTTGATAACGACGGAGATGATGATTATATTTTAGGGAATTTAGGAAAGAACAATAAATTTAAAGCTTCAAAAGAACATCCTTTCAAAGTATATGCCAATGATTTTGATGAAAATGGAACCAATGATATTGTATTGGCAAAATTTTATAAAGAGGATTATGTACCCATGAGAGGTAAAGAGTGTACAACCCAACAAATGCCTTATGTTGGAGAAAAATTTAAAGATTTTCACAGTTTTGCTTCTTCTAAGTTAATAGATATTTTACCAGAGGAAAAAGTGGCAGATGCAGTTATTTATGAAATTAGTAATTTTGAAACTATTGTTTTAATAAATGAAAACGGAAAGCTTGTGACTCAATCTTTACCAATAGAAGCTCAAGTAAGTCCAATAAAAAGTTCTTTAGTAGATGATTTTAACAATGATGGTTTTAAAGACATTTTACTAGTAGGAAATCATTATGGTGTTGAAGTAGAAACTGTTCGTTATGATGCAGGATATGGTTCTTTGTTTTTAGGTGATGGTAAAAATAAATTTAAGTTTTTACCACCCACATCAAGCGGTTTTTATGTTCCTTTAGACAGTCGGTCAATATCTGCAATAAAAACAGCTAAAGATGCTAAAATTTATCTGGTTACAAATAATAACGATTCTATAACTTTGTTTAAAAAGAATAGAGTTTCGAGTAAGTAATTTAAAAGTAACTTAATAAGTGTTACTTTTAATACTTTTAAATATGTTTCTATATTTTTAACATAAAAAATCAATACGTCTAATTATATGCTAGAAAATTTTAAACTATTTTTAAGCGTATCTAATTAAAATAAATATGATAAAATATAAAGTATCAATTCTTCTTTTTTTTGGTATGCTGTTTTATTCCTGTAATTCATCTAAAAGAGATCTTAATACAAATGAATTAAGTGGAGGATTAGATTTGTTGACTTCTGAGCAAACAGGGATTGATTTTAATAATGCTATTCAAGAAACTGAAACTTTCAATCATTTTTATTTTAGCCAGATTTATAGTGGTGCTGGAGTGGCTATCGGAGATCTTAATAATGACGGCTTACCAGATGTATTTTTCTGTGGAAATCAAGTTAATGATAGATTGTACTTGAATAAAGGTGATTTTCAATTTGAGGATATTTCAAAAAAATCAAAAATTTCTAGAAGTCCAGGTTGGTCTTGGGGGGTAACGATGGCAGATGTAAATGCAGATGGATATTTAGATATATATGTGAGTAGAAACGGAGAATCAATGGATCCAATTGATAGAAAAAACAAATTATTTATTAATAATAAAGATTTAACTTTTACAGAATCAGCCAGGCTTTATGGTTTAGATGATGCAGGATTTTCTACTCAAGCTGTTTTTTTTGATATGGATAAAGATGGAGATCTTGATATGTATCAAGTAAATCAACCAGCTGATTCCAAGCTTTTTCTGAGACATAACATAACCTCTAAAAATTATAGATATTTTACAGATAAATTTTATATCAATGATAATGGAAAGTATAAAGATATTTCTGAAAAAGTGGGAATATCAAATAGCTTTACATCCTATGGGTTAAGTGTAAGTGCAGTTGATTTTAATTCTGATAATTGGATGGATCTCTATGTTGCAAACGATTATGGAGAACCGGATTTTTTATATCAAAATAATGGGAATGGTACTTTTACGAATGTTATAAATGAAAAAATGAATCATATTTCTCATTTAAGTATGGGGTCTGATTCAGGTGATATTAATAACGATGGTTTATTTGATTTTTTAACAATTGATATGTCATCTGAAGACCATTATCGATCAAAGACAAACATGCAATCCATGAATGTAGATTTGTTTAATTCTATGGTTAATAATGGGAAGCATCATCAATATATGATCAATACACTTCAAATTAATAGAGGAGAGGATGGATTTTCTGATATTGCAAATTTAGCAGGAGTTTCAAGGACAGATTGGAGTTGGTCAGGGCTATTTATAGATCTAGATAATGATGCTTGGAAAGACATTATCATATCAAACGGAATTAAAAAGGATGTATTAAATAACGATTATAGAAATTATATAAATAATTTAAGTGAGTCTATTTCAGCTGATGAATTTTTTAATGTAGCTAAAAAAGCTCCAAGCTTATCACTTTCAAATTATGTATATCAAAATACTCATAATTTGAAATTTAAAAATGTTTCTCAAAAATGGAGTTTCGATCTGCCTAGTTTTTCAAGTGGAATGGCATACGGCGATTTAGATAATGATGGTGACCTTGATATTGTTACTAATAATATGGAGAGCAATGCCTTCGTTTATAAAAATAATGCTAATGGAAATTTTTTTAAAATAAATTTTAAAGGTTCCTCAAAAAATAATTTTGCTTACGGTGCAAAAGCTACTATTTTTCACAATGGTAAAAAACAAATTTCTCAGAATATTGTTACCAGAGGTTATTTATCCTCTGTAGAACCAGGATTATTTTTTGGGCTAGGAATGGATACAAAAATCGATAGTATACACATTACTTGGTCAGATGATAAAATAAGTATCTATCATAATTTAAAAGCCAATACTATACTTACAGCAAATCATAAAGATGCTCAAAATATAAACAATGTTAAAGAAGATCCAAGTGAAAAAATATTTACTAAAATTATTGATAGTAAAATTGATTTTATTCACAAAGAAAATGAGTATAATGAATATGAAAAAGAAGTTTTATTACCCCATAATATCTCACAAAATGGACCCTACACTTCTGTTGCTGATGTAAATAATGACGGTCTAGAAGATTTATTTATTGGAGGTGCAACTGGTCAAAGTGGAGTTTTATATCTTCAAAAAGAAAACGGTAAATTTTTTAAGAATCTTTCACAACCTTGGGAAAAAGATTTACAATCAGAAGATTTGGGAAGTCTTTTTTTCGATGCAGATGGAGATAAAGATATGGATCTCTATATAACGAGTGGTGGAAGTGAAAAAGAACAAGGTAATAATGCTTTAAACGATAGATTGTATATAAATAACGGAGAAGGAAAGTTTGAAAGAAAAAAGAATCAATTACCAAATATTTATTTGAGTACTCAATGTGTAAAATCTTCTGATATTGACAACGATGGGGATTTAGATTTATTTGTAGGGACAAGAGTAATTCCTAACAAATATGGATTTCCACCAACTAGTTATTTGTTAATTAATGAAAAGGGAGTTTTTACAAGGGCTTCAATAAATATGGCTCAACCTCTACAAAAAATAGGAATGGTGACTGACGCAGTCTTTTCTGATATAGACAATGATAATTATGATGACCTAATCATAGTAGGAGAATGGATGAAAATTGTAGTTTTGAAAAATGTTGATGGTCAAAAGTTTATAGACAAATCAAAAGAATATAATTTAGAGGGAACAACTGGACTTTGGTGGTCTATTACAGCAAATGATATAGACAATGATGGGGATGAAGATTATATTATTGGAAACCTAGGAAGTAACAATAAATTCAAAGCATCAAAGGAGTATCCATTTAAAATTTATGCAAATGATTTTGATAATAATGGTACAAACGATGTAATTTTGGCTAAATACTACAAGGATGGTTATGTTCCAATGAGAGGAAAAGAATGTTCAACACAACAAATGCCTTTTTTAGCCAAAAAATTCAACGATTATCATAGTTTTGCTTCTTCTAAGTTATTAGATGTATTACCTAAAAATAAAATTAAGGATGCTGTAATTCATGAAGTATCAAGTTTTGAAAGTGTTATCCTAATAAATGAAAATGGAAAGTTACTATTGAAACCTTTACCAAACATGGCTCAAATTTCACCTATTAAATCCACTATAGTAGATGATTTTAATAATGATGGATTGAAAGACATACTGTTTGTTGGAAATCATTTTGGTGTTGAAGTCGAAACTACTAGGTATGATGCTGGATTTGGAGGATTATTAGTTGGTGATGGTGAAAACAATTTTAATTTTGTTAATATTACAAAAAGTGGTTTTTCTATAAAAAACGATACAAGATCCCTAAAAATGATACATACTATTGGAGATAAAAAAAACATCATAGTTTCTAGTAATAATGGTATGTTAACCTTTTATAAAAACTAAAACACCTATACATTACCAATACATTACTACTATATTATTTTACAATCCCATTTTTTTTTGCTCTAAAAAATCATCAATAGCTCTTGCTGTACTTATTTTGCGTATATAATAAATTTCTGTTGTGTTAATATTCTTAGTTCACGTTAACTATAAGCATTAACTTTATAAAATTAAAAACCTAAATATTTATAAATTATGAAAAAAATTACTTTATTTATTACATTGCTTACCTTTTCATTGGGGTTTGCACAAGATCTACCCTATGATTTTGAAACAAGTCCCGTTACTGCAGACTTCACAGCTTTTGATGGTGGTTCTGTTTCAGTTGAGGCAGTAGCAGCTGCTCAATCTGATGGAAATACTAGCAATAATTTAGTTAAGTTAGTCAGAGATGGTGGAAAAGTTTGGGCAGGAGCTTTTACTGTTACCAACTCAAACTTTGATTTCACAACAGAAAAATTTATTTCAGCAAAAATTTGGACTTCGGCACCTATTGGTACTAAGATTATGTTCAAAACAGAAAATTCTGCAGACGCAAGTAATAATAGTGGTGAAAAGAATACTTTTACAACTAAAACTGAAGAATGGGAGACTATTTATTTAGATTTTACAGGTGTTACCAACGCAAATCAAAATAAATTAGTTTTAATTCCTGCGAATGGTGTTTTGGGAGATGGTTCTGCAACTTCTATCTTTTATTTAGACGATATCGTTCAAACAGAAACATCAGGTAATTCTGGTGGCGGAGGCGGTACTGGTGGTGGCGGTGGCAATACAGGAACGAATCCTGATTTTCCGTTAGATTTTGAGACTAGTCCTGTTACAGCTGATTTCACTCCTTTTGATGGTGGTGGAATAACAGTTGAGCCGGTATCAGGTGCTCAATTGACAGGTAATACTAGCGCTAATATAGCAAAGTTAGTAAGAGATGGTGGTGAAACTTGGGCTGGTGTTGCTTTAGATTTAGAGAATAATATGGACTTAAATGCAAAACCATTTATTACTGCTAAAATATGGACTTCTGCACCTATTGGTACAAAGGTTATGTTTAAAACAGAAAATTCTTCTGATGCTGGAAATAATAGTGGAGAATTTAATGTTTTTACAACTAAAACAGGAGAATGGGAAACTTTAGTTTTCGATTTTTCTTCGACTTTATCAAATAATGCTCAGAATAGATTAGTTATAATTCCTGATAATGGTGTTCTGGGAGATGGTTCTGCAAATTCAACCTTTTATTTTGATGATATCGAAAACTCCAGTGTTTTAAGTGTTGACAAAAATATCATATTAAACGTATCTATGTACCCAAACCCTACAACAAGTAGATTAACTATTTCTGCACCGAATACAATTAAAAGTGCAGCGATTTATACTATATTAGGAAAGCAGGTAATGAGCTTAGAGATCAACAAAAATAGCGAGTCTATTGATGTTTCTAATTTAGCTACAGGGATGTATTTAATCAAGTATAGTATTGATAATGCTGTTGGAACTGCTAAATTTATCAAGCAGTAATAACCAGCTTATTTATAAAGACCAAAACGCTCAAAATTTATTTTGAGCGTTTTTTTATGCTGTAAAGTTTCCGTTCGTTTGTCAGTTCTTCATTAAAAATTAATATCTTTATTTTTTTTAAATCTTACTTAAATTGAAATTTATATATACTTCTTTTAGTCTTATTTTATGTCTAATTTTTATTTATGGTTGCCATAAAAACACCTCAACTTCAGATAAGAAAAGTAATGAGTTAGTTCATGAAACAAGTCCCTACCTTCTTCAACATGCATACAATCCTGTGAATTGGAAAGCGTGGAATCCTGAGACTTTAGCACTCGCTAAAAAAGAAAATAAACTTATTGTTGTTTCTATTGGATATTCCTCTTGTCATTGGTGTCATGTAATGGAAGAAGAAAGTTTTGAAAATGATTCTATCGCAAAAATCATGAATTCTAATTTTATTAATATAAAGGTAGATAGAGAAGAAAGACCTGATGTAGATAAAGTGTATATGAATGCAGTTCAATTACTGACAGGGAAAGGAGGATGGCCCTTAAATTGTATTACACTTCCAGATGGTAGGCCTATTTTTGGAGGAACCTATTTTACAAAAGAGCAATGGGCTAAAATATTGGTTGATATTTCTAAACTTTACAGAGAAAGCCCACAAAAAGCAGAAGAATTTGCGCAAAGGTTAACAGAGGGAATTCAAAATTCTGAGTTAATAACAATAAATACAAAAGAGGCTAATTTTAAATATGAGGATATCATCGCTGCAATTAATAAATCTAAAGAGCAGTTAGATACTGTTTATGGAGGATTCATAGGTGCTCCTAAATTTCCTATGCCAAACACGCTAGACTATTTATTGAGATATCAATATCAATTTAATGATTCTAAAATAGCTGATTATGTTAAGAATTCACTCACTAAAATGGCATATGGAGGTATTTATGATCAAATAGGTGGTGGTTTTTCTAGATATTCTGTAGATAATACTTGGCATATTCCGCATTTTGAAAAAATGTTATATGATAATGCCCAGCTAGTAAGTATCTATTCAAAGGCATACCTTCAAGATAAAAATGAACTCTATAAAAATATCGTAAACGAAACATTAGCATTTGTAGATGATGAGTTAGATGCCAATAATGGTGCCTTTTATGCTTCTTTAGACGCGGATAGTAAAAATGCAAATAACGAATTGGAAGAAGGCGTATTTTATAGCTGGACTAAAAAAGAAATTAAAAGTATAATTAATGAGTATGAGTTGTTTGCAGCATATTACAATTTAAATGATATTGGATTTTGGGAAAAAGACCGATATGTTTTAATTCGTAATAAATCTGATATAGAATTTGCTAAAAATAATAATTTAACAGCTAAAGAATTACAACAAAAGGTTACTGATTGGAAATTTTCATTGAAAATAGCCCGAAATCAACGTCAAAAACCCAATCTAGACGACAAGATTTTGACTTCTTGGAATGCATTAATGCTTCAAGGATATATAGATGCTTACAGAGCATTTAATGATGATAAATACTTGAAAAAGGCAATCAAAAATGCTGAATTTATTATAAAAAATCAATTGAGAAAAGATGGGGGGCTAAATAGAAATTTTAAAAATGGCAGAAGTACGATAAATGGATATGCAGAAGATTACGCCACTGTAATTCAATCGTTTATTTCTTTATATGAAGTCACGCTTAATGAAAAATGGCTGTTACTTTCAAAAGAGTTAATGGCTTATTCAATCACACACTTTTTTGATACAAAAAGTGGAATGTTTTTTTATACGTCTGATGAGGATAAAAGCTTAATAGCTCGTAAAATAGAAGTTATTGATGGTGTAATTTCTTCTTCAAATTCAATTATTGGAAATAGTCTATTTAAATTAGGTCATTATTTTTCGGATAAAAAAATGATTGAAATATCCCAGCAGATGTTAAACAATCTCAAAACACAGGTTAATGGAAATGCTTTGGGCTATAGTAATTGGTTACATCTAATGACTAATTTTACAAAACCTTTTTATGAAGTTGCTGTGGTAGGTGCAAATGCGAAATCAGTAATTCAAAAACTTGATGCTAATTATTTACCGAATATTTTAATTTCAGCATCGAATAAAGAGTCCGAACTTCCTTTGCTGTCTAATAAATTTATTACAGGAGAAACCTATATTTATGTATGTATAGATGGTACTTGTAAATTACCTTTATTAGACATTGATAAAGCGATACTAAGCATTAGTAAATAATAAAAAATTTGGTTGAAGTTATGAAGGATTTAGGAATGAAAACTAAAAATATTTTTAGAATTGAAGGGAAAGTCCAAAATTATGATTGGGGAGGAAAAAGTTTTATTCCAAATTTAATTTCTATAAATCAAAAGACGAATGTTACTTATGCAGAATACTGGTTAGGAGCGCATGCAAAAGCACCTTCTATGATTAAAATAAACCAAGAAAATATTTCTTTAGATGTATTTTTAAATCAAAATTTAGCAGAAAATTTGGGTTTAAAGGTACTGAAGGATTTTGGTAAACTACCCTATTTATTTAAAGTGCTCGATGTACATAAAATGCTTTCCATACAAGTGCATCCAAGCATAGAAGCTGCAAAAATAGGCTATGATCTTGAAAATAAAAAGGGGATTCCATTAACAGCGAACAACAGAAATTACAAAGATAAAAACCACAAGCCAGAAATAATGGTGGCTTTAAGTGATTTTTGGTTGTTACATGGTTTT
>Ga0209092_10004838_pt1 | contig 11058 bp, 16 predicted proteins | sample FraStrMetagenome_FD_187446 | JGI IMG/M metagenome (GOLD analysis project Ga0209092, IMG submission 187446) | Marine eukaryotic phytoplankton communities from Arctic Ocean - Fram Strait ARC3M Metagenome (SPAdes) (version 2) | ecosystem: Environmental > Aquatic > Marine > Oceanic | place: Fram... | reverse complement strand
GTCGTATCTACTATGTAAATGCTATACGCCGAGCGGCAAGCGCCGACTCCATCAAGGGAGGTTCAAACATAACGTATCGTGCACGTAAATACATACATACACACATACACACGAGATCCCGCGGATAGTAGTAGTAAAATAGTAGTAAGCCAAGCCATGCCGTGCAAACAAAAAGGCAAAAACATTCTGGGAAAATCGTAAAAAAAGGGGCCCCCTGGGGTAAAACAAAAGCGTTTATTATTTTTCTATGCGGTCGTAAAACGATATATAACCCCATAGTTCCAAGTATCTAACAAAAAATTTTTTATTAAAAATTCTAAAGATCCGCAGTGCGACAATAGGTAGTTATATATAATAGTAAGAGGCTAACGTCGCATTATGAGAGCATGTAAATAAACGGTATCGCGCGTGAGTATATAAGGTATGGGAAAACAAAAACTATCACCACAAGCTGCCGCTAAGAAAAAAGCGAGAGATATTGCTTATGCAAAGGGAATAGCCTGGAATGGTAAATCCACAGCTAAGTTCAACAGGAAAGCTAAGAAAGCGGAAAACCAAAGGATAGGTCAAAATAGTACATCGGATATACACCATGTTAATGGTCAAGTTGGTAATACTAAAAGAGTTTCCATATCTAGCAATAGAGATACATTTAAAAACGGTGATCGTAAAAAGAAAAAAACAACTAAAAAATAAAACATGGCAATAATTTATTCATACCCGACCGTAACTCCTGAATCAGGGGATTTAATAGTAGGTACTGATATTACCGGTAAGGTAACAAAAAACTTTACAGTAGGATCGATAGTTAGTACTGAAATACCTACTTATATAACAGGTACAACTAACACCGTACCTTTATTTACAGGGGCTAATGCTATTGGAGATTCCGTTATCACTCAATCAAGTAGTAATGTTGGAATTGGAAAAACTACCCCTACTAGAAAACTGGACGTAGTTGATACAAGAGCTTCTTTAAGCGGTGTTACAAATGAATCACCAGCTGACGCGGTTTTTAATACTATAAATTTAGCACATACAGCAGATGCTCCCACAGCAAGATGCCGAGCAACAGTGAGTGAGCTTACTAATTCTTCTAGCTTTAGTAGCTCTGTTAACACAGCTTCAAGATCCACAGCTAAAGCAACAGGCTCTGGAAATATAGCAGCTCTTTACGGAGCTTCAAACTGGTCTATTGTTGAAGGAACAGGAAATTATACTTTTTCTATAGGGGCTTTAAATTGGTCTAGAATTGACAATCCAAGTGCTACAGTTGCTAATGTTACAGGTACCCATACTGAAGTGCAGTTAGCTCAAGGTACAGTTGGAAATATAGATGTTTTTAGTTTTGATTTTGACCAGAGTGCGGGTACTACTATAACAGGTGATTTTAACTATATTAAAATTAAAGATGAAGTACCTATAAACATCAGCGGTACAGCAAGAGCGTTAAATATAGAAAGTACTCTACCTTCTTATTTTGCTGGAAACTTAGGTATCGGGACAACTACACCTGGCAGTAAGCTGGATGTTAACGGTGATATCACAGCAAGTAAGCTTATCAGCTCTGCAAACAGCGCAATGTTTGTGGAACCTAGCGCAACATCATACTTCAATCATTTAAAGGTTGATTCAACTTTAGGATCTACACTTTCTTCAGGTGTTTATGGTTGGACGTTTGAATATGATACTCCTCACGCTTCGTCTGTTACTTTTAGGTTTGATAATGATAATTATAGAATATACAGTGGCGCTGGAGGTGGTGAAATCGCTAGATTCACAGACACTGGCAATGTTGGTATTGATACCACTAGCCCGCAGTTTAAATTAGACGTTGGTTCAAGCATGAGAATACAGACCAGCAACAGCCTTTACTTTGGCGGAACTACCTCTATTCCTTCATGGGGTATTAATACTAGTTTAAGTGATTTAATTTTCAATGACCAAGCCACTACTCAAGGAGCTGTTTTATTTCAGAATGTAAAAGGTATTGTCCCGCGTAATGCTACAACAACAGAAATAAACGCTATATCTTCTCCTGATACAGGTGCTATGGTTTACAACACGACACTTAACACTATTTGCTTTTACAACGGGTCTGCGTGGCAAAAAGTTAGTCATACAGCAATGTAATAAATAAAAAAATAAACAAAAAAAACATTATGATTAATTATAATTGGAATTGCAAAACAGTGGATGCTTACCCTCAAGTAGGTGGTAACACAAATATAGTATACAATGTTCATTGGGTAGTTACAGGTGTTTCTGATCAAGTAGATGCAGAAGGAAACCCTTATACAGCTAAAAACATAGGTACCCAAGTACTAAACACTAGCGATATTACAGATTTTATACCTTTTGATCAACTGACAAATGAAAAAATAACAGAATGGACAAAAGCAGCTATGGGTAACGAAGGTGTAGCTGACATTGAATCTAACATAAAAATTGTTATAGATTCATTGGCAACACCAACCAGTGTTACTTTAGAAATACAATAACAATAGCTAAAGTGATGAAACAAATAATAAACAAAATAGCTAAAGATAAAAAAGACCATGTATTACTAGGTATGTTTGTAGGTTATCCATTAATGATTTTTGGATATATTATAGATTTACTAACAGGGTTAAACTTTGTAATAATGATTGGTGGTATTTTAGGTGTTATTTTAGTCGGGCTTAAAGAAATAGCTCACGATTGGCTAATGGATTTAGGAACACCTGAATGGTGGGATTTTATAGCCTCCGCGATACCTATTGTATTTCCTATGGTAATTTATTGGTTAAACATGTAATAATACAACTATAATACTAAAATTAAATCTAATTAAATAAAATGAGTAACGCAATTGTAAAAAACCTCAGCTTCGGCGATGAGGCAAAAAATAATGTGTTTAAAGGCATTGACAAACTAACAAAAGCTGTAAGCTCTACATTAGGAGCAAGCGGAAAGTGTGTTATGCTAGAAAACGAGTTTGGTAAACCAGTTATTACTAAAGATGGTGTAACTGTAGCAAATTCAATAACACTGAGAGATCCTATTGAAAATATGGGTGCAACACTTCTAAAGGAAGCTGCTAGGCAAACTGTTAAAGAAGCTGGAGATGGAACAACAACAGCTACAGTCTTAGCACACTCAATTCTCTCAAAAGCATACGCTACGAACAATAGCGGATCTAGGGAAATGAAAAAAGGTATTGAAGAAGCTACTAAAAAGGTAATTAAATACTTAGAAAAGTTAGCAGTACCTGTTGAAGGGGATATGATTAACAACGTTGCGACAATTTCATCCAACAATGATAAAGAGCTTGGTAATATTATAGCCGAAGCTTTTAAGCAAGTTGGCAAAAACGGTGTTGTAACAATGGAGGTATCAAACGACAGCAGCACAAGCTACGAAGTAATAAACGGAGCAGCTATTGACAAACCTTTAAAAAACTTTCACTTTATAACAGACGAAAGCAAGAAAGAAGCTGTACTTGAAAACCCTTTAGTACTACTAGTTGAAAACAAAATAGAAAACATACGTAAAATACAAAGTGTATTAGAATACGTTATAAAAAATAACAAACCTTTGCTTATTATAGGTGAGGCAGATGAACAAGTAGTTTCTGCATTGGCTATGAATAAGATGAAAGGTAATATTAAGGTTAATATCATAGATACACCTGATTTCGGAATATATAGAAAGCAAAAGCTTCAAGACTTAGCGTTGTTAACAGGTGCTACGGTCGTAAATGAAGACCTTGGGGACGACTTAGATATGATAGAGGTAGAATTGCTTGGAACTTGTTTAAAGTCCATTACAAACAGCGAGGAGACTATTATACAGGTAGAAGAGACTACCAAGGAAGTTCAAGAAGTAATCAATGAGATTAACGTTGAACTACAAAATGAAGTTTTACCAGGTCATATAAATAGATTAGAAAAAAGATTAGGTTTACTTTCTTGTAAAGTAGCGGTTATAAAAGTAGGTGCAAGTTCTGAAGTCGAGCTTAAAGAAAAGCAAGATAGAGTAGAAGACGCGATGTGCGCTACAAAAGCAGCTATAAAAGAAGGTATTGTACCAGGTGGAGGAATTGCTTTGTTAAATGCGGCTACAATAGTTAAAGCAGCTAACGAAAATGAAAAAGTATTACTAGAAGCTATTAAAGCCCCTTACTTAACTATATTAAAGAATGCTGGTTTGGATGAAGTATATCCGCAAGGTAAAGGTAAAGGAATAGATGTTGTAACTGGTAAAAATGTAAGCATGATTAAAAAAGGTATTATAGATCCTTTATTAGTTACCAAAAGTGCTTTAAAAAATGCAGCATCAGTTGCGACTACAATATTATCAACCGATTGTGTAATCAATAACTTAAGAGTAGAAGATGAAAGCAATAGGTAGAAACTTAATAATAAAAATCATTAAAGAGTCAACCACTAAAACAAAAGGTGGTTTGATTCTTAATGAAAAAAGTAGAGAGGATATAAGATACCGCAAAGCTACTATTGTATCGATCGGTGAAGAGGTTGTAGGTGTTGATAAAAACGATACAATCTATTTCGACAGAAATGCGGGACATGGAATAGAAATAGAAAACGAAAAGCTACACGTTATAAAAAATCAAGATATAGTTGTTGTATTATAATGCGAGTTAACGCTAAAGACATAAAAGAATTAAATTTATTAAAACATTACCGTGTAATACGTAAATGGGCATGTAGAAATAATGGTTTAAACGATGCAGATCTTGAACTACTTATTTACTTTGATTGCATGGATTATTTTACTAAACACGATTTTGAAATAGGTACATACGCTTATAGCTGGGATAATAGACGATGGAATAGGTTACTAAAAGAGGGATGGATTGTTGTGTGGAGAAAACGCAACAGAACTACTCAGAAATATCATATATATAAAGTATCCTTTAAGTGTAAACAGCTAATAAGCCGAATGTATCGAATAATGTTAGGTGAAGAAGATATTCCGACTAGCGAAAAACGAAACAGCATAATGAAAGGTAAAACGTATACAGATAAAGTTTTACAAACAGCAATAAACAACGTTAATAAAGATAAAAGCAGGTAGTTATGACAGACCCTAAAGATCCAAAGAAAAAATTTTCAAATCAATTTATGGGAAAAACCCCCTTGACAAGCACAAAGCCAAAGGACCCTTTATCGTTTATGAATAACATTTTTCCTGGATCAAATTCAAAGCCTAAGAAAAAACAAAAACCTTTAATAGTTTATGACGACTTGCCTTATCCTATAGAAAAAATGGATAAATTTGGTTTAACTAAAAAGAAAATAAAGATACAAAACCAGAGAGAACAATACCTAAAGTATGATAATCTGGTAGAGAAAAAACCTAAACAAAGTGTTGACTTTGATTCACTTATAACTGACGATATTCACAAGTGGGATGATAAGGAAAAAAAGACAAAGGTTACAAAGTCCGGTAAAGGAGGGGCGAGAGCGTTTTTAAATAGATACGACGATCCGATCACCCGTAAGAGAATGAAAAAACAGATAGGGGTTACTGATACAGACATAGATAATATGATTATCAGAGGATTAAAGGCTGAAAAACACGAGGGGGGAAATGCTGCAGGAACTAAAGCGACGGCTTGGACAAAATTAGGAAAAGATCAAATGTTTTTCGGTAAAGATCACTTACATGATGAGGGTGTGGAAACTCATGAAAGAATACATTCATCTAAAATGGATGAACCAATGGGTATTGCGCTACAAAAAGTATTAGGTAATGCTAATGATCAGAAAAGATTCGGAACAACAAGAGACGGACGAGAATATACTCCTCAAAGCACTAGAACTTACCTAAACAAACCGGGAGAGACTTACGGAAATTTCGCTGAGTTTAGAGAGAAGATAGGCTTGAAGCCTGGTGAGCAGATAGATGAAAAAAGAATGAGAAAAATAATAAAAAAGAAAAAAATAAAAGACAATTTTAGTAATGTATATGATGACGACAAAATAGTTAAAGCATTAAATACGATAGCTAGCACAAATACTAAAAAAAATAAGTTAAAGAAATATAAATATAAATTAACCTAATAGAAATATATAATTATACCAGACAAGAAGAAGGTGAAACAAACTACCGTAAAAGGTAAAAGGGTATTAGATATTAAGAAAAAGTTTAAAAAATAAAAAATTATGATTGGTAAAGAAAAAAACCAAAACGAATTAAACGATATAAACACTGGTTTAACGCGGCCGTTACAAGTTCCTCTTGTAAACTCTAACGTACCTAATATTGCTATGTCTGAATCTTACAACGCGGCAGCTCCTAAACCTGTTTTTTCTCCAGTAACACAAGAAAAAGCTTTAGGTATATTTGGTTCTAATAATCAAAGACAAATTTCTGTTAACGGGGTTAAAGAAGATGTTAAAGAAGAAATTATTTCAAAACTAGGTTCTTTGTAAAATATAAATTAAAATGAATCTTTCTGATATAAAAATATACACTTTCAACAGCATTGCTTTCGCTATGAGTTTATCTGCTATAGAAACAACTTTAAAAATAGTATTATTACTAGCTTCAATAGGTTATACTACACATAAATGGTATGTAAATGTTCTTAGGGATAAAAAAAATAAGTAAGCATATATCTTATAAAGAAGGTATACGTAGCTCAACAGCTATAAGATTAGATATTGACAACGCTCCAAGTGATTATCATTTATCTAATATGGAAGTTATAGCAGAGAACATATTCGAACCACTTAGAAAATGGGCTGGTGGCGCAATAAGAATTAATTCGTTTTTTAGAAGCGCTGATTTAAACAAAGTAATAGGTGGAAGTTCTAAATCACAACATTGCGAAGGAAGAGCTATAGATGTAGATGATACTTTCGGACACAAGACTAATGCTGAAATGTACAACTACATTAAAGAGAATTTAGATTTCGATCAAATGATATGGGAGTTTGGTGATGATGAAAATCCTGATTGGGTGCATGTGTCTTACGTTTCAGAAGAATCAAATAGAAGCAGATGCTTAAAAGCATATAAAGAGAACGGTAAAACCAAATACAAAGTTATATGAAAAAGAAAAGCACGCCTTGCTGGAAAAGTCATAAAATGGTAGGTACAAAAACTAAATCAGGTAGAAAGGTACCGAATTGTGTACCTAAAAAGAAAACTCGTAAAAAATAATATTATGCCAACAGTAGGAAAAAAGAAATACCCTTACACAGCAAAAGGTAAGGCTGCAGCTAAAAAAGCTGTTACTAAAAAGAAAAAGAAAAAATCTTGCGGCTGTAAACATTAATAGATATGGCAGATAAAAGTAAAATGGCTTGTAATAAGCCTAAAAAATCAGACCGCAAAGGTAAAAAGAAAATGGTTAAAGCTTGCGAAGGCGGTAAAGAAAAACTAATTCATTTTGGAGCTTCTGGGTATGGTCACAATTATAGCGCCGCTGCTCGTAAGTCTTTTAAAGCTCGTCACAAATGTGGTTCAGCTAAAAGCAAGTTAACAGCTAGATACTGGGCGTGTAAAAATTTATGGGCTGGCAAAGGTGGCTCTAAAAAGTCTAATCCGTCAGGAGTTAGAGGTAAATATTAATATATGAGTTGGTTAAGTAGATTATTAGGAGGCGGAACCAAAGGTATTGGGGAATTAGCTAAAGATATCAGAGAAGCTATAAAAGGTAAAGAACTTGATCCTAATAAAAAATTAGAAATAGCAGGTAAACTTGCAGAAGTTCAAACTAAAATAAACGAAGCCGAAGCTACACATAGAACTGTATTTGTCGCAGGGTGGAGACCATTTATAGGTTGGGTTTGCGGATTAGGTTTATTATACGCTGTATTTATAGAGCCTTTATTAAGGTTTGTGTTTACAGTAAACGGATGGGAAATAGAATTTCCACATATAGATACAACTATTACAATGCAAGTACTATTCGGAATGTTAGGATTAGTGGGAGCAAGATCATACGAAAAGAAAAACAATTTAACAAAGTAACAAATAATAAAAAATGGGGAAGTATTTTAACTTAGAACAAGAAACAAAAGCAATCTCTAGAGATGCTAAAGCGGTTACTAAAAGTGACACTAATTTTACAGAAGCTTTCGTTCCTAGAGGAGAAGCAGCTTTGTACGTAGGTACAGGGGGTGACTTATCTGTGAGAATGGCTGGTGATAATAGTGATGCTACTGTGGTTATTAAAAATGTAGCAGACGGTTCATTTTTACCTATCGTTGTAAAAGCAGTATTAGCAGCAACAACAGCAAGTGACATTTTAGCTATAAATTAAAAAAAATATATGTTAAGTTTATTAAATACAACATTTACCAATACTTTAAGACAGGGGTTTACTCTAATAGGTAGATTGCTTAGTAAGCTTAAAGCCAGGTCTACTTATTTTGAAAATAAAACCTGCACTAAAGCTACTTTACAAGAAATAGACAGCGCTGGGTTATTAGAAAAAGCGAGTATAATAATCACCCCAACTGCATATAGTGATGGGTTTATAAATAGTGTTAAGCCAGAGCAGACTTTAAGTAGTGAACTAATTACTAATGGAGGATTTGATACGAGTATACCTTTAGGAACTGCAGGTTCGGGTTGGAAGTTTATAGATAGTAATAATGCAGGAAGTAGTGGGGAGTATTATCAAGGTGGTGTAAAACTAACAAGAACTAGTAATCTATCAAGATTTAGACCTTTAGTAGGGAACACTACTTCTACAAGTTTTTTTCCTTTAGAATCAAGAAATTATGTTATTTCTTATGATTTAATTTCAACTACTGACTCGAGTAAAAACGTTTCTATGTCAGCAGGTGGAGCAGGAGTTCAACTTCCGGGAACTGTTGGTTCTCATACTGTTTACTTTAAAAATAACGGAACAAGTACTATTTGTCAACTTTCACCGTCTAGTAGTACTGATATTGTTTTAGATAATATTAGTATGAAAGAAGTAATAGATGCTGATTTTACATTTACAAGAAATTCACCGGCTACACGTGTTAATTCTCAAGGTATTGTACAGAGTGTTAATATTACCGGTAGCAATGTGGTTACTAACGGAAATTTTGAAACAAATACTGATTGGACTTTAGGAGATGGATGGTCTATTGGAGCAAACAAGGCGTCTTGCGATGGAACACAAACAAATGCTACTAATATAGTACAAACAATATCAACAAACATACAGAATCAGTTAGTAAAAATATCATTCACATTAGACATTTCAGCGGGTACTTTAAGTGGTAGTTTAAATGCTAGTGGAAATACTGAATTTAATGCTTTAACGACAAGTGGTAACTACTCTGCTCAAGCAACGTCTACTGATGTTAATCCAACTATTCTATTTCAAGGTAACGCAGACTTTGTTGGTTCTATATCAAACGTTGTTATTGAATCAGTTACAAACGATACTGATTTACCAAGAATAGATTATAGAGGTGGATGTGGTAGTTGGTTATTTGAACCAGAGGCAACAAATACTGCAACTGATTCAAATGATTTTACAACGGGTGATATATTTGTTTCAAGTAGTGACCCAGCTTTATCTAATGTTGTTTTAACATCTGCACAAGCTACTTCTCCCGATGGTAATAATAATGCTTGGAAGATAGCGGATGATAATGGTGGTGGTGCTGCACAATGTGGTTTAAGTTATTTCAGTGCAAATGTTATATCTGAAAACTATAATACAGTTTCTTTATTTGTTAAAAAACAAGGAGATAACGATTGGGTATATATTAATAATTTTGGGTTTGATGTAACAAGTCAAAGTTGGTTTAATATTTCAAACGGAACTTTAGGAACTGTTGCAAGTGGTCATACTGCAAGTATTGATGATTATGGAAATGGTTGGTATAGATGTTCAATTACATTTACAACAGAATTTGATTTAGCTGGGTCTGTTAATGTTAGATTAGCCACATCTGATGGAGCAACAAATATAACAAGAGATGGAACAAATGGAGTTTACATTTACGGTCTTCAAGCAGAATCACACGCTACAAGACAATACGCAACTTCATACATTCCTACAAGTGGAGGAACGGGGACAAGAGCAGCAGATTCAGCAATAGATGCAGGAAGTAGTGATTTAATAAGTTCAACAGAAGGGGTATTGTATTTTGAAGCAAAAACAAATAATTCAACTACTGGTTCAATATCTATAAATGATTCTTCTGCAGCTAATAGAATTACTGCGAGGTTTAGAGTAGATATAAATAAAATACAATTAACTGTTGTTGGTTCAACTAACGACTTTAGCTTTAATTCAAGTTTACTAACTCTTTCGGATTATAATAAAATAGCTATTGTATATAATAGTAGTGGAGAATATTATTTCTTTGTGAATGGTGTTAAAAGTAATATTCAAAGTCAAGGAACTTTTACAGCAGATACACTAACTCAATTAGATTTTAACAGAGGTGGAGGTAATGAACCTTTATACGGAAACGTCAAATGCGTAGCAGTATTCGAAGAAGCATTAACAGATGCAGAACTAACCGCTTTAACATCATAATTATGGGATTACATATAGGAAAATATAGATTTGGTTACGGAAGAGAGCAAGCTGAATCTAAAATAGAAGGTTTAGGAATAGCGCAGGATGAAAATGGTAACAACTATCCAACACATAAACATACAATCACAAAACTTGGTTACGAGGTTTTAGAAAAAGCAGTTTATGATGGAGAAGAAGTAATATCTGAAACAGTATTTGGAGAAGGTTATTTGGTAGATGTTCTTTGGAGAGATTTACAAGAAGATGAAAATGGTTTAGTAGATCACCCGTATGGTTGGAAAACTTTTGAAGTTAATATAAACAGTGAAGGGATACACGGATTTTTAGGTCTTAAATATCAAGATTTAAAATTTTAATAAGTTAAATTATTAAATTATAGGTGATTATAAAAATAAAATTAAATTAAATTAAATTATGGCAAAAATTAAAGAACAGGAATTACAGTCAATTATTTCTCAACAACAAAAAGCTGATAGCATTATTACAAACTTAGGTTTGTTAGAAGCTAAAAAACACGAGCTACTACATACGTTTGCTCAAGTTAACGC
>Ga0209092_10004835_pt1 | contig 11060 bp, 8 predicted proteins | sample FraStrMetagenome_FD_187446 | JGI IMG/M metagenome (GOLD analysis project Ga0209092, IMG submission 187446) | Marine eukaryotic phytoplankton communities from Arctic Ocean - Fram Strait ARC3M Metagenome (SPAdes) (version 2) | ecosystem: Environmental > Aquatic > Marine > Oceanic | place: Fram... | reverse complement strand
TCTTTTGTCCTTCGTATAAATTGTACCCGACGTATCATTAGTTCAGTCTGAGTCCTTATCGCCATACAACCTAGCGCAACTTTGGACCTTTTCTTGAATAAGGCGTAAGCTCCTTTTCGTGCGTGATTCATCAATATATCATCATAACGCTCTAGGAAGAATATTCTATATAGTATTCTTAATGTACCATTTCATATGTATTTATAGTATGATCAATGTACCATGTTCCGGTAGTTGAAGTAATTTCCTAAAATAAGAACAATTGACGTAGATTTTTGGTTTGTATTAATACATGTATTAATACATGTATTAATACATGTACCGGTAAGTTTAGAATCGATTTTTCACGCCCTTTTCGCAAATTATGTCTATCATCATATGGGTACGGATGCGGATGCAATGCTGACTCCCTCCTAAATTACGAGACACTCGTCCTTGCATCTTACGTGTACCAACAATCGCCTCATACGTGTGTACCACTCCTCACATAGAACTTTTTGGTTTGCTGCATATGCAGACATGACTTTTTTAAAAATAAATGAATGTTGTGCAGCAATGGACAGTTCAAGCTATGACACATGTTCTTTCAAACAAAGAGGCGGTTGCTTCGATGTCGGTTCGTGATAGTTTCATGTTGATGTTTCCTCCAAGCCATCTCAAAACAACATTGATTCATGTACAATATTGCCATTTTATGTATTTCGATTTCGATCACAGCTCAGGGGATCAGAAAATAGAAAAGTAGAGAAAAGGAGGAACTATCAGGAAACAACATGACACGAAATTCTTAACATGTAAATATTTGGGATATAGCTACTTATAAAAAGAGCTTATGGTAGAGAATAGAGAATCCAACAATTGATGTGAAATATATTTTCCTGCTGATGCTTTTGGATGGAGGCCAAGCATGACAAGGAGAAGGTTTGATGTATTGCTGCCATGCGTTTGATTTGGTGATCAGCAAGAAGTCCGTACTTGTAATTTGAATAGCGAAGAGTACCATTGGAGTCTTGTTGATGATTTCCGTAAAGCTGAAAAGGAGAAACTAAAACATTTTGTATCCAAATCTGTGTGAAGAGTCGTGCTGAATTTCATTTACAAACTGAATTCTTCTCCGATTGATTTTATCTCTCTTTGGAATGAAGTCCAAATTGACTTCAATGAGTTGCAGACCAATGACAAAATCATTAAGCATATCTAAAAATTAGTCGAGATTTCGCGTAGTTCCCGAAAGTCGGATGGTGTAATTTTTACATAGAATAAGGATCAAGTCATTCTGCGCGTAGAAAACTTCATATAATCCGGTACTTACATAGATACATACGTATATTTTGATATATTAATGCATGCTGATCTCATATAATGTTGTTTAATCGACCCGAATATAAAAGTATTGATAAATTGTAATTTTAATCATCACTTTATGATATAGCAATAGTCGAATAATGCAATGAAAATTATAATTATTGCAAGTAGTCGATAAGCATGTTTTGTGCCTATAATCTGTGTAAAATCAAATTGTGAACACTGCTTCTTCGAATAAAAAAATGTTGATGAACTATAGTTTTCAGTATCTCTCTATGATAATATGATGAAAATTATTTTCATTGCAAGTACACGAAAAAATGTGTTTACAACTATAATCTATATGAAGTCAAACTGTGAATAATATTTCTTCGATTCTATTTCATTGGTTACAAACTCGTTCCATTAAATCAGAACATGCATATAACTTAAAGTTTACTGCATTAAAATACATCAACAAGGGTGATTTTGCATGGCGACAAATATTTCCAATCAAAGAATTTATAACACGGAATCCTCCAAAAATTATCAAATTCTTTCACTCACTCAAAACCCGGATTCTTCTCAAACATATACACGTACTCCATAACCGAAATAAAACACCGCTGCCAAAAATCATCGGTATCTATATACAACACATCATATCATGTAATAATCCTTCCAAAATCAAAGACAACGAACATTTATTTTCAACAGTAGGTCCAATGCTCCAAAATACACACACACACACACATGACTCGTGACACGTGTAAACATCATCTCTCCATGCTTTCACGCGGCCAACAACCATAACCTCTCCCTCAAACCTCAAACCTCTCTCCCTCCACCCCAAAATCCAAACTCCAAACCACACACGTAAAACTACCCAACTACCCAACTTCAAAAAACAAAAAATACCAACACCCAAACTTCACCCAAATAATAAAAATAAAAATTCAAAAACACATCACACACACACAGCATGCAAATCACACGTACCTTCACCTCTTGCTTCGAAACCGAACGTACGGCCGTGACCAAAATTTCGACTTTGACTGGAATTCCATGCCACACAGCAGTCGCTGACACTGACAATCAAGAAGAAAGCACGTGCCAACTTCAAATCACGAATCAAACCGACGGCGCGGTTCTACGTACGATCACTGGCAAGGATTCTATTTTAGCTTACTTTGCCAAATTTGTCACCGAGGATGGTGTTTCGAATGTGGATCAATTAGAAGAATTGTGGAATGCCGAGACTCTCCCGAGTGCGGTCCAGGATTTGAGTCTTGGTGATGCTGGTAATGATAACGCTCTCCTTGCTAATTTAGCTGGTGTGGAATATAAGGTGTTGCAGCATGAGGCGATTGTGACGGTGGAGGATTTGGTGTCCAAAGTGGTGTTGGAGGAGGATGGTGCGGTGCATACGAAGAATTTATTTTTGAAGGATAAAAAGCATGGTTTGTTTCTTATTTGGTGAGTGCGTGTGTGTGTTGGTTCGTTTTGAAATGTATATTTGTTTTTGTTATTTTTATTTATTTGGTTTGTGTGGACTCATGATTGGGTCGTTGTTGTTTTGTTATTTTTTGTAATTTGGCTGATATATATAAATGTATATATATATATAAATATATAATATATCCAATAATATGAAGTTTGAATGGGAATGACAGTGCGGATGTGAGTGGAGGTAAAGTGAGTAAAATCATTGGACCGGCCATTGGTTTGAAGGGTAAAGTAAACCTTCGTATGCCAGATGAGGCACTTTTGGAAGAGGTTTTTGGATGTCAAAGGGGATGTCTGGGTGGTTTGTGTGTATCCAATATTCGTAAGTTGTTGTATGGTCTATGATTTTGGAAGCAGAGGGAATTTGGATGTATCTGACATTTTTTTTCGAAATGGCTGTGTGTAGCGGACGGTACCAAAGTTACAATTATATTGGATCAGGCTCTTGTTGAGAATGATGCTGTGAAAAAAGTTTACTCTCATCCAGCTGATAATACGCTCAGTGTTGGAATTTCTACTGATGACTTCGTTGCCTATGTGAATAGCAATGCTTCTGATTGTGATGTGCATGTAGTAGACTTCTCCGTAGATCCAAGTGCTGCCGCGCCTGCTGCTGCTGCGAAAAATCAACAACAACAGCAACAATCATCCAAAAAATCGTCCAAGAAACAAGTTGAGGCTGGAAAGACTTTACTAGCACTCCGTTGGAAGAAGGAAGAAGATTTTGCCCAGTGGTACTCTGACGTCATTGTACTGAGTGAACTAATTAGCTACTACGATATTTCTGGATGCTATATCTTACTACCCTGGAGTTATTCTATTTGGGAATGCATCCAAGAATTCATGAATGTACGTATTAAGGGTGATTTGAAAACCAAGAATTGTTATTTTCCTCTCTTTGTTAGCAAAGATAGACTCGAGAAGGAGAAAGATCATGTGGAAGGCTTTGCGCCCGAAGTAGCCTGGGTAACGAAGGGAGGAACGTCCGATCTGGCATCTCCAGTTGCGATCCGTCCAACGTCGGAAACCATCATGTATCCTACATTCTCGAATCGTATCCAGAGTCATCGTGATTTGCCTCTGTGTTTGAATCAATGGAGCAATGTCGTTCGATGGGAATTTAAGGATCCGACTCCTTTTCTGCGCAGCCGAGAATTTTTATGGCAGGAGGGACATACGGCACATGCAGATCACGAGGAATCCTCTAAAATGGTGATGGATGCCCTTGAGATGTACCGTGCTACGTATGAAGATTTATTGGGTGTGCCCGTTGTACCTGGATACAAAACCGAGAAGGAAAAGTTTGCAGGAGGATACCGCACGACGACTGTTGAGGCATATATTCCATGCAGTGGCCGAGCTATTCAGGGCGCCACATCGCATGATTTGGGACAGAATTTCGGCAAGATGTTTGATATTGAATTTCAAACGTCTTCGGGAGGGAAGGAGACAGCATGGCAGACATCATGGGGATTTACCACACGGTCAATTGGTGTTATGATCATGGTCCATGGGGATGATAAAGGGTTGGTATTACCTCCAAGGGTTGCCCCGGTCCAGGTTGTTATTGTTCCGATCGTTTCCAAGGCTTGCACGTATCAAGAGATTAATCCATACTGTCAGGAAATTGCAAACGCCTTAACCAAGGATGGTTCTGGTATTCGCGTAGAGGTGGACGATCGCACTATATACAATCCTGGCTGGAAGTATAACCATTGGGAACAGAAGGGGGTACCAATCCGAATCGAGGTTGGGCCTCGGGATTTGAAAGAGAGGTCGGCTCGTATTGTGGTACGTTACAGTGGAGAAAAGTTTGACTTATCTTTTGATAGTAACGACGAATCGAAGTTCGGAGAAATGATAAGTAAAAAGTTAGAAGATATTCAGGCCGGTTTGTTCGCGAAGGCAAAGGAAGTGCGTGATTCTCACATTGTACAAGTTACAGAATGGAAAGACTTTGTTCCAGCATTGGAGGGTAATAATCTTGTATTAACGCCTTGGTGTGGTGGGGAACATCAGGAATGGGAAGAATGGGTTAAGGAAAAGTCCCGTGAAGAAAGTTTAGCCGCGAAAAATATGGAAGGTGAAAGTGAAACAACTGCAACAAGCGTTGCCGCAAAGACTTTGTGTATTCCGTTTAAGCAGCCTGATTTGCCTGCGGGGTCCAAGTGTATTGCAAGTGGGCTTGAAGCGACTTGCTGGGTATTGTGGGGAAGGAGTTATTAGTAATTATGTAATAACGATGAACTTCACTTGAATAATTATTCGAAGGAACTTAGAATTCTGTGGAAAGTATTTAATTGAACGAATAGTCATTCGGATGAATTTTAGTATGAGATGAAAAAAACATTTACCGTAAGGAACGAACTTTAGTATGTTAATATATACGTTACCGTTTTGTTTATATTGTAGCATGCTTTTCTATATTAATTTCCTTTTTTCCAAACATCTTCTAGGGTTTGTATTTAAGAGGTAAGTTAATTCTAACCCTTTTATAACTAGTAGTTATATATTACGCTAGTTTTCATCTCGCTACATTCGTATGATTCTTTATGTCACCGAGGTTCGGTATTTGTGTTAGCCATTCGGCTAATTCGATTGTAATGACACTCTACTCGAATCTTTACATATTGATCCTTTTTGAATGCCATGTCTATCTTTTTTTCTTGCCTCCAGTGTGTCCGCGATATCTTTTCCGCCATCCCATCACTTCTGTATTCGCTACCATGTGGATGAAAGTTCATATTCTTTCTCAGTTGTCTTCTTCCTTGAGGTGTTGGTATATCTACCTCCTCCTCTCCCGCTGCCTCTGCCTTCATGTCTTGTTCCTCTATAGGAATTACTTTTTCCTCTCCCTCTACCAGCAGATTGTTTCATCTTTCTTCCACGATTTAGCAGAGATATATAAATGTAAAATATACTTTGCCTTTTTATTTTTCAATAACTTGGACTACCTGCACTAAATCCCCTACCATGTATTCGATACAATTTAAATTTATATAATAACAACATGTCGGAATAATGAAAATGCTTATGTCGAGATGTCAGTTGGGGATGTAATTTCTATCACGTTATGATATCGGTTGGGAATATGATTTCTATATTTAGGGAATGCGATCTCTATATTTACATTCTCAACGTATGAATATTTGGAATAATTGGCGATATTTAAGCGATAATGATTGGATTTTTATAGTGATTCAGCTTGCGTTGAGTTGCATTTTTTGCCCAAGCTTTATCAAAAATATATGCTCACAAAATAAAAGAATCTAGTTTTACTACGTGTTTTGCTAGATAGATATTTAGGATTACAGATTCCAGATTACTCAACATAAAAGATCTTTTACAAAAGAGGATCTTGAATCTATTACTTCCATTACGCGCGCACCAATATCTTCATATTTTGCCATTCCGTTACCATGAGTTACGAGAAAGATGATACATCCACCTCCACCAAGTGGAAAGTCTACTCCGGCTTCCAATGTGAACATAACTATCGTGATTGGGAAGATGAGCTTTTCGCTCGCCTTCGCCTTAAGCGTATTGATTACCTAGTCTCTTCAGCTACCTACAATGTGGAACCCCCTACTAATCAACGAGCAGCTGCTGATGAAGCTCAGCTTCGACTTCAGAAGGATTATAGCCTCGCTATGAGTATTTTCTTCGACATGACTTCCGAGTTACCTCGCAAGATGATTCGCAGAGCTACCGTACCGTACAAAGCGCTCAAGGATCTCCGTGAGAAATATCTTGAAGGAAAGAGCGACGATGACTATGTTGAGCTGGTTGTACTATGGGAAAACCTCAAGCCCATCGCAAAGGAAGCTGACCCGGACGGACTCCTTGACCTTATGATGGAAATCAATGAGCGTATGACAGCGGTTCATGTTGACTTGAAGAAGGCACCAATTGAGTTCTATGTGAAGTACAAGCGACTTTTGCACAAGGACTATGATCCCTGCATTGTCACTTTTAACCTGGCGAGATCTCTTCCTACCTACCGTCCTATCATCGATACGGAACTAGATGAGTTTTCTAGAACCGTTGGAAATTACTGGAAAGCGCATTTCAAGCGCGAGGATACTTCTATCGTAGATAAAGCTGCGATTTACAATCTATCATCAAATGGCAACAAATGCGACTACTGCGGTAAAAGCAATCACAATGCTTTCAAGGATGGGAAACCTTTCTGCTTCAAGCTTATCAAAGACTTGAAGGGTGCATCCAAATCCGAAGGTGGTACTACCAACTCTTCCAAGAAGGGTGGTCTATTTTGCAAGTACTGCAAATCTAGTGAGCATGAAGTGGATGAGTGTCCCAAGCTGGCCAAGAAAAGAGCGAATAAGGATACCGGACTTAACCATCTGTTCATTGGATCTATCGAAGTTGAGGATGAATGTCCTGCTTGCATTCCTCGTAGCGACTCAAGTGATGAGTATGAATCTAACTCCGATTCCGACTCCGACTCTAGCAATGACACTATGCCCGTTCTAAAATCTCGTGAGAGTGTTCCGTCTGATTCTTCGAACGATGAATGTAGTGATATGGAGCCTGAGTTTCATGTTGTTGATTGTTATGTGTTTAATATCAACACTGGGGCCCTTGTTGAAGTCCTTGGAGATTCTGGAGCAGCAATGCATGTATGGCCATCTGACCGAACAGGATCCAGAAACAAAACCGCGTTCATGGCGAATGGAGCAAAGTGCGAGATAAACGACATCCGTGATGTTCACATCCAAGACGAACTCGGAACTAGTATTTGTCTTCGAAATGCTCACTCCGTTAAAGGCGTAAGCAAGCGCATTATCTCTATAAATGCACTTCGCAAAGATGGTTGGAAGCTTATGGAAAATGGTAACCCAAAGTTCACCTCGTTGGAAAAGAATAACTGCCGTATCACCTTCACTGAGAAAGAAAATAATCTACATTATCTGCAAGCAGTTCAAACTTCAGAAGGAATTAATAACATTGACCTTATTACCCCTGGTAACCTGCCATCAACCCTAACTAAAAACAATACACCGGCTGTTTTATCTGATAGCGATGATGAAGCTGAGACTAAAATTTCTGATGCAAAGGCTAGAGCTGTCCCCGAAGAAAGTACTACTCCCGCAGTTCGTTTCTCTGACGATTCGAAGCCCATTGTCCGAGAGAAGTCTGCCACACCTTCCAAGTGTCCGACAGGATACAAATCTATGGATATTAATCTCTTCCATGATCTACACGGTCATGACGGGATGGCAAGGATGAAAGCGAAAGCTAAACATCTGCGCATCCATCTCACTGGTACATTGAACTCTTGTGATGCTTGTCTCGCTGTGAAAAGTAAAGCCAAGCCAATTCAACGTAAAACTTCTACTCCTGCTACTGTTCCCAACGAGCAAATGTTCCTAGATACTACTGGTCCTTTCAAAGTACGCACCGGAACTCATGGAAGGTTGACGAATTTGTTTTTGTTTGGTTTGAGTGATAAGTTTTCGTCCAAAATGTTGTTTGGTTTCGGAAATGAGAAGACAGAGCTGATTAACTTCGTTAAACAATCCTGGGAAGTGTGTAAGGGGCGAAACCTTGCTATCAAAAACATCAATATGGACAATGCTGGCGAAAATTTAGCTGTTGAAAACTTTTGTCGCAAGAATAATGTTGGTTACAAGTTTACTCCACCTGATACCCCTAAGCTGAATGGTCAAATTGAAAGACAATTCGCTATCCGCCTTCAAAAAGCAATGGTGTTAATGATAAATGCTGGTCTCAATGAAAAAGCGAGAAGCAATAAAACTATCTTGATGGAGTCGATCAAAATGGGTTCATTTTTGTATGATGAATGTCCGCAGGCCGATGAAGATAAGAGTCCAAATCAAAAGTGGTATTCTGATGACTACAAGGTTCGAGTGAAATCTGAACATTACATACAATTTGGCAGAATTGGTTTTGTTATAAACAAAAGAACTCATGTGAAGAAGAATGAGACTCGCGGGACTGCGATGATGATGGTCGGATATGCGTTGAATAGCCCTTCTGGTACTTACCGCATGTATAATCCAAAGACGAATGCTATTATTGAAACAAATAGTGTGGGTTGGAAAGACTTTAGTAAATTTGAGGATGAATCTGTCACTAAGTTGAAAAACCAACCCCATGAGCCCAAATCAGGTGGGAAAGTGACCGTCGATGATGATGACAGTGATGATGACGTCACTCATGCAAACGATATTGTTCAACCTCCGTCTACAACTGCTACTGCTACGGACAATCAACCATCTGATACTCCATTTCGTCGTGTTACTCGCTCCATGACTGCTGCATTACGTGCTGCTGATTCTAATACTGTACCAAATGCGACTATTCCTCCGTCTCGTGCTGCACCTAGTTTTGATGCTCCCACTGACCAACCAGCAACTACTCCAAACTTTATTGTTACTGGCGACACTGAGCCTACCAAATTAAACTTTGGCGATACCTCTCCTTCAATCCACCATATCTACACTCCCGATTTGATTGCAACTTTTGAAAAATATGGTGGGATAGACACTCTGATCGATGCATTTCTTTTCCATACTTGCATTCAAAACGATCCTGGAACTCCAATGACATGGAAAGAGGCCGCTACCTGTGCTGAGCGCGAATATTGGCTCAAATCAATGACCTCTGAATTCAATAACTTTATATCCCGAGGAGCTTGGCAATTTGTACCAATGAGTGAAGTCAAAGCGAAAGGAAGAAAAGTTATTCCAACCAAACTCGTTTTCAAATTGAAGGATGAAATTGATGGATCTATTCGTTTCAAGACCCGTAACGTTACTCTAGGATATATGATGGTCCCAGGAGTTGATTTTACTGAGCGTTTCTCTCCAGTAGCTACCGATGGTTCCCTCAAACTGCAAATTGCAGTAACCCTTTTCTACACTGGAACCGGATGGACGATGGAAAACTGCGACGTTGAAGCTGCCTTCCTTGAATCGGATATGGAAAATGACTTGTATATCGAGCCTCATCCAGCATTGGTATTATGTGGATTCATGACTGAAGAGGAAAGAAAGAACTACGCAATTAAGCTCACCAAATCAATGTACGGAAATGTAGACGCAGCGATTAAGTTCTTCAAAACCTTGGTCGAAGTAGTGACTGAAGAAGATGGAATGAATATGAAACAATCCGATGTCGACCCTTGCTTATTCTATTTGCACAAAGATGACAAGTTGAAACTTATTGTAACTGTGACTGTGGACGATTGCGCTATATCTGGACTCCCAGAAGACATCAAATGGTTTATGGATGGCTTGGAAAGCAGATTCAAAATCACGCGCGGTGGAAAATTAAAGAAGCATCTCGGAGTTGACTACGTCTGGGGCTATGACGAAGAAAAACAAAAGCACTATGTCAAAGCAACCATGGACAAGAAAGTCCAAGCTTCCATTGAGCAACTGAAGAAATTCCTTAAGCGAGAAATCAAGGTAAAACCATCCCCAGGAAAGCCGAATGAGTACTTACAAAAGTCAGAAGATGAAAACCCAGTAGACATCGACGAGTATCGCAGCTTGGTGGGACAAATCATGTTTTTCACTACTAAATTATGCCCTAAAACCGGAAATGCATGTAGAGCATTATCAGGTTTCATGTCCAACCCATCCAAGGACCATTGGAAAGCGCTAGAGCGGCTTATTGGTTATATGAAAGGCATGGGTACTCGCGGAATTATTTATTGGGAACCTGAGTCCATGAAATTGATTGCTGTTTCCGATACTGACTTTGCGAATTGCTTGGAAACAAGACGCAGTGTTGGCTGTAATTTCATCACCATTGGCGGTTGTCTCGTTGATTATTCAATGGCAAAGCATAACTCTTTGTCTGATTCTACTACTGAAGCTGAATACAAGGAACTAGCGAAGACTGCAAAATGTTCCAAATTTGTTTTAATGCTACAAAAAGAGCTGAAGTTGGCTGATCTACCTGGTATTTTGTTTGAGGATAATACTGGAGCAATCTTTCTGAGCGAAAATTTAAGCGTGAACAAGAGAACTAAGCATATTGACATTAAGCATCATTTTATCAGAGAGTTCATTCGCGACGGCTACGGAAAGGTTTATAAAATTTCATCCGAAGATTGTATTGCAGATATCGGTACCAAGAATCAAGAAGTGTCACTATTCATTAAACATGAAACTGAAATTGATGACGGATTTCCTACTCTACGGAATAAAGTCTACGGCAAAGACGGAATCATTGCCAAAGACTTTGGTGGGATGTCGGAATAATGAAAATGCTTATGT
>Ga0209092_10004833_pt1 | contig 11065 bp, 2 predicted proteins | sample FraStrMetagenome_FD_187446 | JGI IMG/M metagenome (GOLD analysis project Ga0209092, IMG submission 187446) | Marine eukaryotic phytoplankton communities from Arctic Ocean - Fram Strait ARC3M Metagenome (SPAdes) (version 2) | ecosystem: Environmental > Aquatic > Marine > Oceanic | place: Fram... | reverse complement strand
TGTCGGATGAAGAAGAAGGTTCGATTCGACGGCTGTGTCAATTCGTATAAAGTTGAAAAATGTAAAAAGGAAGAGATAAATGCAACGTACGCAGACATGGTAAAAATCAATGAAATAAAAGATATGAAGTACGCGAGAAAATCGGTGTTAAACAATTAATATATGAATGAGAAATATTCAGGTATTTCTCATTATAGACGGCTTTCACGGCCCGCAATAAGAATATTCGTCCAGGACGGCTAGTAGTACTAACGAAATTTGGTTGTTGTTGTTGTTGTATGTTATATTTATAGTGTCTAATATAGCTTCGCACTGTGACAGATCATGTGTGTTTACTATATATTTTACTCATTTGTATACCGTAGCTAGCATCATAAAAAAAAAAACCTTAACTACGCGAAACAACCCTCCTCCATGGGATTTTGCCGTTTTTCGTAACTTTTGAATCTTCTCGTCCGACCTACTTCAATCTGATCAGACCGTTGGATTCAGCACATTTAGGGGCTTCATCGACCCTATTGTTTCTTATTTGGACCATATCAGCGACTTTTTAGAGAGTTTTCCCTTCATTTTACCTTCGTAACCGGAAGACTTAGGCTTTTTCGTCTTCAGAACGTTATTTCTGGGCTATTTCTCCAGCTCTGGCAACTATTTAGATCTGCGGAAACTAAGCTTTCGTCTGAGCATTTCGGTTCTTTCGTGTGAGTTCGGGTTCATTTAGAACCGAGTCGTCTTTTTTCCAAGACCGCCATCGCCGGTGTTTATATTTTTCCCCAAGACTCGATCCTCTGTCTCTTCGATTAGAAATTCCAAGTTTTCAAATCTCAGTTATCCCTATATACTTTTCGATATTCTATCTACGCACGGAATTTTTCGATTCATTCCTGAAACAGCTATTGGCCCAGTTATACGTCATCTTTTTCGGTCTATCAAATTTGAATATCAAAGACTTACGCAGGTTAAACGAGCAACGTACACCTTCCTCGTTACATATTCTCAAGGCTTTTTCGCACAGATTCGACATTATCAGCATTTAGCTCGAGATAACGTCAGAAACATTGTTCAAAATACGACTACATTCGCTTCTAAATATCTATGTGGTTAGAGAAGGATTTGTTGGTGTTGCAAATTAATAATTTAAGTGTCAGGCAGCAATTGGACTTGCTACAGGAAAACGCGTATATACGGCGTAATTTGGATAGTATTATTAGTACAAGAAACACCTTCAGCCTCGTCATCAAAGAAGAGATTACAAATAGCGGGATCAAATTAAGATACGAACAAGAATCCAATATTGCGTGGAACAATATCTGCTCATATCTTCGAATTATTTTCCCTAAGGTGTGGAACACAATCAGTGAAAGTAATATACTTCCAATCCACACATTCACTTTCGGCAACCTATCCCAATTCAAGAATTTCGACGGAAAAATACATTCGGTCAAAAAGCTCTTGGAGATTTTCAGATCTTTAGTATACGGAAGTTCTTTGAGATTTCCCTTCTCTCAAGACACTCATCTGCGGAATTTATACTCTAATCTTCTCATCCTTTGTCAACAATCGGATATTTCGGGAATCCAAAATATTGCAGGACAAAAACGAATCCTCTTCCTCCAAAGTTGGACTGAAAAACTCGTATTGTCATCCTCTCTCTCATCTTATCTTACAGCAAATATAAATAGCATCTCTCCGGTTCCACTCTTAAAAAAGGAACCTGTTCAGGTAACTGAAAAGAAATATACTGTTAAGAAACGATCAGGACCGATTTCACTTTTTCCTCATTCAGAAAAAAGTGGTGAAACATCTCAATCATCTCAAAGCTGCGATACTTCATTCTCTTCCTACGTGAAAAACCAAGACCCTAACTCCTCAGCATTCTTTGGCATTAAATTAAAGTTCGACTCCGACGATTCCGACAGCAGTTGCCAGTCAGCAAATTCAGGTAATTCAATTTGGAAGCCTGTCTTTAAGAAACGGAAATTACATTAATTTTTCAGGGGGATATCACAAGCTGGTTATGACTTCGCACCCTTCGCAGGATCATAAGTTTAGGAAAAAATATTGGATCGATATACTTCAATCGTACTATCAAGATCGGAATTTGTCATCTGACGAGGACCAGATAACCTTGTGGACGCAGGACGTTACTGACCCGATCACAACGTCTCAGTCGCCTAGGATAATAGCAAGGAACTTAATACACTTCTGGAATCAGTGGATTCAAAATTTTCGATCAAATCATCCAGTAATCTTTGAGTACTTTAGCGGTCGTAAAGTTTTCACACCCGGATCCTCTTTCCTTCATAATATAAATATCAGGAAGGAGAAAATCGATCGAAGCAACCTTCTACATCTGTGTAGACACTTTTCATTTGATACCTTTTTTATCAAACTTGATCAGATCATAAGTGCCATTATCGATATTCTCGACGATAAACAGGAAAGAATAATTTGGATTCGGCATTTCTTCACACAAAATCCATTTTATCGGAAGTTAATCCTTACTCTCGTCAAAAGAATTGATCCAAATTCATTTATCTTTCGTGGAAGAATTCATCCGTCTACTGAATAATCTATTTCAGATTCAGAATTATTTCGGATTGGAAAAAAAAATTTTTTTTTAATCAGTTTTAAGATTACAGCTCCATAATGTCTTCCAAAGAATATAGGGATTACTACAAGAATCTATTCACCCCGGACTCTGAGAGTGGATTATTCTCCTCTTCTAATGAAGATTCAACGAGCTACTTACCCGATAAACCATTAAATACTCCAGTGAATCCTTTTGCGGCAGACTTTTTAGCCCAAGGAAGTCATATTCTTCGGACTATATATGGTGAAGAATGGACCAAAGTACCACTACCAATATTCGAAAATGGGATAAGTTCGAATAATTATGATGAAGAGAACTCGTCGAAGTCGTCTTTCTCTAATATGGATATATCCAGTACCAACTCTACCATATCAAACCTATCAGAATTTGATGCTTTTCCACAAATCAATGAGTCCCTGACTAATTCCTCCACATCGTCAGTCACATCTATCGGTCCCCCAGAGATGATAAATATGATTCACGAGGAGGAAATTCTAGATTTATTGGGACAATCCAAACCAATCCCAATTAAAAGCACCCCAATTCAAAATAGCCCTCCCCCGATGGCAGATAAAATCGGCTGTTACAATATACAAAATAAATTTGACCACAATACTGCGGCTGAATTTTTTGTCCGGGAAGATATGACCTTCCTTTCGTTACAGGAACCATACCCTTTCGGTAACAACAACAATGCATCATGGGATTCATACCAAATTCTGGAACTCCAAAATGCTAGAATATCCTGTTTTATTACCAAATATCAAATCATCTTATTTGATAATTGGAAATGGGGGGGTAAAACAATGGAGGATTTCCACAGTCATTCTCACGGTAGAATAACCAGCATTGCTTTTGACTTAGGTAATTCCCAAAAGATAGGTATAATCAGTGTATATGCCTCCACTTCGGAAGCACTTAAGGGATCGCAGAGTATTCATTCCGATGAAGATACATTCATCACTTCGGCGGAAATTATAGACAAAATCAAGTCTAACTGGGAGCATAAATTCAAAGATATATGCATCATTGTACTTGGCGACTTTCAAGAATCAATCAGCACAAAGGATAGAGACAATATGGGTACTTGTAGATATGATACTCCTGCCCATGGTATAATTCGCCTTCTAGAATCATCTCACACTTCTATAGTGCGCGAATTGAATCCCAACAATGACTACATTACTCGTATCGGAAAAGAAGGAGGTCGGGGTATAGATCATATAATGGTCCCAAATACACCGAAGTTCAAATCATGGTTCCTCGGCGCAGAATTAAATCGTACAGTCGGCTCTTCGTATTTTCCTTCAGATCATTCGTTTTTGTTTTGCCATTTTAACAGGCAAGGACCAAACAATAGGGAGTCGGATGAGGATAGAAGAAAATATGATTATAGAAAAATCTACAAAATTAAACTCTCACGTACAGGGGGTAAAGGGGATCATCTAAAACTGGACGAGAATCAATTTAAAGAATGTACAAATTTTAAAGAACAACAAAAACTTTATAATAATTTACAACAATTGACAGGAGACGAATCGGACACTACCGACTACCTCCTGAATGATATCGAGAAAAGAACCAAAACTCTCTTTAAAAGCCTCTGGTATTCGGGTCTGGGTCAAAATGTCAACGGTCCCGAGAATAACCTAGTGAAAATTTCGGAGGGCCAGGCAGTGGAGATTGCATATATTGTAAGAAGATTCAATGCAGGTGTGCAAGACGTAATGCAATCCCTTGAATTAGTTAATGATTCTAATGAAAAAGATAAGGCAGGAGACACAAGAGGACGCTTACGGAAGCGGTCGGGCTTTCGACATTTCAAAAACTTACCAATACCAACGAAGATTCGGTATATCAGAATACAATTACAGAGGAAGCTCAGGCTAATCGTGCAAGCTCAGCAATGGTTAAAAGAATTTCAACTGAAGTCCAAATTAAAGCGAGATCAACTACCATGGTCAAGCTTTATTCAAATTCTAATCACGCTCAACGACAACTCTAAACTCTTGAAAGACGCTAAAAACCTTCATAATACAGCGATCTTAGAAGCGGAAGAAAGAGAGAGACATGTTGAATCAATATATTATTCCAAAAATAATAAGCAATCGACTCAACCCGAAATGGGTACAAAAAATCTTAACTCACCAGCGGCACATCAATATGACGCGAATGATTTACCTAATGTACCAAGTTGTTTCGTTGAAAAACTTAATTCCTGGCTAAGGGAAGCAAGTTGCAATCAATTATTTGGGAAATCGAGAAGCTCCAATATTTTTGAGGTTCTCCTACACTGCACTTCACCATGGAATGATTTCACATCCAATATTAACATAGAAGCGCTGAATATGGGCACCACTGAGTTTCAAGACGCTGCTCTTGATATGCTGCAAAAAGGAAGTTTGGAATTGAAAAAAATAAACCAGAAGGTAAATCGAATCCAATATGAATACAGAAAGTCAACTCTACAATACTTTCTAGATGTAAGCCAGATAAGCAGTTTCACGCACAAGATGTTACCGAAGAGTAGATCAGCGCCCACAACTCATACGCAAATTTGGGACGATGGTTTACATGCACTAAGGAAATGTCAAAACGAGGAGGAAGAATTACGGGCCACCAGCGAGTTCCACGGTCGATGGATGGATAACTCGAGTGCGGAGGAGATATGTGCTTTTGCCAAAGTTAGGGAAGATGGAAAACTTGGCGCAAGAGGAGTAGACCTTTTTCCTGATAGAATAGTGGGAAATGCAGATATCGATAAGTTAGTCCATAATGGACATAAACTTCCCAAGAGGATTAAAGAGGCTTTCATCAAAGCGCATGGACATCATGTCAGTAAACTATTCAAACCCCCCCAAGAAGATTGCAAAGAATTGTTTTACCCCTTTTATTTAACAAGTAACAAAGGCGATATGAATGAGGACGACGAAATTACCGAGAGTTTTTATAAATCTATTGCGTCCATACCTACCAAAGCGAGATATGATGGATTCCAGCTCGCTGTATTAGGGAGATTCGGGCGAAGATGGCAGCGGCAACTGTTGAATATAATAAAATTAATCCTGATCATGAGATACGTACCATCCAGCCTCAAAAAGATCGCCCGGTTTCCCATTCCAAAACCAGGTAAAACCGGCGAGTATCGCCCCATTTCATTATGCAATGATTTATATTGTTTTCTGAATGGTATTATTACCACTTATACCAGCGCGGGCATAGAGCGGGCCCGGATTCTTCATGACGGCCTAGTCGCTTACAGGGTAGGAAAGGGTTGCCATTCATTGGTAACCATCGAACAATGTTTTAGGGAAGATTGTGTGGCGGGAAGGTGGCCAGCGGTTCAGTTAGACGAAGACGAAGAAAAATTCTTCGACCGCATACCCGTCGCAATATTACTGGCAGCCATGCGGGTCAACGGGTTCCCGGAGGAGGGCTTCATCGAATTTAAGGCTAGTGCAATGGGAGCAAAGGAAGTGGAAATAATCACTTGTAAGGGAACCACGTATGCACGGTTTGTCTGCGGGCTAGAACAAGGGAACCCCGATAGTCCCACCGTAGCGAATCTTGTCATCAAGTTTAAGCACGACGTATGGGACGTCATTTCGGAGGAGATCAAAAAGATTTTCAAGAGGAATAAGCATTCACACAGAGAAAAATACGTTTTTAATTCAGTAGATTTTTTAGACGGACAGGTCATCATTTGCAAAATTGGATATTGTGATGACAATTCCAAATTCATCAGAGTAGAGAATGAAGCAGACTTAGTAAAGTTGGTGCAGTACTATCTCCAGTTGGCGGGCGATCTTAGCATGGTTACAAAGATCGGCAGGAAGGGATCCAAATGCGACATTCAGTTTTTCAACGTATCAGCGGATCTCACTATTAAATTAAGAAAAACAATCTCCACGGCATGGAGCTTCAAACATGACGCCCCCATAGAAGAAGAGGTACCCTTTCGAGTATATCTGAAACCCCCAGAGTTGATGAAATTAAAACATAAAATCCAATATGACAATTTAAATGAAATAGAGAAATCTAAATGGGATAAAATCATTGCATCCGAAGCGCATCGTCATTTAGGTCTTCTGGGTACCATGTCGGGGTCAACTACCGAAACATCTTCACATTTTCTCAATAAAATGATGAATAGAGTTAACCAATTGAAAATTCAGCACATGAACACCGCAGCTCAACAAAAATGCATAAATATGTTGGTGAATACTATGCATAGTTTTATTCCGCTTCAAGCAAGTCATGCGGTGGAAGATCTATTGAAATTTGACAATTATGTCGCTAACTTACTACGCAGAAAAAATGGTCTCTCTACAACCGATGCAAAGCACCGGCTTTTCATACCAGCAAAATATGGAGGCGAGGGTATAACTTCTGCTCTTGAGGTTGATCTTCTTTCAAATACCAGGGAACTTGAAATCGTCAGTAATAGTTCAGGAATCGACTCATTTGCTTTTAGAACCAGGATAGCAGCTTCCAAAGATATTCAGCAGTCCAACGAATTCAATCACGCTAGAAAAGCTATTCGTAAATTATCACAATATGGGATACATTTACGGGATAGCACAGATGGATTAACAAATGATATTCTTGACCATCTCGGTAAATCGAAGAAATATGCATCAATTGGCAATCAACACTATAAAAACGGAAGCTCCCACAACATAGGCACTGGAAAATCATCAAATTCGGAAATTGCTTTCGGTAGTTTTACGCATGAAGCGATTCTAAAATTACATGCGAATAATTGGGTGATTGACCAAAATATAGTTGGTATGGATAAGTTCAGTATAATTAAGTTTAAAGAGATAATCGAGATTCTCCCAGAAATAAAGAAAAGAAAAATTCAAGATGTTTCACGGTTGTTTGGATGTTGGGAGTGGATGAATCCGGATTTTAAAGACCTTAAATATACAGTCCCACGAGCATCGGATAGATGGAATTCACTAGACATCAATGGGAACATTTATAAACAATATTCCAATATAAATTGGAATACGCCAGAAACATCATTATTTCAAATAGCCCATGATACGCTTCGTATTGCATCAGCAAAGGAATTCATCGCTCATTCAAGTAACGGCATATCCACTCTCCCTAACAATCACAACTATCTTAATTGTTTTCAAGCAATTATCAATAGTCGGAGTCCAATTATAATAGCTACAGATGGAGCATTACAACAATCTTCTGACATAAAAGCAAAAGCTGTCAGCTCGGCTTTTGCTATTTGCATTTTGGACATCAAATCAGCGGAAACCATAAGTTCAGGAGAATGGACCGGAAGACCGGTTATCCCTTTACTCTCGAGGTGTTCCTTACTTCCGAATTCGATTGGAGCAGACGATACCGATATTGCATCGGCAGAATGTCATGCTTTTTTATCACAGGAATTGTGTTTGCCTCCCTATTTACCACGAATCATCATCACAGACAGCGAAGCGGTAAGAGATCAGGTGTTACAGGTTCGAAATAGTGAATATATGGATGTAAACAGGAAATTTATTCGTTCATCGATAGGAGGCATCGGAAAGAGCATTATGGGTCCCCTAGCCAGCCTAATAAGCAAAAGTAACATCCAATCATCAGCAGACGAAGCATGTGCAAACAATCCTATCCTTAGGGAAATGATTCAACTTTTAAAGGATCGCACGCAGGAATTCGTTCAGGAAACAGAAACATGGATTAAAGAGCTTCCGGAGTCAGAGCAGATATCCCTTCAAGTAAGGAACGGACAAGAAAGTGTGATAACGCGTTGGAAACCTGAATATCATGATAAAGATGATATGCGAATAGTGATCAAAGTAAACTCTCATCAGCTAGATGAGGAAGGATTATCGATTAAGCTCAAGAAGAGATATCCAAATCTGATACCTAACCTAAGCATGTTGAATGCAAACCATATTGCGGACAGGGCGGCTGATATCCCGAATTCGGTTAATTTTCACAAAGTCAATATGGAGCATCATCAAATCGTAACCTGTTTCTCACCGCTTCGATTTAGGATAGTAGTTAATGGGTTGAATATGGATAAACACGTCAGCACAAAGCTACAACACATGTTTACCGAGGAAAAGATAAAGAGATTAAAAACAAAGAAGACTCAAGGCTTACTCTGGAGACTCTACGATCACGTAGATATCGATTGGATTGAAATCAATAATAATAAAGGACTCCGTCGATCACTGCTAGGACTTAGTAGAACTCATTCTAGAAACATGTATAAATCAGGTAACTATCGCGAAGGAATGCTCCAAGAGTACATGTTGACACTTTCGGAAGACTCGGAGCGTTTGGAAACGAAGAATCTAACTACTAAGGAGCAAATACGTCAGTTATGTCCTTGCAAATGGTGTCCAAAACACAGTGTACATGCATCGGAACATGGAAATAGAATGCATGCGTTTCTATACTGCCAACATACAGACTTGTCCACTTTTCGCACTAATACAAGAAACCTCATCAATTCGGAAATCATTAGATTTGTTCAATTTATCGAAGAATATACATCAAAATCGGGAGCAATCAATTTTTTGAAGGAGATTGAGAAAGCATTTTTGCACCTTCAACAGCTCCAGGTGGGAAGATTAACAAGAATATCAAAAATGCAGAACAACACTTACGCTTCCATAGAAGAAATCTTGCTTAAGTACGAGTCATCAGATATCTTGTCCTGCATCTACAGTGGAAGAGATTCAGTTGGTCTCGAAGTATTCGGCTTTATTCCGCAAAACACAAATGCCTATTTGGATGATTCATTTATTGGAGTGTTAGATGCACCTTGGTTAGGCGTTCTGCCAACATCGCTAAATCCAGTGATCGACAAAATAAAAACGACAATCAGAAACAATACAGCCCATCTAAAACATAATACAAATATCATCGACGCATTAATGAATAATTGGAAACTAATAAAAGGCTTAACAATGGGAATGGCAATGGGGATCCATCGTATTATAGGTACTGTAGGGCATACGACGGAACAAGAATTACGGGCGAAATATGATCTGGAGCAATTTACATTCAAAGAAATTAAAGCAAAAACTTCTCCGGGCAAGACAGATACTTCGGCAAAAGGCATCACCAATATCAAGAGCACCAGTCAGACTTGCACGGCTTGTAATATTACATTGGAAACCAATACAAATGCGTCTCAACTCAAACGCGATTGTGCGGGGATAACATGTAATGTGAATAAGGTAAATTGGACAATTTTCAAAAATTTCAGAACACCAAATAAAATTTCCACCCAAATCAAGCATTGCACCCGATGCGCTAGGCAATCATCAGCATTACGATTAGCAGCACAGATAATCAACGAGTTTAGAAAGGACAGCGCTTCAACACAAACACGACAATTTGTAAAGCTAATTCAGTCTTCATCATGCGACAAAATCTCATACCGTCCTCTCATGAATCTGCTCCATCCTCACTATTCCAAGCATCGGCGAAACAACGAAGCAAAATACATAAGGAAAAAAGCAATCACCGACGCAAATAAACTAGTTTGCAGAGCCATCGTTCAAGCCCACATTTTGGAAACGTCACCAAATATTACCATGTTGGAAAAGTTACAAGGAATGTATAATAGACTGCAAGCTACCCTTGATCGCAGTGAAATTGGAGCGAATTTCGGTAGGACAAATTTCAGACAAACTAAAGTAATATTGGACACGATTCTACAAAAAAGGAAGAGAGACCAAATTGAAATAAACTTACCAATCGTGGATGAGCATCAGCGGGAACATTATACCAGAGAAGCATTAACCAACAACGGCCTTTTATCAAGTATGGGTGTGAGACGAGCAATAGAGGTGTTCAGAAATCACTCAACGGAAAATTGTTACTTCGCAAATGCAGAAGCCAGAAATATTTTAGAGGATTGGAATGCTACACAAGGATGGGAAAGGGCGGCAAGAATGTTTGGTTCACATGAGGTGCTTTGTAATAAACCAGATGGTTTCTATTTTATTCCCCTCTTTGATGGAGATGAAAGATTCGGACATTGGACAGTAATAATAGTAAGAAAGCTAGGAAGACATAAATGGGGGCATGTATGTGATTCCCTGGGAACGTCATCATGTACCGGCAGAATTCACACCAAGATTAAAGAATTGTTTCAAGGACCCAAGGATAGATTTGACTGGAAGGAATGCACAGCCAGACAACAATCAGAAGTTGAATGCGGGCCAAGGATAATCGTTGCCATTCATAACGCTATTGAAAGCATACGTCGTAATGATCCAGTCGAAACCGTTATTTTGGAAGCGACTTTAATGAAAAGGGCAGAGGAAGAATATGACGCCAAGCAGATACGGGAAAAGGCAGCAAATATCATCAGTAGATTTTTACCCTCAATGTGGACAAACCCAATACGGGTGAATAGAGATAGAGCAACGGGTCGAACGTTAACCAACACAACTGATGAGGGATCACCACGGAAGAAAAGGCGAAGGA
>Ga0209092_10004831_pt1 | contig 11067 bp, 8 predicted proteins | sample FraStrMetagenome_FD_187446 | JGI IMG/M metagenome (GOLD analysis project Ga0209092, IMG submission 187446) | Marine eukaryotic phytoplankton communities from Arctic Ocean - Fram Strait ARC3M Metagenome (SPAdes) (version 2) | ecosystem: Environmental > Aquatic > Marine > Oceanic | place: Fram... | reverse complement strand
TCAAGTTTGGAACTCCTTCTGCTGTCTTATTAATGGTTGACGTGACTGTCTCACCTGGGTGACACAATCGCTGATGCCATAATTCATGAGTAGCAGCTTTTGTGAGTCGTCGTAACAGTGGCGTGATAGCTTCTGGCGTTTCCATCCAATCGTCATATGCTGGGTCAATACAATCCAACAATGGTTGCGTTGCGTACCACAGTCCATTGATTAACTTAGTCTCGACTATCGCTTGCTGTAGCCCACTTCTCGAACTGAAGTTGATACTGCCATATCCTGTGCCGTGGTCACTTCGTTGTTCCCATACAACATAGTTGTTATCTGACGATTCAGTGATATCCCCTGGTGAAAGTATTGTTTCTGAGACATCTGGTGAGAAGAATGTTCGAACATTTATCACACCTCTACCTTTACACATCAGTTTGATATAACCAACTTTGTTGCAATTTATTGTAGGATCTCCTTTTTGGGCACCATGCATGGTGTAATCCCTAATATCACGTACTCCATGTAGCAATCTCAAATCATCAGTTACAGAACGATTTGCTCCACCGTCAAGATGCATACGCAACTGTAGTTCTGAGTTACGTATCTGATGGATAAAAGCTTTGTCAACTTTGGAGTTAAATTTTTGTTCATCCATGATTAAGATTGATCCCAATATGCTTCTTATTCGTGCATCATCATCGATATCTATATCGTTGTTCAGTCTATCTTTTTGATTTATATCCTCAAAAAATATGTCATTCTCAATGATAGGTTGTACCAATTCTATTTCTTGGCTTCTTCCCATCATATCATTCTGAATATTTTGCATGATATCCTGAACCATCAGCATACGCTCCTCTGCATCATCCTTAGCCGCATCATTATCATCTGTATCATTTCTACGCTCCTCTGACTTATTCATTGATGCGGTGATATTATGCGAAATCTTATGAACTGTTGGGACTTCTTCTCATTCCTCATTTGATTCGAAATCAATTTCCTCCATAGGAATATCAATATCATATTGATGCAGTAATTCCTCATCATTTGATCCTTCACTGCCTGAGTGTCCAAATGATGCTGTCAATGTCCTGATTGTACTCATCTTAGTTCTCTTGCTATTGGTACGAAGATACTCCTCTGCGAGCTTTGCAGCCGCATTGCTATGATCCTTTATGTACTTAACAGCTAGATGCACTCTTGCAACAAATTGACATTTCCTTTCATTGCATCCCCATCGTCCGCAAGCTCGACACTGTGCTTTCGGGTACGATTCCTGACTGCTATTCCGATAGCTGTTATTCGGACTGTTCCTATCATATCTAGATCTAAAGTTTGGTCGGCGTTGATAGTCATTACGCTTCCCAAATGTTCTGATAACTGCTACATTGTCTTCATCAACTTCCTGACAATATTCAAACTCCTTATCTTTCTCAAACAAAGTTCGAACAAATCTTGATGGAGTCTTATCTGATTGGCCATAGACTTGTTCATGATATTGTTCTAGCGTTGTTGGCAACGATTCCAACATTAGGTTTGGGTCTAATGTGTCTACTCCATTATTGGTCATTCGTCGCACTTCAACTAGCGCGCGGTTCTTTGCCTCGTGATACTTTTTGTCATCCATGTTGTTTAGAAACATTACCGTCTGCTCAGTGGGAGTGTATGTCCTATGCTGAATGCTCTGCATCAGAATATAATTCATGAGCTTGGAGCCGTAGTCATACAAGTTTCCATAACTATTGGACAGTTTTGGAACATCATAGGTATTTGATGTAGAGTGTTTTAAATTTGGGTGTACGAATCTCAGTAACTGCTCTACTACCCTGTATCCGTCTGATATGCTTGCATATTGATGTATGATTCTCTGTGCTTTTGAATAGCCAACACTAACACATTCTTCATCTTGTAGTTTCTGATAGATGGTGAGAGCCATTTCATTACGCTGTGCGTGCGTGAAATGATTAGGGCATAGATCAATATTAGGCCTGATATCTTGTAGCGGGATACAATGGATTCCATACGCTGAGCCCTGTATATGAAGTTGTTGATAGAAGTTTAAAACCTGCTCATCATTCCTTAGTTTAGCCTTAAAATACTTGTGGAAACCATAGGCTGAGTATGTGGATGTTGATGAACGTGCTCTATCACTGGGTTGCCTCCATTGTTGACTCTGATTGGCTTGTCCATTATTAGAATGTTTCTGTAGGTACGGTTCATCCTTAATCAACCCGATATCGTCCAGATTCACATTTGGAAACCTATTAGATTTCTGTGGTGAGGTTGGTCCTGTGCGATCTGGTGTAGTTTGCTCATGATGCTTCGACTCAGCTTTCTCCGTAGCGCCTAGAAAGTCCTCGATTGCCTGGTTAGCTTCTTCGTTTATCGCTTGCAAAAGTTCATCCCTTTTTATTGCAAGATTTTTGATCACTTGCTGTTCTTTCGTATGAATATTCTGCACTGTCTCGTCGTTCTGTTCTTTTATAAGAGTTTTGACATTACTCTCGTAATTGGTTTGAGACTCTTTTAACGACTGATTGATCTTCTCCAGCATTTGCGGGGTAGTTGCATCGATAAGATTTTTCAATTTAACTGTGCCTTTATCGTTCACAATCTCAGTTACTTTTTCTTCCAATTTTGGTTCCATAAATTCATTTAGGGTATCTCTAATATTCATTTGAATATCATCCATCATTTTCACACGAAATGTAACGAAGTAAGTATCAACCACATTCGTGATTAATTTTTGCAGTGCTTCATCACTTTTCGGTACCATTACCATTTCACCCTCTACTACTGCTGGTGATATGTCCATATTGGTTGCCATTTCCACAGTCGGTCGAGATTTTTCAATGTCAGAATCAATTTCGATCGTTGTGGACACATTGTCATCTGTCGATGCTGTCGGCGTTTCCTCCGGTGCTTCCATAGATGTGTCAAATGGAGACAGTACCATGGTACGTTTGGATAGTTGAATACCTTCAACCCATTTAACTGTATGCAAATGAAGCACGTCTATCGCGTATTGACAAGTTCTAGTGGAGTTCATTTTGTGTACTTCTCCATCCAGCCATTGCGCGTGCGCGAGTTCCGAGGTTTTGCTGACATTCCCCTCATGGTCATAGTACGCTTCAATTCTTCGAAGAACCTCTTCTTTAAGATCCACTGCCGTGTTGAGGTATACCCATTGTGGGACATTTGGATGACCTCTCGTGCTGCTTCTGGACATGTTATAACTTCACTTGTCTCCAGATTGCGTTGTTATTTTTCGAAGATTGTTGTTTTGTACTTATCGTTTGGGAATGATTATTGTTTAACGAAATATATAGGTCTAATAACCAAGGTGTGTTTAAGCACGCTTGTCGTAAATCTAAATGTACTTAGTCCTATTATTTGGTTTCGTTTTAGATGACTTTCAATAAATAATTCGCCAACTTTTCTAAGATCAAAGTTTTATATAAGACCTTATATGCGTGCGAGATTCAGTTTATTTATTGAAGAAGTTTGGAAATGTTTCCTAACTGGATACGGAACAACTTTTTATGGTATGTACCTTTCTGGTAATATAGCTAGATTGTTTTTATGCAATCGTGTATATATGAATGGAAGATGTTGAAAATTAATCCAACAAACTTACTGGAAATTGTTTGAGTTGTAGCTCAATTTCTTGGCGGCCAACTCTTGTTGAACAAACAGGTCGCGGACACTGTTTGGGGGAAGTCGGTAGACGCGGTCTATCTCTTCCAGGCTGTTGTCGATATAAGTCGCGGACTTTCTCGAGCGTTTAATGTGGCTCTATAACCTGATATAGTGTAATAACTAGATAACTATTATAAAGTGAGATAGGCTATTACTACTACTATCTCCTACATACGACATGTACTACAACAAAGGTTCCCATTCTTAATTCCTATTAAAAATACGGATCCAACGTAATGATGATCAGTAACGAAAAACGCCGTCGAATTAAAAAAGACTATTCGTGAATCACGTATCGTTTTTCTAGATATCAGTCATGACATCTCAGGTGACTCAAGATGATAAAGCAATAAGGATTCTTTGTACAGGTGGCCTGTCTGGATATCTTGCATCTTTTATCTTTGAAGCAATCGGCAAACACAATATACAACAGTATACAAAAATCCAATATTTACCAACCAGCCGTAATCTTGATCTTGGTGATACCAGTGAGTCAGGTCCTACAACGTTTAGATTTCGAACTCCAGAAGAAGTAACAAATGCTTCCAAGACATTGTTAGAGCTGGAACCAGATGTGATTGTTCATGCCGCTGCTATGGCTGCATTACCTAAATGCGAGCAGAATCCCAATGAAGCCATGGAAGCCAATTGTCCATCAGGTCTTTTAGATGCGATTGATTTGGCTGAACAGGACTCGGACTCTTCATGGAGTCTACGTAGATTAATTTACCTCAGCACAGATCAAGTTTATCAGGGAAATGCTGATTCCAGTGGACGTGTGGTTGTTCCTTCACCCTCTGGTTTTACCTGTAATTTTCTTGAAAGAAACACGAAGGAAGAAACACTTTGGCCTCCTATCTTACCAAATGAACTACCTCCACCGGTAAATATGTACGGTAGAAGTAAGCTAGCCTTTGAATCCCTATTAATGGAAAGACGAAGTAAGAACAAAGGCGACTGTGTTATTTTGCGTCTGTCAAATATGATAGGACCAGTTTCGCCCCTTACAGGAGACGGCCGATTCCTCCAATGGTTAGATATAGCACTCTCTGTATCACCATCAGCCGAAAAAATAAGTTTATTTGTTGATGAATATCGTAATTTTGTGTATGTCAGAGATGTTGCTAGAGCAGTATTGAATGTCTCTCTTTCAATGTCACAAAACCTTGCACCTGTATACAATGTGGGTGGTCAAATTAATCTATCACGTTACGATTTCGGCAAATTGGTTTGTCATGTGAAAGGGTTTGAATTTAAAGACTCAAATGTCGGGGAAAAGAAAAGAGCAGATATTGCAGATGCAGCATATGAATCTCCATTGAATATTGGAATGGATAGCAGTGCATTGAAAAGAGACTTTATTGATTTTGAGTTTACTCCAATGGAAGTAGCCTTGAAAGAATCTTTGTTATGAAGATCTATCCTCTTCCTATTGTCTGATAATTAATATGGCATGAGTATAATAACCTTGGTGACCCTAAATTAAAAAATATTACGATTCAAAAGCTAGAGGATGGATCCGCCAATTCCTAATTGAGATATATTGATTGACTGATGTATATATATACAATGCGACTACTCCATCCCAAAATTCCAACACCACCTTGCAAACACAGCAATTGAATCAACGCAAACAAACTTTGAAAATTTTAGAGAAGCAATATTGTTGTGTAATATAAGTGCTTTCAATCCTATAGTTGCCTCGTGTATAGAATATTGTGATTAGCTTATACCTTATATCAAAAAACAAATTGACTTTTTTCTAACATATACCGATAGCTATCAAATCGAATGTGGACCAATCCCTATTTTGTCTTCCAAAGAGGGATTGCCCCTTACGTCACACCATACAGTATGCGTTTGTCATAACGACGTTCGTCCAAACATAACGTATCCAATACTAAATCTCTTCTCGTTTCCAAAATATCACTGCTGGGAGACGATGACCATATCGAATGTCCCTCTTCTGCCAATTTTGTTTGGGATCTTCGATGATATATCTTATAAAAAATCCAACTCGATTGTAGAATTGCCAAACTCATCATGATGGAAATCATCAAGGGGAGCCACAAATCAGTCTCCATCGATGGATCTTGGGACGAGGAAATGGAAGAGGAGGAGGAGGTGGTGGTGTTATCCATGGTGGGAATGTGTCGCAAATAGATCAAGGATGCATTCCTCAAGGATGGTTGATATAGGAATCGAAGAGGGCACATTTGGTTTGTTCCAAGATGGAACACGATTTAATCAAAGATCTTGTGAAAGGTTCTCCAATCCAATGGGTATACCATGAATATTCAATATCCTTTTCCATTAAGGGGGGAACATTTGATTCGAAATGATCATCCTCTAGTATAGAATGGAATTGACATATCATGACAGACTTGTCCCATTTTTTCATTTCATTTTGTCTGGTCTGATTTGATGGGGTACACTATTTTGTATGTGTTGTACACTTTGTAATGAAGTTGGTACCTTCTGGTATTTTCGTAGGATATCTGTACTACGATACTTCCCAAAAAAGGAGAATATGACGTCAAATGTGGATGTTGGTGTCCATCCACTTAGGATCACCAATCACTCACCAAACAACAATTTCGGAACGACAGCTCTTACCAACGTAGACTCTTCCTTCGGTATCATCCCTCGAACATCTCCTCCAATTTCATTCCTTCACGATGCATCTCATGTACTATCTTGACGAATCTGGAAAACGAGTTTATACACTCAAGGTACGAACTTTATTGTGATTCGAACTCTCCAAATCCATCCCATGGTGGAGAGAGGTATTCCTCCGATGGACACTTTGTGCTCCATCGAATCATTGTCGATGTTTCAATGTGTCTCACCCATCCTTCTTGTTCGATATTTTATTCCATCGTATAACCTGCACCAACTGCCATCCAAATTGGAATCCATTCCCAATCTTCAAATCCAAATTTATCAGAAAGAAAATCCTTCCAACAAAGCTACCGAAAGTGCCCATCCAGCACGATTTTCTCCCGATGATAAATTTAGTCGACAGAGAGTCGCCATTAAAAAACGATTTGGACTTTATCTCCCTAATATTCCAAGAGAAAAAGCTCTTTGATCCTATTCCACATAACCAACCAAAGAAATGTCTGCAGTCTCCTTGGGAAAAAACACAGTGTTGTAGGAGGTGGTCTTTGGAGTGGAAGCGTTCAGCATGGGGGAGGTTGGATCTGGTGTTTGCTGGATTGTGGAGGGAGTGTCAATTTTCTATGGAACAAGGGGATTTTGATGTATCTGGAGAACCTCCTACATTTGTTCATGTACCTATATTAATAATCAGATTGTTTTAGATTTCACAACATTCGTTTTAGATGTATTATGATTTTATGAATTGATTAGTTTCTCCTTTCGTCCCTTATCCATCCCTTCATTCTCTCCTTCTCTTCTTCCCAGCACGATTCTGTTGCTCCGCCTCCATTTTCTTTTTCATCGATGCTACCTTTTTGAACACTGGAGCATTTCGTAACAAATCGGGCAAGGCAATGAAACGAACACCACTACCTCGAAGGTAGACACTTGTGAGTTTGGATACTTGACCGTTTCGGGCTGTTCGAACAACATCTGACAAGGACATATTCATAGTATCTTCGGCAGACAGGAGAAGACCACGATAGGTTTCTCCACTCTTCATCTGGAGTTATAGATAGGATATATTGGAAAACCAATGGGGATTAGAAAGAACAAAGGTAGATTGGAGAAAGGACATGACGTGAAGTGGACGTGGAATAGAAGGACTGGCGAATTGTTTCAAGAACACAGCAAATCACAACGTTTCAAACATGTGACAGATTTGACAAATTATCCGATAATCAACATCAAAACAACCAAAAAGAGTATACAAGATGATACACGCCTCTGATAGGCGTGGAATACTCAGGTGCTATCATTTCGAAACGACACGAAACGAAACGAACATATGATCACATTCTGATTCTCAAACATATTCCTCCATAAATCCTACAAATATGAATATTCTCCAACATCAAGTCAAGTCAAGTCATTTATTCATTCAAACTTGTGTAGGAATTTCGAAAAGAAAAAAGAAAAGGTCAGTATACTCCATTCATTTCATTCAAAGGACTATCATGGACAAGGAAGGACAAGGTTTTCACACACGCAAATGTGGCATCTTTTGGACAAACATGCAGACATATATTTCTATAGATGTATATATATATAGATAGATAGCAGACTTTTAGGAAAAGACAAGATCCACTCACCTCGATTGTGACTTTCATGGTTTCAGCTTCATACAGAAGTCGTATGGGAACTCCAGTATTACCTATGTCCAACATACACAAACGAAAGTGTGAAAAGGTTAGCACAAAGTTGACCCTCATGGATTCATTCTCCCATTCGGGAAGACGGTAATGAGAGAGTCACTTACTCATTCTGATGATCCGTGTGGGTTTCAAGGAGAATGGATGTTTGGAAGAAAAAAAATCAATGAATCCAACGAACAAACGATGTTGGTAGAGGCTGTGTTTCACTATGGTTTGGGAATGGTATAGGAGGTTCCTTGGGGATGCGTTTGACAATTGGGTGTCTTGGCGGAGGAGATGTAGTAGACGCTATGTATCCCGCGCTGTTGTCGGCACGGTTGTGGAAATCCTAGAGCCTCACGTGAGGAATCTTTCTTGGGATTGTGATTGTTGGTGGTACTGAGGCTGTACGTAGCTACCGTAGGAAGACTCCATTTCCACTTTTGGAATTCTGTGTAAATAGGTTATGGGGTGATTGGAATGACCAAAGGTGAGCTGATACAATCAAACACACATGAACATGACTTCCTTCACATTTTTAAAACATCCAGAAAATGGAATGACATTCACACCATTATTCAGTTTTTTTTTGTTCTAATTATAAATCAATAAATATTACAGTGGATCTAATCTATTTATAACACTTCGTTTATGCTTGACATCGGATGGTAACATTGATTCATTTGAAAACCCCACCAATTCCTGCTGCTGTTGAGATTGTTCCCTAATTTCCACACCTGCTGCTAACACAAACCTATCATAACCCCAAAGAACCAAACAAAAAACAACTACATAACACATAACGACAGCTGTAAGAGGTGCCACCAATGGTTTCCATAAGGATAACATCCCACCTAAAATGGGTCCCACAATACCAGCTGCACTTTCAATACTCTCCAGTATACCAAACAATGTACCAGCTTGTGCCGAGGATACCAAATCACTCGCATCGACATTCATGATGGTATTCATGATACCCAAAGCCACAATGAGTACGAAAAATATGATATAAATATCCAAAAGCCGTTCTGTCATAAATGCCAAACATCGTCCAAACCCAAGAATGATACAGCATGCTACTAAGACCATTGGACGCTGTTGTCGTTTCGAAAGTTTGGATATGACATATTTGGCAATATATCCAAGTGAAAACGCGTAAGATAGACCGACAAAGGACATGAAGTACCCATGATCTTTCGGACCGAAATTAAATCGTTGTTTTAAGGATGGTACCCAAATGGTTTGGAAGATATAGAATGCTAACACCATAAAAAAACGGGTTGCCATTAATAAAAGAGGACCAGGCTGCATGAGAAAATCGGGTATAAATTGCTGATTTTTTGCGTTCCGATCCAAGAATGCTCTATTTGTAGATGGAGGTCGGGAGATTCTATTGGAATATGGAATTTTTGTGGCTATCAATGCCGCACATATGTTTAGAAGGCTTGCAACAAAAGCTGATTCCATATAGCTGCTAACGAAAAGAGCACCGATGATGGGCCCAATCATCACAGCCAACCCTACTGACATACCAAGCTTCCCCATACTATTTGCCCGATCAGTGACATTTTTCATCGTTGATCCTTTTTGTGTTCCTGTCTCAAAATTCTCTTTCAAAGAGTGAATGGAGGATGTTTCGGTTTCGTTGCAATCTACATGCTTATAACTTCGTCTGATTTGTTCTTCTCCCATAGAAATGTCCAGTGACTCATGATAATCCGATAGTAACGCTTTGGATACACTAAAACTGCTGGACAATAATGCCACTGGAATAATGCAATAATATAATCCCCGTATTGAAAACATGCTTACCCCTATTATTAATCCTAAAATATTCGCGAAACAGCCAAGATATAAACAAGCTCTTCTACCAATGTTAGGGGAATCACTAAGTTTCCCAATAAATACTCCTCCAAATATTTCTAAAACACTTCGAAACGATGTTATAGACCCGTAGCAAGTAGCGTCGCAATGTAATTGATCTCGTCGTGCTTGTAAAAAGGGCATTGTGACACTCCAACCCATAACATTCATGAACAAAGACATGTTCGTATAATACAGAGCAACCCCCAGAGCCTGTTTCGATTTACAATCCGACTTCGGGATTTGAAAGCTTTGAATTGTGGATGAGCATATGAGATTAATATTTCTAATAGCTTGAAAAAGTGAGTTGATCGTACTAGACGACATGATTTGAGAATAGGTGGAGGGTCTTGATGGGAGTGTTTCGGATTTATGTAGTTCAGGTTTGGCTCTAGATTCCTCATCGAACATACTTTTCGGTGCCATAATTTAGGCACTTCGTATGAATTAGTATTGCAGCACTCAAAAGTTGCTCAACTAATTTTCATCGGCAACAGATAATGAAGACGCCATATTCGTGCAAAAAAAAAACGATTACATAGTATTCTTTTTGTCGTACTGCTGGTCCCGTAATTGAGGAGATTTACAAAACTGCACACGTACTCTTAAAAATTTTGTTCGAATCAGCAGATTCTCCCTCTCTCTTTAGAATGGTTGGAAAGGTCACAATAATTGTATTTGAACTATCATATCTTGCCAATAAATCAGGTTTAATATCATCTCTTTTATAGTGATGATGGAGCTAATTTTTGAGCAAGATTTCAGTATAATGACTCGGTGAAAAATAATGTGGTGAATGTCTCCATTAAAAACAATACTGAAAAATGGTTTCTTTAGAAAAGATTAAAACAGGATGTGAAACAAAAGAGAAGTTTATGAATTCTATATCGTATATATTCATGTGTAAATGATCGCCTCTGATTGTGACATTGTAGGAATTTAAGACTGTTCTAGATTTAGATTCTCCAGCCTCTTTTGTGATGATGTTTCATTGAAACTTAAAACTCTTTATTGTACTACTCTGGAGATGATCAGACTATTGAAACGAAAAACACATAAGTAGTATCAAAATTTATCTCGCATTGCAAAAATATCTTTGCTAGAATTCTTGAGATCATGAAAAATACAAAGGTATTTAAATATTTTACAACTAGCAGATTTCAAGACAAAACACAACGACTATATTGTAGCATGAATAGAATCATATTTGAAGATTTTCCAA
>Ga0209092_10004830_pt1 | contig 11068 bp, 13 predicted proteins | sample FraStrMetagenome_FD_187446 | JGI IMG/M metagenome (GOLD analysis project Ga0209092, IMG submission 187446) | Marine eukaryotic phytoplankton communities from Arctic Ocean - Fram Strait ARC3M Metagenome (SPAdes) (version 2) | ecosystem: Environmental > Aquatic > Marine > Oceanic | place: Fram... | reverse complement strand
AAAAAAAAAAAAAAAAAAAAAAAAATGAAAAAAAAAAAAATACAATAGGAAAAAAAAATGCTATGAAATTTTTCTTATGTATTTAAATATAAAATATTATAATGTATATATGAGTGAAAATGATGTAGATTTGCTTATGGAAGCTTTGGATAATGAAGAAAATTCATCAATGGTAAATTTGGATTCTTTGGAGATAAAAACGATAAAAAATAATATTTTGCAAAAATTACAATTAGAAAGAGAAAAGTTAAAAATGTATCATAAGAAATTAAAAAAATATAGATATTGCAGCGATTTAAGCGATTTGCAATTTGGAAATTATATACGCTGGATATCTTTAAAAGACCCGGAAAAAATATATTTAACAAATGGTGCTTTTTTTGTAGATTATATTTTTGAAAATGATATGGTTAAAATAGTTTGTAAAAATTCCAGAAACAATGTTTTTCAAATAAAATTTGACGAAGTCATAATATTTCAAAAATTAAATAATCAGGAAAATATTATTTTATCTGTTTTAGATTATTTAAAAAAATAATATAGACAATTTATATCTATGGCAAATAACGCAGTTTTACAGAGAGGATTTAATTTACCTGAAAAAACATATAAAGAACAAAATCTAACAATTCCTGAATTTGATTGGATTTCTATTTTTATTATGATAACTTTATGGGTTATAGGGACAATTGTTGTTAGTAAAATGGGATTACAAATGTTTCCAAGATATAATAAATCAACAAATACTTTAATAGTTTTAATAGAAATTTTAGCACAATTGTTATTCATTTCTTTAGTATTATTTTTATATCAAGGTTTTGTATTTTATCCTTTTATTGAATATGTTCATAATAGAAAATTGCGTTTCATTAATACTGATTCAATTATTACGGCAACAACGGTTGGTGTTTCTTTGGGATTAAATGCACCATCATTAAGTAAAAAAATACAAAGTTTGTTGTCAATAAAAAAAATTAAGATATAATACAGCATTCTTTTTGACGACTGTTTAGTTTATTCCATTCTTTAATTGAAAAATTATTACTCATGCTTAAGTTACACCTGGCACAAATAGGTTTTAGGTTATCTACGTTTAATGTTCCACCATGTGATTCTGGTTTATCGTGTCCAACATGGAAGTCAAAAACGTTTATTTCATTTCCACACCAATTTATAAAACATTTAGATTTATATTTTTCTCCAAATGTTTTAATCCAACATTGTTCTCTAATAGCTTTTGGTATATTTGCTTTTCTTTTTGATTTATCTTTTGATTTATGTTTCTTTTTAACCATTCTTTTATAATATTATATAAAATGTTGTTTAAATAATTTCTATAATAATTTCTAACATTATATTATATGAGTAAAAATAAGATATCTAAAGGGAAAAACGGGAAAAACGGGAATAAGATACCTCAAAAGAAAGTTAAAAAGTCAGCGAAAAAGAAAAACTCTGGGAATAAAAAGAAAAACCCAGGGAACAAAAAGAAACTTATGAAAATAGACAATTTGCCAAGTAAAACAAAAAAACATAAAAAAAGAAGAAATAATTTTTCGTGGAAACACGTGCTTGTAGCATTTGCTTTAGGTAGTGAACTGGCAAATAAAGAACCTGAAAAATTTAAAGATGTTCCAGACTTTGATATAGGAAACAATACTGTATATGAAATTCCTATAAATGACGGACCTACACCGTCATGTAGTAGGCCTATGTTATTGAATACAGGTCTAATGAATAATAAACGCCCTGGTAATATTATACTTTCAAAACTACCATATGCAAATTCTAAAATTCGTTATGGGGAAGGAGGATATATTAGAAAAACGGGTGGAACAAAGAAAAAGAGAACAAAGAGAACAAAGAGAACAAAGAGAACAAAGAGAACAAAGAGAAATTAATATTATAAAAACGTTTAAAAAAAATCATTTATTTTTAATAATATAATGTTAGGTTTATTTTTAGGATTTGCTTTTTATTCTTTTATAGAAAATGAAATAAAATATAGTAAATTTGGAAGTAGTAAAAAGATAACTAATAATTATTTATCTTTTTTTCATATTTTTATAACAATTATCTTATCAATTATTTATTTTTTATTAGAGTATAATTACACGACGAAACAAATTATTTTATATAATAGTTGTAGTTTTTTCTTTTACGACGCGTTAACATTTATCAAAGATAGAAATTTTTCAAAAACCAATCTTATTTTAATTTATCATCATATTATTGTATCATTATATATGTTAAATGTTGAAATTAATAGTAATTGGTATTCGTTATTAGTTTTAACTGAATTATCCAATATACCTGGAAATTTAATATACCATTATTTACAATTAAGAAAAAAAGGTGAAAACCATGCTGTAAAAATAGAAATTTTAAAATGTTTACAATTATATATTTATTCTTTTTTAAGATGTGTTGTTGTTGGGTATTATATGTATAATGAATTAATTTTTGTTTATAAAGAAGAGGACGATGGTGATATTTATTATTATTTATGTACACCATTATATTTAATGGGCTGTGTATGGTCGTATATTTTATATAAAAAAAGTTTAAAATTTAAAAAGAAATTAAAATGAAATTAAGATGAAATAATTTTCATAAATAATAATGTTGTTATTATTTATGAATAAAGTAGTTGTTTTTGATTTGGATGATACAATAGGGCATTTTGTGCAATTATCGGGTTTGGACTGGTTTCTAACAAAATTATATGGTAAGGTTATTAAAAGGGAACATTTCAATGAGATATTGGATTTATATCCGGAAGTTTTCCGTCCGCGTATTTTTGAAATAATGACATTTTTAAAAAACGAGAAAAAAAAACGAAAAGATGTAAAAGTTATGATATATACAAATAATACTGGATGTAAAATATGGGTTCATCGAATAAAGTCATATATTGAGAAAAAAATAAAGTATAAACTTTTCGATAGAGTTATTTGTGGTTGGAAATATGATGGTCGTATAATAGAACCCAACAGAACAGGATGGGATAAAAAATACAAAGATTTACTTCGTTGTGGTCACTTAACAAAAAAAGATGAAATACTTTTTTTAGATGACCAGTATCATCCAGACATGTTTCATCCAAAAGTAAAATATATTCAATTAAAACCATATGTTTATAATTATCCTTATAAACAGATGATAATGAAATATAAATCAATAGTAAATCTATCAAAAAAACAAGAATTTTTATTTAATAAAAAAATACAAGTTACTAAAAATTATAAACCAAATGTTAATATGAACGCATTTCGAAAAATAGGTCATAGAATTGAGAGAGACGTAAAGATTTTTTTGTTGAAAAAGAGTAAAACAAATAAACGAAACAAAACAAATAAACGAAACAAAACAAATAAACGAAACAAAACAAATAAACGAAACAAAACAAGAAAAAAAATATTTTTATAATGTATTATGAATCTTAAAAAGAAGTTTATTTTATTTGTATTCGGTTGTTTATTAGTGAGGTTTTTAATTGTTTTAATAGCAAAAACAATTAATAAAAATTCATTACCATTGTTAGGATATATAGCACTATTACCTGCAATAGGATTTCTAGTAAATTATTTCACAAATATAAGAAAAAGAGGCGCATTGAATCAAAAAATATGGTGGGGATATATGAGACCAGTTCATGCCTTATTATATTTTACATTTTCTTATTTGGCGATTAATAAGAGTGAATCAGCTTATATACCATTATTATTAGATGTAATACTTGGTTTAGTAGCATTTATTCACAATAATTTTCTTCTGTTATATACGATGGTAAAATAAAGTGTTCAGGTTTATAATTATCCAACCATTTAATAGTCAAGGGCATTGTGGCAGCCAATGATGCTTTACTTGTCCATCTCCTTTTATTGAATAAAACGTGTAATTTTCTGATTCTATTTTTTACACCACCTGCGTTTCTTGGAGGAACATGTTTAAGTGCCCATTCAAACTGCATTGATTCTATTTTTGTTGGGAAACCACTAATAATACATATATGTTTCCATCCTGGTCCTTTACTTGTTGTATATTTAGCTCCACCTTTTATTTCGCCATTATGTGCCCGAAGACGTTTATGTACGTTATTTGAGACACCTACATAGGTGTATCCAGAATTTTCAATTATATAACAAGACCATTCATCTTTCTTATTTTTTTCCTTGTTTTTTTCCATTTAAGTATAATATTTATATTTTTTTAATAAAATATAAATATTAAAGATATTATTCAAGTGTTTTTTCAAGTGTTTTTTCAACTTTTTTTTTATAAATATCCAATGTTCGAGCGCTGGCATCTGTAGCATTTGTATAATTGGGCATCCAAAAATGTGGGATTAAATGAGATTGCGAAGGATAATATGACTCAAAAATCATTCGGTAATGCAATTGTTCAAGAGTTTTTGGTTCATTTAAGGTATAAAATATTTTCTGTGAATACAACATTTTATTACCTTCTGTTTTAAATATTTTTTCTTGTATATGATTTTGTAAAATAGAAAACCAAGATTTTTTATTAGAACTCACACCGTCACTGAATGCCTCTTTTGCTCTCCATAATACTGAATCAGGCAATAAATTATTTCCAGAAAAGGCTTGTCTTAATAAATATTTTTCGCATTTTCCCATAAAAGCGTGATTTCTCAAATTTGGATTTATTGATAAATATGTCTCTACAAAACTTTTATCTAAAAATGGTGTTCTGGCCTCCAAACCATGCGACGAAATGCTTCTATCCGACCTCAATACATCAAAATAATGTATATTATTTAATAATTTTCTACATTCTTTATCAAACTCGATACTATCTGGTGCCAAATGAAAATACATATAACCACCACAAACTTCGTCTGAACCATCGCCATTAAATACAACTTTACAATTACTATTTTCCGAAATATATTTTGAAATTAACCAATTTCCAATGCTGGCTCTTACTGTAGTTGTGTCGTAACTTTCAATATCATAAATAACCTTTTCAATAAAAGATAAAAAATATTCTTCGGTTACTACTATTTCATGATGATCCGAATTAAGATGTTTTGCAACAATTCTTGCATATTTTAAATCAACTGAATCAGGTAAACCAATGCTCCATGTAGATAATTTTTCATCTTTCTTTTTGTATTTATTTACCAAGGCAGCTATTAAACTGCTATCAAGTCCACCAGAAAGTAAACAAGCGACATCTCTTTGTGTATTATCAATTCTTTTGATAACGGCACTGGTCAATGATTTTCTAATATCTTTACAAGCGTTATTAATATCATTTTCACTGAAATCTTTTGAAAAACTTTTTGGAAAACTCAAACATTTAGAGAATACTTTTTCTTTAATACAACACGTCGTAAATAAATGATTAATATTATACACAGAATATGTACCTGGTGTAAATTGTTTAATATTATCATGGTCATCCAAACCGACCAATTGTTTAAGTTCTGATGCAATACAAATCGCCGACATTTCTTCAAAAGATAATGGATTCTTTTTGTAATCTTCTTTAATAAATAATGGTCTTACACCATATGTATCCCTGGCAATATAAATTTTATTTACATTTGCATCATATAAAAGAAATGCAAAAACGCCATCTAACATTTGCAAAGTTTGTTTAATACCATATTTCTTATACAAATGAATGATAATTTCACAGTCAGATTTACTATGTGATTTAACATTAACAATATTATATAGTTCTTTCCAATTGTAAATTTCACCATTGCATATTAGATGAATATTGTTAATGTTGAAAGGTTGATTGGAATTAATGTCATTATAACCATTGATAGCTAAACGATGAAATCCAAGAAAAACATTATTAACTTTAATAAATTTGCTATCTTCTGGTCCTCTGTTTTTTCCTTTATTAAAATTATCTTTAACTATACTTGTATCATAATGATTGTTCAAAATTGAAAAAATCCCACACATTAATATTATAAAACCGTTATTTGTTTTAAACTATTTTAATTTATATATTTTTCATTGCTGAAAAATAAAAATAAAAATAAAAATAAAAATATTTTAGTATTGTATATAAATGGAAGCCAAAATCCAAGAAGTATATGTATGTCAACAGGCAAGAACGCAGGATTTAAACGACAGAACATATAATAGAAATTTAGCGAGTAAGCAGATGATGCCAAAGTATTTTTCAAGAGCAATAAGTAATCGAAGAACTGTAATGCCAACGATAGATTCAAGGAAAAAAACTACAGTAAAAAAGGGGAATTTTAAAGATTATAATATGAAATATGATTTTCATCCCGGAGTAGGTGGTCCTTATGCAGCATATAGCAATAATGTAGATAAAGAATCGTTATTATTCAATAGATTTAATGCATTACAAAAGTGTCCTCAAAGTGATTATATACCAGGCAGTGGTAGCGATTTATTTAATGCAACTTTACCAGTTGCCAGTAATATTGGACAACCATTTAAATTATTGCAAAAAGAAGAGGTCATGACACCATTTAATCCGGATGAGTGTAATATTTCCAATGAAATGTTTTTTAATCATACGAGACAACAAATGAAAGACGTAAAAATATAAATATTAAAATGTATTGCACTATTATAATGTGTGATATGTCTCAAAATTATATTGATTTGATGTATTTAACAAATCCATCAAATATATCAAGAATGAGAAGAATAAAAGAAGAAAATATTGACAGGGAAGAAATTAAAAAATATAAGAAGGATATAATTAAAATTACGGAGAGAATAATTGATGGAGAAAGAATTTCTTGTGAAATAGATGCATTATTTAATAAATATTTTTCAAAAATCAAAGAACATTTAAATTTTTCAAAAAAAATGAATGTAGTGCAATCACAATATCATTTGATGAAAGAAAAAGAAAAAAAAGAGTATATTAAAATGGATTTGTCAAAATTGGATATAGATATAATGAAAAAACCTGATACAAAAAGGGTGAAAAACATTGGTGATTTTGTTAAGAAGAAAAAGAAGAATAAAGGAAAAAAAACGGTTATGCCAAAGAAAATAACATTTACATAAAATATTTAATTAAATCTAATTTATATATATCATGGTTTTAAAAAGAAAAAGGAAAACAAAAAGGAGAAGACCTCATAGAAAAAGAACAAAGAGACTGCGTAGAACAAAGAGACTGCGTAGAACAAAGAGATTGCGTAGAACAAAGAGATTGCGTAGAAATGCGAGTATAAAAGAAAATAAGAAACTTCATGTAAAACAAGAATTAAAATTAAAAAAATCACAATGTTCTCCTAAAAAAAAGGGAGATTATTTAGATTTTTCTTGTTATACACCAGAAGTTTTATTTAAGATGAAAGAAGTATGGAATATGAAACACCCTGATTCAAAGATAGTTAGCAATGATTTAAAAAAAATCTGGGAAGAATTGGGACATTATATGAAAAATACATGTGATAAAGAAGCATGTTGGATAAAAGATAATTTATTTAAAACGGAAATAGAGAAAGAAAAAGCTGACAATATGTTTTCACCACAAGCACCTGAATCTTGGAAAAAAAATAAAAACGAGTGGTTAAATAGTTTAGACATAATAAACTTTATGAAACAATATGAAGCAGCGTACAATTGTTTTGAATTTATAGGACCTTCGCCGATTGATTACGATACACAAAAGGCATATGGCGAATGCGTTTGGGAAGATTTATGCAAGTTTGATTTAAAAACGGAAATAAATAATGGGAAAAAGAAGATAGCGGTTATCTTTAATTTAGACCCACATTATAAGTCCGGGTCTCACTGGGTTGCTCTATTTGTTAATTGTAATTTAAATGAAATATATTATTTTGATAGTTATGGTGATAGATGTCCTACTAATATAAGAAAGTTGGCGAGAACTATACAAAATCAGTCAGGTTTGTTGGGAAAAAAATATAAATTTTTTTCAAACAAAAAAAGACACCAATATGGTAATAGTGAATGTGGTATATATTGTTTATATTTTGTTATGCAATTGTTGCAGGATGTGAAGTTTAGTAGATTTAATAAAAAAATAAATGATATAGATATGGAAAATTTAAGAAAAAAATATTTTAATATTTAATTTAATAAAAATTAAATAAATATAAAAATTTTTTTATATATTTATATAATTTTAAAATGTCTGTAATATCGGAAAGTAATAAGCAAATATTATGGGAAGTATTAAATGGATTGATAGATGGTAATAATTTGGAGATACAAAATATAAATCAATTCCGTAATTTTTTTGAAAATCAATGTAAGAATTATCATGCAAAAAGGTTTGATTATGGTGGTTTAAGTGAAATAAATAAATTAATTGTTACTGGGTGTTTTCAATATTTGACAAAAATGTCACAGGAGTCAAAGTTAATAATGTTTCGCGACTACGAAAAATTTGGCAATAAAAATTTAGTTAAATCCATACAAATAGGAAAAAGATATGAAGAACATGAAACTAATTTTAAGAAATTAATGAATAATAAAAAACCAGGTGAAATTGATTTTTCTGAAAATGCGGATGAACCAATAGGTAATATGGAAAATGAGGAGTCTCGTTTAATGGAACAAAGAGAAGCTGAATTAAATAATATAAGACATACATATGATACAAATGATAGTATAAAATGGTTGAATAGTGGTGGTGTTCCAAAATTAAAAATTCATGACAATGAACAAATAAAATTAGAAATTGGTGAAAAAACTCTAAATCAGGCTATACTAAAAAGCCAAGCTAATGGAGCTAATGGAGCTAATGGAGCTAATGGAGCTAATAATAAAAATGTAAAGCCGAAAAAGACGGTGAAGTTTAAAAGTGATATTTCTAATTTTTCAGAAAACACGGAATCAAATACGATGAATGAATATTTTAGTTTAATGAATGATGAAATGAATAAAGATATAATAGAGAGGGAGAGTGAAATAAATTTAAAAATGAATGTTATAAAGGAGGTTGAACGAAGGGATAAATTGGAGGAAGAAAAGGAAAGTAAAATTGTTAATTTAAATAATTTTTTTGAAAGCATGAAAGTAAAAACGAAAGATAGTGATGTATATGCAGCAAAAACACAAACCGATGTTATAAATGTTAGTAAAAGAATTGAAAAGTTAGAGACATATTTATTTGATATTATTAATAATCAATTAAAGATATTAGAAAAGTTGGAAAATTTAAAATCAAAAGATACTGTTAAAGATACTGTTAAAGATACTGTTAAAGATAATGAATTTAATAATGAAAGTTTGTCAGCTATTTAACCAATATTAATTTATTTTTTTTATCACCCTCACCTCTTTTCAATTCACCATATCTTACCAGAGCATCCGGGTTTTGATTTCCTGCAATATATAATTCATAATCAAATAAGATACCGAAAGGTTTTTTAGGTTTAAGTCTTTTAAAGACATATTTTTTCCCTTTGAATGAAATAATTTCAGGATTCCATGTAATTTTTTTTTCATTAATTTTCAATGTTTTATCACTCTCATCATTTTTATAGTTCGGTTTAAATAAATATCTATCTATAGATGGTGAATTAAAGGTAAAACATTGTTTGTATTCTTTTGATGTTGGTTTGTTGTGTATTTTACAATCAATTGCAGAAAATTTGACAGTATCTAAAATTTCTTTATTTATTGTTTCTTTCATGTTAGATATTTCATTTAAAGCTTCATCTGTTGTTATTGGTCTGGTTCCTTTTCCGGAATATTTACTTATGTCTTTTAATAATAATTCTTTTGAAACGATGGGATTCTTTTTTTTAGGGTCTTCCGAAGTTGGGTCGCCTCTTAATTGTTCATCCGTAAAAGTCATTAAATACTTAAAGACTGTTACATTCTTTAATGGTTCATCAAGGTCTTCATGACTGCATATTCTAACAGCACGTCCTATCACCTGTTCTTTTCTAACGGGGTGCCAATATGGTTCTACTATGTGTACGAATCGTGTATTTTTCAGTGTGATACCTTCTGCGCCAGAACTGGTAATCATTAAGCATTTTATGACATCACCGAAGAAGTTATTTTGAAATACATTTTTGAGTTGTCTTTTGAGATTAACGTCGTTAATTTTATCCCATTGGCTATTGAAAATTAAACGTGTTAATTCTTTTTCTTCTACTGATTCGTCTCCTGTATATAGAGCAAATGCTGGTTTTTCTTTTAGTTCTTCTTCATTAATTTCGAATTCTTTTGCGGAAGCGTTACCTTTTTTTGGGGTAAGTTTAAATTGGACAAAACCGTTTGCTTCGAGAACTAATTTTAGAACACCAATACCTTCCATTGTTTTAAAACTGGAATATATTAAGTGAAGTCCTATATTTTCTTCGTTTTGGATAATTTCGAGTATTTTGTGAAATTTTGGAGAATATGTTATTAAATTCTCTCCATAAAGAATATTTTGTCCTACATTGGGAGATTCTTTATTTTCAATTATTAATTTTGAAAGTTTTTCTAATGTTATTTTTATTCTTTCACCATATTCGCTATTTTCTGCCATTTTTTTTTTATATTCCGCGTCTTCTTCATTAGATTCCAGTGAGTTTTTTACATCATCGAAACTTTTATTATCAACCTCATTTTCATCTATGCTTTCTTTTGATTTTAAGAACATACTTTGTGATTTTTTGGGTATAGGACCTACTTCTTCACCACCTTCTTTACCACCTTCACCTTCTTTACCACCTTCTTTACCACTTTCTTTACCACCTTCACCTTCTTTACCATCTTCTATTAGTTTTACCATTGGTCGTGGTAAATTTTCAGGAAAAACAAAGTTGCAACAAGCTCTTGAATAAACGCGATAGGTCGATGTTGATTCATCGTATAATCCTTTTTTCATTTTCTGGGCATTTCTTGCTTCTTGTTTTCTTTCGATATTTCTTGCTTGTTCGTAAATATTTATTTGATAATTGCTCATTGGTATGTTAAATTCAATAATATCGGTTGTTTTGTTAAATTTTGGTAATAATTTTTCATCCGCGCTCTTAAAAAAAGAGGTTAATCCCATTATTCTTCTTTGAAACATAAGTTTGTTTTTTAAAGAATTACTTTCAGAATTTATAAATAAGCTTTTA
>Ga0209092_10004828_pt1 | contig 11070 bp, 6 predicted proteins | sample FraStrMetagenome_FD_187446 | JGI IMG/M metagenome (GOLD analysis project Ga0209092, IMG submission 187446) | Marine eukaryotic phytoplankton communities from Arctic Ocean - Fram Strait ARC3M Metagenome (SPAdes) (version 2) | ecosystem: Environmental > Aquatic > Marine > Oceanic | place: Fram... | reverse complement strand
CACTATTGGAGAAGACGGTCATCTAGCTATGACACCTGCTCACAAAGGTATTCCACTAGCGGAAGAAGAATTAGTTCCTGTTTTAGTGGACATTCTCAAAGAAAATTTCGGAGCAAAAGACAGAGTCTAATATTGTTTATTTTTAGAATTTTGTTATTTTAAAAATAGATAAACTTCTAAATATACTTGCTATCTTTTATCTCATAATCATTGCTTGTCATATTCTTTTGAGAAGTTTTTTTTGCCCATCCATGGGTTGGATTCATAATACAACATCAATTTGAAAATGGATAGATGACGCAGTTCAAAATTACAACACAATTATTACTACCATTCTGGTATCATTTCAAACTTAAAAAGTATTAAAATAGTAAAATATCATGACATCTAGGAAGCACCTTGTATAATAACGATTTTTTTGAAAAAGATATATGATGAGTGTTCTTTTCCTAATCTGAGATGAAACTCAATGATGAAAGTATTTCATCGGAGCCGACAGATGGATCATCTGTTTGTTTATCGCTTCTCTCAGATTCGACACTTTCTTTATCTCTTCCTGATTTTCATACAGAAAATTTTTCATTATCCGAGTTTCGGAGATTAACAACAATACAAAAACTTTATCACAATCCTAATAAAGAATCTAAGGAATTTCTTTTTTCTGAGTCTGAACAAAAAAGGCGAACACAGCCTAATGTGATAGATGGTTTTGATGTGGCCAAAAGCGATATTGATCATGTGTCAAATCAACATCAAAACAAAAAAAATAGCGCTGAATCAAATTACAAAGTAACAGGAAACACATGCATAGGTACACGTGACAACTACAATATCAACCGATGCAGCGAGTTTTGTGTGGATGCCGATAAGTATACAGCTGATCTACAAATGCAATTTGCGGACTTTTTACAAAATCGGTTACGGAAGGGAGAACAAAATTTGGATTATAAAGGAAATGCTTTTCTATTAAAAAGGCATGGAAATGTCAAGGACATGATTCAGTATAATAAAAAAAATAATTCATTCGATATGAACAATTTGAGTAATGATAGAAATATACATGGCTCGTCCTTTGTGAATAGAAGTAATGGAGATATTCCAATCCAGTTTGAAGCGGTATCCTGTGGCGACAAAGGAAAAAGAAAAACAATTGAGAAAGAAGAAGTGAAAGCTAGACACGTCTTAGGACATGAAAGAAGTATTTTGAAACCAAATTCAATTGATAACAGGTGAGCTGAAAATAAAAAAATTGATATATATTGAAAACATCATGTTATCTTGAACATTCAAATACTTTCGCTATTCGAAGAATTGAATTAGAGGAAAAAAACACAAAAATCAAACAATTGGAGGCAACAAATGAAGTTCTTCGACAAAATCTCATCATTGCTAAGTACAAAGCTGGCACTTTAGAAGATATTTCTGATCCAAAGAATTACACAAATAAAGATAATCCAAGTTTAAAACCCAACGAAAAAATATTCAAACCAAATAAAATTGAGACCACAACTGCAAATGGCAATTGCCGGCACGAAGAAAGCAAGCATAAGACTGAACAACTTATCCGTTTGGATCGTGAGATCGTGGTTAAAGAGATTGCAGAGTGCCATAAAATGTTGGAAGAGACAAAGATACAGAAAGAAAGAATAAGTGAAGAACTAACTGAAGAAAAACAAATTAACAGCGCACTCAAAACTTACATTAGCTCGAAAGAAACAGCAAATACACAAGAAAGAAATTCATGCAAAAGAGGAAAAGATACTGTAGAGGACAAAATAGACGAGAATGAATTACACAATTTAGGAGCAGTCAACATTCTCCTGGAAAAGAAAATACGTAGGTTATGTGAAGAAAAAAAGGAAAACAAACGAGCTTTATCTGAATGCTTCTTCTTGAAGGAGCAAATCAGAAAAACATCTACTTTAATTCAAGCATTGGAGGGTGATAACGAATCCGAGAAGAAAAAAGAATCAAAAAGCAATCTCGTGAAGGAAGCACAACACCAAGATTGCAATATTTTAGAGAAGAGAGAAGAGACGTATTGCAAAAAACAATCTGATTTCAACCTTCATGCAGTTTATCACCAGGATGTTTTCTCCTCGTAACATTAGCAGTTATAGTTATCGTCAATCAAAAAGCATACTGAGCTTAAAGTTTGTGAGGAATTTTTAGTTAAATTATAATTTAAACTCTTCCAAATTTACCTTAAGGGGTATTTCAACGAAACTATAACTCAAATAAAATTAGTTACGAAAAGTTGAAGGATAGTAATAGTTCTTTGCGGTCAAGATTTGGTTCGGAACATGCATTAAAATGGAACACCAGCATGATTTTCAATGACATAAGCACAATTCGATGATACTTTATCCCAGTTCACAACGCTCCACCATGAGGACAAGTATTCAGGACGACGATTCTGGTATTTGAGGTAATATGCGTGTTCCCAGACATCGATTCCAAGAATTGGAAAGCTGATTTCACTTGCAACTCCCTTCATTAAAGGATTATCCTGGTTTGGTGTTCCAACGATAGAGAGAGAATCTCCCGCTTTGTTTACTGTGAGCCAAACCCAACCACTACCAAAAACAGCACCAGGAGCTCCAGCAGCCTCAAACTTGGCTTTCATTTCATCGAGTGAGCCGAAAGATTTGCTGATGAGTTCTTCAAGCTGAGGAGAAATAGATGTTTTCTTGGCTGCGTCAGGAGAAGTCATTTCATCCCAGAAAAAAGCATGATTGTAATGCCCCCCTCCACTGTTACGAATGGGAGTTGCGTCAAGGGCATTTTCCATTAGGTCAAGAATAGGAACCTCGTCCTTGCCCTCTGTTGCCTTATTCAAGTTGGCAACGTAAGTAGCGTGATGCTTGTCGTGGTGTAATTTCATTGTTGGTGTGTCAATAACGGGTTCAAGGGCCTCATAAGGATATTGAAGATCAGGTACTGTGTAAGCGTTTGCAATAACTGGAGCCGCGGCAGTAGTCAATGCAGCAGCACCCTTAGCAAGGATGTCACGACGGCTGTTGGTTCCAGTTTCTGGACAATAAAAATTACAAAAGAAGATATGAGCAAGTATTTCCCGACTATGATGTTAGATCTATAATGCTGCAGACTTGCAGGTACCAGAAAGATTCGTCCACTTGAAAGTGTCCTTCTCAATCCCCATTTTGCATAAACACGTACCGGCTTTCATACTCATGGTTGACCATGCAGATGCTGATCCAGCGAAAAGGATAGGTAGTACAAGAGAGAACTTCATTGTGGTAATGCTGAAAAGATTTGGACAGTTAAGGTTGTTGATCGTTCAAAATGTAAGAACTGAAGTTTGTTGGCATGTGGGTTGATTGATGCCAAAATATCTTCCTACGAAGATTTGTTCAGTACACAATCTTTTGATTGTCATTTAACTTTGGATTTTATTAGTACGTTTGTATGTAAGGTCTCATAATAATTAAAACAAAAAATGAATTTAAATAGGAAGATTATCTTGAAATAACGTCTTTTAACAAATAAAGATGACGTACGTGAGGATACAATGATGTGTACAGTTATAATTTATCTAATTTTTCTACTACCTAGGTCAAAAATATACTCTAAGAGATTCTTCAAAGAACGTTTTTGAATGTTTTCTTTTTTTATTCTTTAATCTTGATTCCATGATCATATCCACATATTAACATTATCATGTTGCGCGTACGTATAGATTTTGATAGCAGTATCTTTGGTGTCAACAACAGTTCGGTCTTTACAACCGTCTTTTTTTTCTGATGACGTAAGTTTTTTATTTGCTCATCAAAAAGGAATCTTACATTTTGGGTTTGCAATTTTTTTGCGTTCCAGGATATCTCAAAATTTTGTTTCAGTTTTAAGAAAAAAAATTATATAGTGATTGTTTCATGTGTATCATTCACAGATTACTTTTCTATATTTTTAACTTTAGGCATCACATTAGATGTACTGCTCATATAAATGAAGTACGATACCGCGCCAGAATTTGTTTGTTTTTCAATGGACCAGATGTAAGGATCATGTCTGTAGTTTTCTATGGCATGCCCTTTCTTTGTTGTGTGGGAGATAGTGCGCCAGGATTTGATTTCTTGACATCAAGGTTGTCAATATGATAGCAATAGGGATTTTACTGAATGATACTAGAGATAAGGCAGATATCCAAATAAGGGTAAGGATTAGTTTGCCAAGTGAATGGTCCACTCTAGGAAGAAGATAGAGAGCTTGAGAGAAAACGATCCTCCCCCATTGCCATTATTGCAAATGAAAACTAGTATTCAACATTGGAGCTATCTTACGAAGAGAAGGGCCTCTTAGTAGTTGCAGCTCGAGTAACACTCAATGGTGCAATTCCAACCAAAATGGGACTACCAGAATGTCTTGAAAGAACTGAACCTCAGTGAGCTTTTACAGCAATTTATCATAAATATTTTGAACTATTGAAGAATGTTGTTTTATTCTGATCAATCTACGGGAATAGGCAAAAATGTACTCTCCGATGCAATCCCAACTAAAAGAGGAGAGCTGGATCATGAACTGAGCTACTTTTATGTTGGTGAGTCATGATACACATTGCAAGAAACTATAGAGCTCGTAATGTTTGCTCATGTTGTCTTTTTAAAGCCGTCGTTTATATAGATATTAATGATCTCATTGGTACAATTTCAATTGAGATAGGAAAATTAGACAACTTGAAGGAGCTAATCTGCACGGTGAATTCTAATTGAGTCGTAAATATTATGAACTATTGAATATTGGTGCATTATTCTGATTTATGGCTATAGGTAAAATTGAACTCTCCGTCACAATCTCAACTGAAAGTGGAGATCTGAATTATGAACTAATCTACTTCAATGCCAGTTGCCTTATGCACAGATAATGGATTAGAGTAAACTAATACAAAAGTTGAAAGGATGAGAATTATGAGCTTATTTTAAATTGACTAGACTAGTAAATTGATAACTTAACATACAGGACATATTAAACACATATTGAAAACCACACAATTTCCACGGCAAGGGCAGCTGACACCTGTGGGCCAGACAGATGACAGCTGGTCTTTTATTCCATATGTCCAACAGAGCTGTCATTCACAAATGACATGCAGCTGCTGGATGCTACTCAATGTATATGGGTCAAACTGCAAGCTTTGCTTTGGCAGCTGCTTCCCTGTGAGAAGGAAGGCTTTAATGATTTTGTTTTTATTATTTTAAATGTCATCTATGAATCGCTACCTGTGTATTCATATCTAACTATTAAATCCGGTGCTAGCTTTGTAATTTAACTATTAAAGTTGCAGCTTTAGTGTTACTAAGACGATTGCATCTAAACGTAGACTAATTTAGCTGGATCATAAACTGTATATTGCAAATTAATCATAATTACCCAGTCAACATGATATAGATATCTGCAACAGAGTTTTTTTCTTGGACGAATGGCTTTCTCTTTTTTTCTTTTGGATTTTTTGGACTTTCTCTTTGGCTTTTGGACTTTTTGGATTTTTCTTTTTTTACATTTTTTGAAATTTGTTTATATATATATTTTGACGGAAGTAGGAGGGCCACCAGACAGATCCCATTGGCGATAAGTTAGTTATGCACATGAAGGTGAACCGTTTGTAAGAACGGATGGTAGGAACTCTTAGTGGGACGTGAAGGCTGGTTACACATCTCAGTATGATTTTCAATAGCAACACGTTAAAAACATAACATACCTTTAGGCCCGTTCATGTGGTGACACTTTAGTTTTTATCGCTATTCTTGATTACTTTGGTTTTACAGTTCTTCCGCAGGTAAGAACTTTTTTATTTCTTTTGTGCCATATAGATATGAAATTACTGTAGTACAAACAAAAAAATCCATTCATTTCTGCATCATTTATTGACGTCCTACTTTTAATCTATCCTCCTGACTGAAGCATAAAGTTTGTCATCAAATAATAATTTTGCACTCGAAAAAATTCATAGCAAACATGGATATTTATCTTGTGGTTCTTTACGCTAGCAAATTTTCATTGCAAACCATAGATAATCAGTCATTGGCGGAAAACACAATTTATATTTTGTAATTCATGAACTAAAAACTCTCATTATATCAATATTCTTAACAAGTAAAGCGTATCTGTCAATAAACAATTTTATTCTAGTTCTCACAAAGGTAATTTTAATTGCTTCATATAAGGTAATCAATATTGAAACCTGCAACAAACAGCTAAAAAGACGAGAAACTGCAATCCAAGTCCTATTTTTTACTTCTTATCACCCAGAAGTCATTAATTGACGACATGCATTAATTTCTTTCATAAGAAAATTGGAAATGTATTGATATAGAAGCAACAAATTAAAGTTGCGGCAAAGTTGAGTGACAAGTGCTATAAAAGGACTTTATCTATTCCTTCCGAAAAGGAAGACTTGTGGTTGAGTCTATCTGAGACAAGTTTCGTTTTTTACGTTTTTTTATGATAATCTTCACTGATTTCTTTCCCAATCCCTTTGTGGTCTTTTGCAAACTTCTTACACTTACGTCGTATAACAAAAAAATTGACCCCTCACATCTGTTCATGATTGTCACTTTCAAAATCACACGTGGAGTTCATATTTATTACGAATCGTGTTCAGTATAAGTGACGGCAAAATATGACAAAGGCAAATAAAAATACGTCATGCTAATCTGAGGTTTTGCACGTTCCTTCTAAAATTTCTCTGAAAATTATAGTCTGTGCAAGTAGGTGTATGATACATTTAAGAGTGATATCACAGCAGCTCGAGCGAGAAAATTATCTGACGTGGTAAGCATCAAAGTGATTGCATGCAATGCAGCTGTATTCGAAAAAAATAGTCTAATTAATTCGGTAGTCTATTGAAATGTGTTTTCGCTTTCGAATGCAAAATTGAACTCTTGCGATCGTATCTTAGACAAAGTTGCACTTGCCCTTTTTCTAGTTCACTTTTTGTTAGAGTATTGTTACTGTCATAGAGAGTTAATTATAGAAAAAACAGATGGTGTAATTTCATAAAATTCATTCCTTACTTACAGCCAATTTTGTAAAGAACGCTTTCTCGCTGATGAAATGTTAAACTTCGTGTCAGACAAGCCAGCCATTTATGTATAAAATGTACTAGAATGTACATAATAATTTGGGCAGTCGTATACATTAAGCCAGACAATAAGCAACAAAAACGGACTAGCAGCGCGAAGCAGCTAAGATGAGCGACATGAATGCTAACGACCAAGCTGCAACCACAACAAGTGTTTCTAATAAGGAGTATTCCACTTTTCTTCCTCTCGGGATTGTCGGAGAGAAGAGCAGTGATGATGGTCCAGGAGTTTTTGCGAATCCATTTTCGGATGAAGTTGAGGCCGCGTCCTTAAGAGGCTTCTTTCTCCAGGAAAGCAACAAACGCAGCAATTCTTGTGAAGGGAGCAATCAGTACTTAGAGCATGCTAATGGTGCCATTTCTGATCAAAGTGTTCACACGCAGTCACAAATGTACACGACACATCAAGATCCTGCCCCTGCGCGTCCTCTCCACTTTAAAAACTCGGAACCAATGCCAGGCCTAACACAATTGAACGCATCTTCTTTCGTTTTTGGAGAAATCCCGTCTATTAGTTCCAACCATTCGGTCATAAGTGAAATAAGCTACTTACCCTCAACCTCACACAAAGGCAATCCAGGGCAACTGCATGGTCCATTCCATGTTCACGATGAACAGTCAGTGGTATCATCTCATCGAGATGGTAAACAAGTTGGCATCTTCCATACGCAACACCCAGCCAGTGTGTCATCGTATCACAATCAATATGCAGGGAATAATATCCCTAGCACTGTGTCTACCACGAGTGGATCTACCCATCAAAGCAATCCAAGTTACATTGCTATGAAACCGTCTATCGCAGTGAGACAGATAGAACTACAGACCAACCTAAAAAGTTCAAAACGTAAATCTACATCCAACTCTAAAGTGAATCAGGTATCCGGAGATGAAGCACAGGAAATTAGACGACGCAGAAAACACGAGAGGAACCTGAGAGAACAGCAAAGGTCACACCGAATCACAGAGCAGATTACAGAATTGAGGAAAGTTATGGTTGATACAGCGAGTATTAGATTTAAGAAGACTGACAAATATAGCGTTTTATGTAAAGCCGTGGATCATATAAGAGAACTCCAAGTAAGTGAAACGTATTGATATAATTTTGAATTAATACAACCAAGGATTCAGTTCTTCGTTTACATCGAATAACCCCCTTTGTATTTTTACTTACTCCATTTTGTTATCTATAAAAAGAATCAATGTGTGTCACTTGACGCCGAACACCGAAAACTTGTTGAAACAATAAGTAAAACATCAGAAATTGTCCATAATAGCAGTGGGTTAATTAGTCAAAACGACAAAAAATCTTCGTCCGCCCGACCTGATGCAGTTGCATCATCGTCATCTTCTTTGCGCAATAGAACCTCAATTGATACTGACCATACTGGTAATGACAGCGACGGATTTATTCCCGATGCATCAACATCCACGTTTTTTAATACAATGGTTCTCTTCGATTACAGAACTATTTTTGGGCAGTGCAGTGCTGCCCTCGCGGTATTTGGATTAGAGGGTTTATTACTAGACTGTAATCAAGCATTCGAAATGCTGTGTGGAATACACAATAAGAAGTTAGGCGACAATGATGTAAACCTATTCAATTTAGTAAAGGATCCTAAAGACGTTGCGGAGATATGTAAGGTGATGGGCGCAATGATTAAAGAGAGAACAAAACAACCCAGATTTTGGAGTGGCAGTGTTCAGTCCATTGACTGTAATCAAACCGTAAGTTGTGGTTGCGAAGACTTCTTTTTTGAATCAGGTTCCTTTCTCTCATATTTGTTTTCTTCTTTACTCCATTCTTCAGCTTGTACTAAACCTAACCTTGACCCGAAATAAAGACGGCTCCCCTAGATTTTTCAATTGTGCCTTATTTAGCGAAATTTGACATTGAGATTTATTGAAACTACACAGAGGTCTTTTTAGATATGCTTAATTATCATATTGAATGTAAGCGTGCATGAATATTAGCATCTTCCTTTATAGACATGAATAATAGTTCTTGCGAAATTTAGAATCAGACTAAAGGAAATAAAAACACATCAATTTAGAATTTTATTTGTCCTGACTTTCATAAATTTTTTTGATGAACTTTAATCTTTCGGTCAAGAAAGTTTTCAATTATTTGCAACATTCAACCCCTTTTTTGAATCCATCATTTCTCTCCAGTGACTGATAGAACCACCGGAAAAATTTGCTAGATCTTTTATCCCAGAATTTGAAATGACATCATGAGTGCGTGAATCTATAACAATTATATTGGGTATCCCATGCCTTCTATTCACATTCAGTGGTTTTGCTTCATTTGCACTGCATGTTTTAAAATGTCGCTTCAACTCTGTTCCTTCTAAAGAATTGAATGGTATCCTTATCCAATTTGAGTTACCATATTTTTGTGCTTCTATCTCGTTTATGTCAGATGAGACGTAAACAATGGCTATTTCCGCTTTCTTTCTTTTTGATGATGACGCGAATTCTCGTCCCACTGGTTTTAAGACCCCATCATGTGAGTCAGGAAAAGTTTGCTTAAGTTGATCCGTAATTGGAGTTGACATAGGGCACCATGAAGCAGCAAAGTAAAGCAAGATAATCTCTGCATTCGAAAGTGCATGTTGGAGTGAAGCATATGATGCTAGCTGCAACAGAGGTGCATCTACAAGTGCAGCTGAAGTGCGTTTATCATCATTTACATATTCAGCAGAGAGGAAGGGCTGCAAACGAAATTGAAAGATCACTGTTAACACCAAGAACACAAGTAGAATAGACATACTTTTTATGGATCTCATTGTTTCTTTCAGATTTCTTCCAAGATATGTGCGATTAGATAATTTTGTGTGCTTAGCAATTGGGGCATTCCAAAGATCTGAAATCTACGTATAAAAACTGTGTTGTACAAAGTAAATGTCTATGATTTATGGATTTTTTTGATCTTGTACCTAATATGATTAAAGATGTTCTTGATCTCAACGACACAAGTTTTATATGTCCTACATGATGAGTTTGGTCTCCCTCTTAAAATCAATGTGGCGTCTTTGCTTGAACTTAAAAATTAAAAAAGGCTGATACTAAATGGTAAGAAGAAATCATCTCCATCTAAATCATTCCTTTTATCCAACACGCTTCTCTTGATGAGCCCTTCCTTGCCATTTGTTTCAATAAAAGCATGACATTCTCAACGCTGCAAAAGCGAAAAGTTCGTCTCTAATCATTTATATGTGTCATACTTTAGGAGTTGTATTGAGATCCTAATCTATATCCTCGTGCATTGACTTTTTGTCAGATTTATTTTGTATTTATCTATATACTTTTGCACTGTTTTGCTGCATTTGTACAAAACCTTCAATATGCCCAAATCTGTCGTAATTGTTTTATATTTGTTGTCCTACTACTTTAAAGCTCACATTGAAATGCATTTTTTTGGATAATTATTTGAATGCATAAGATGAAAGTAGAATTTTAAGCAAATCATTGGAACTGTTGGAAATTGATTATCGATGAAGATGTGCTCTTATAATATGGAAGGCATATTCCAAAATAAACTAGAACTAATTGTGCTGTGTATTATTCTGAAAAATAATGAAGATAAGCATCTCCGTATTTTTTGCACATAAAATTTAAATATGAAGCACAATTGAAAAGATATGCTCCTTTTAGGACTTACGGAAAAATATACAAAATTGCCACTAATTCTCTATATAGTTATACAAAATTTGTATATTTTTCAAATAGTACCTCAGTATTTTTACCTGATATTATCGTGTTGTTTCAAAGTACGATTTGAAAAATATACAAATTATTGTATATTTTTCGACGTACTACATTCATTAAAGAAGTACCACTAATTACGTACACAAATGTATGTCATTCCATACTGGTTGCAATTGATTATCTCACCAACAATTTTGCGTGGAATTGTTTTAAGATAACCTCATGCTTATAAATTGAAACAAAATAAATTGCAATTGACTTGG
>Ga0209092_10004827_pt1 | contig 11071 bp, 10 predicted proteins | sample FraStrMetagenome_FD_187446 | JGI IMG/M metagenome (GOLD analysis project Ga0209092, IMG submission 187446) | Marine eukaryotic phytoplankton communities from Arctic Ocean - Fram Strait ARC3M Metagenome (SPAdes) (version 2) | ecosystem: Environmental > Aquatic > Marine > Oceanic | place: Fram... | reverse complement strand
ATACCAGATCTGGTACCAAATTTGGTACCAGATCTGGTACCAGTTCTGAGGGTCAAAATCGATACAAGTTGAGGGGTCAAGTTCACGGTCAAGATCATGTCTCCATGACATTACACACGAACAGCCACGATTAACACTGAACTGAAATTGTTCGAGCATCAACTGATATCACACCTAAAAAACTGAGGCGTGCTTTGAAATATTTTTAAGGTGGGACAAAATTCGCTGGGCCCCACCAACGCACGCTGGAATTCATGACGCAGTTTCGAAAGAAATCAACAAAAACTTGGACCGCGGCCTTAGGCCCCAGGCCGCGGCCCATGTCCCCAGCCCTGGGCCGCGGCCCCAGGCCGCGGCCTTAGGCCGCTGCCTTAGGCCGCGGCCCTAGGCCGCGGCCCTGGGCCGTGGCCTCAGGCCGCGGCCTCAAATGGGATGCGTCCCGTTTGGGGTCGGTGGCCCGCTTCATCGATCTCCCAGCAGCCCATGGGCCCCGACAGGCTGGAAATTTCAAGCTGTAAACTTGGACCTCGAGCTGGGAACTTCGAGCTGGGAACTTCGAGCTGTGCACTCCGACCTGGAAACTTGGACCTCGAGCTGGGAACTTCGAGCTGGGCACTTAAAGCTGGGAACTTAAGGCTGCGAACTAAACGCTGAGCAATTCAAGCTGGGAACTTCAAGCTGGGAACATCAAGCTGGAAATCTGAAGCTAGGGACTCAACGCTGGGAATTTCAATCGGGAGGCGCCAAAAGCGAAAACAAGAACCATGTTCAAGGCCATGTATCCAGGGCTGTGGTTCCAAGACCTGGCTCACAGAGTCAACACCCAACAAAAACAATTGAAAAAACAAAGCACTCGAGACCTCGCCTGAGGCTGTTCACGCCACGCTGCTTTCAAATCGGATGTAGGGGCATCGAAGTTTCCTAATGTTTTTTTAATTTGAGGGTGTGAACTCGATGTGTAAAGGTATGAACTTAAACCTGCGGCAACAGTCGCTGGACTTTCCTCCTGGTCAAATCTCATTGTATCTTCGCTAGCTTTCGAATAAATTTCCCGTCGGCGGGTTTTTTACTTTTCTGATCTCTTGGAGCATTGTGTGTGTGTGTGTGTGTGTGTGTGTGTGTGTGTGTGTGTGTGTGTGCGAGCCACGGAAGCAACAGCAGATACGAACCAAGGCCTTGAGGCCTGGATGCATCATGACCTCCATGTTCCGAGGCGTGGAAGCCTCGAAGCGCCAGGCATTGGCCTCTGGTATTCATCCGAAGCCTTGGATCCAATGCATCTATCCAAAGCCTTGAATCCAATGCATCGAATCTTCCGCATATTCAAATTCAATTGATTGACATCAGGATTCTTGGTGGGGCACGCGAAGCGTTTTCATTGTTAATGGCACGCTCACCGCACTATTTTGCATTATCTGGGTTGTCTGTGCGTGTCGACTACGAGCTGCCCTCACGTCGATCGCATCAACCTCGTGAATCACACAGCCCGACATTGAACAATCTGGTTTCACGTCAAACTGAAAACAAATACATCGGTCCAAACAAATCCAACCCAACGCAAATCTATCCAACTCAATCCAAATCAATGCAAATCTGTCTAAATCGGCCCAACCCGATACCAATCGGTCCAAATCGGTCCAATGCAGTTCAACCCAACACAAATCCATCCAAATCTTTCAAAATTCATGCAAATCGTTCCAAATTAGCCCAACCCAATGAAAATTTGTCCAAATCACTCCAACCCAACAAAAATCTATCCAAATCGATCCAAATCATTCCAAATCTATCCGAATCGGTCCAAATCACTCCAAATCTATACAACTCGATCAAAATTACTCCAAATCAATGCAAATCGACCAGACTCACTCAGAATCTATCCAAATCGATGCACATCACTCCAAATCGATGCAAATTGATCAGAATCACTCAAAATCCATCCAAATCGAGCCGAATCAATCCAAATCAATGCAAATCAATCCAAATCACTCCACATCAATTTAAATCTATCCAAACCATTCCAAATCTATCCAAATCGATCCAAATCACTTCAAATCAATGCAAAAATATCCAAATCACTCCAAATCTATCCCAATCGATCCAAAGCAGTGCGCTCAAAAAAAACGAAATTCGCTGACCCTCCGTCCCCAGCTAATTGTGAAAAGCAGTTCAGAAAAGAACGTATTAATGTTTGAAATCGATTAACATTGTTTTCGTATGTGAGGGAATGCACATGTGAGAGCAACCCATCCAAACCCTCCAAATGCCAACCTCGCTTGATGCGGACCAGCTCACCTTTGATCTGCGGGACGCTGACTCGTCGATCGAGAAACGACTTCCCAACGCCCCAAAAGTAAAGCCCATTTATGAAGTCTTTGCCAATCTGCGTGTTAGCGGTGCGCGCGCTGCGTTGTTGCCACGCGTCCTTGACGAATTTCCGGTCGGAATCCTGCATCTTGTAGCCGTCAACGGCTTTATGCGAGGGCGCATCAATGTCAGCAAGGAACGAGAGGAATTCCTTGTTGGCTGGATCTGTCTCGTCCTTCATGTCGCCTACCAGGATGCCTGGCAGGACTGGGTACGCCTCAACACGAACCGCTGCTTGATTCTCGCCATCGCCTGCGTCAGCACCGCCCTCGGCACTGCTGGCGTCGGCATCCTCTGCAGCTGGCGATGCAGCGGGAACAGACGCCGCAGCAGCAGCACCAGTGCTGACGACGTCATCGATGGGCGCGTCGGCGTGCGTTGGGTCGTCAAGGATCGCTAGCGCGTGCTCGGTGAGACCGATCATCTCGCCGTTCGGGATCCACTCCAGCTCGATGTCGCTGGGCTCGCCTTTTTTTTTACGAAACCATGCGGGACTGAAATAAAAGGTGAAGGAGGGAGGGTGTATACATATTATGCATTGCGGAAACAACGCAAAGCTATGCTTGAGCCAAAAAAAAATAAAGCTTCGCCTGCATCTTCGATCTGCGCATTCACCAAGCGCTCTTGCTGCTCATCCTCGACCAGCTGCAAAATTTTATCTGCCTCGGCGTCACCGACACCTCGCAGTCTGCCACGTAGGTCGCCATCGGCCCCGATTGGCCATGGCACAGGATCCCCCATGACAGATTTATACAATCGCTCTGCCATGATGGCATGCTCTTTCGGCCCTTTCAGAATGTAATGGTTTTTCATTACTTGATTTGAATGCGGGTCGACAGCCTTCAGCACCTCCAGCAATTTCTCTTCTGGTCGATCCATTAGTGAGGTATGAAACCATTTGCGGAGCAGGTTGACGGTGGGATGTTGCTCCGCGGCGAAGAAAAAAAATTTGCTGAATGCGCCCAGGAGGTACGGGACGTTGATGACAACGTCCGCGGTATTCGGTTGGGCGAAAAAATAATGCTGTTGTCCTGGGCCACGAGGCAAGGAATCATACGCCAGCATCGATTCGCGGGTGCCTGCGAAGACGACCTTCCCGAGCGTACCGTAGACGCGGAAGGTTTTATGCTTGTCGGTCGTGATCCACCACTTGTTTTTGGCGATCTCGGTACGATACTGATCGCGCTCGAGGTGCTCCCACTCCTTCTTCCGTCCCAGGTAACCATTCATCGCGACGATGCCGACGATGCAAACATTTGCACTCTGCCGCACCTTGGGGGTTGTCTCCCCTGCGGTGGTCGCATGCGCGACCAGGTGCTGGAGAACGCACATCGCGTTGTGCACTGCATCCTTCATCTCACGGGGCGTCGGAAGTTTCTCGCAGCGCAATCGGTCAATCTGCATGCGGACCATCTTCCGCACTTTAGAATTTTTATTGATGTGCTTCTGGATGCCCTCCTTGAGCGATTCCCTGAGGCGCTCGATCATCGGCTTGTATTTGTACATCGTCGTTGTCGGATCGACCAGTGCGCGAATTTCGATGCAATTGAGCATGAACCCGAGGTACATGCACAATGCCTTCACCAGCCGATCTGGGTACGTGACCTTCTTGAGGTTCATCATCGGCAGCGCGAACACGATGAGGATGGTGTCGCGGAGAAACGCCGATGCAAACAAACGTGGATCCATCGCGGCTTCATCTGTATTCACAGCTCCAGTGTCGCCGTCGTCGACGATGAGCATGTGAAAAAAACGCCGCATGTACAGCAAGTGGTTCTTGTAGACGTGCGATGTCGGGTTCATGAAACGTTTTTGTTGCAGGTGATCCGCGAAGGCTGTGAGAGGAACGTCTGCGCATCCGCCAGGCCACGTATTCCTGCTCACGTCCTCATTCGCCGCGTCCGCAAAATAACTGTAGTACACGTCCTTGATGTGGACAGCAGGAAGTTCGGCCGCGACCAGCGTGGCAGGCGCGGACAACGGAAGCGGCTGGGCGGCAGGACGACTCGCGCCACCCGCCGCCGCGGCTGGCTGTGCATGCGCGACGGTCAGCTCGGGCGCTGGCGACGCGTCCGCGATGGCGAGCTGCCGCGCTTTTTTTATTTTGAGCGGCTGGACTTGATGCGGAACCACTGGTGTCCCATCCATGCTGCACAGCACCATGCAATCCATGCGATGCCACACGGTACCGTCAGTCGCGGGGCGCTTGTAGGGCCGCCTGACACGTTGGTTGATGGACTCCCTTCCCATTCTGTAGAATGCTGTATGCCGCCAGCGGTCCATAGGGCAATCGGTCTTGTGCGTTAAACACATGTGTTCAAAATATTGACCCCATTCTCTCAGAATTTTGGTTTTGGTCCCGTCGCAAACCCAGCATTGTATCCCAGAGTTGATATCCGTGCCATCGGTGTACTCAGGCATCTTGTTGCCTAGGGTGAGTATGCAGAAAGTGATGCCGCCGCACGGGCGGAACCAGAAACGAACAAGGTCCTAAAATATTCAAAAAAAAAATAAAAATAAACATAAATCATGCAGCAACCAATGGGTTGCAGCACATGCACTGGGGCCATATCCGTGACCACCATGACATCGGATGTTAAAAGGATTGTCGGGTCGGTCTTGGATGCCAAGTCGGAGGCCCTAAAAAGGGCCTCCATGTAGCCGTGTAGTCGGAGGCCCTAAAAGGGCCTCCGTGTATACGTGTAGAAACATACTCAGAACATCCGTGCAGGGGCCCAAGCCTTTTTTTTTTTTTTAATCTCTGACTTTCCGCATCCCCACCCCCGTATGTGCCGTTCGCGGCCACAATTTGATGTCCCTCGCCACCCTCATCACTACGCATAGCGGGGGGTGGATGCGCGGCCCTGTGGTCATCCGATCTGTCCGAAGACTCGTCATCCACTTGGTCATCTTGACGCTCACCATCTGCGGGTTGAACGCCCGCGTCTGAATCATGTCCGCACGGATCATTTGTATCGTCTGAAGGGTATACCTTTTTTTAAACGTTTCCCAAGCGAGGTTTTTTTTCAAATTGCTTTTAACCGATCTCAAGTTGGTGCCCGTCCATGGAAGCCTGCTCCGTCATTTATTACATTTTTGTTGGGTCGATTCTGTTCGATGTTGGTCCGATGTTGGTTCGATTTTGGTGCGATTTTTGTTCGATGCTGGTCAGATGTGTGTGTGATTTTGTTGCGATGCTGGTTCGATTTTGGTGCGATTTTGATGCGGTGTTTGTTCGATGTTGGTGCGATTTTTGTTCGATGCTGGTTCGAATAATCTTGGCTCAAGCCCAAAAAGGGCATTTATGGGATCAATTTGGGCGTCGCGCCCAAGTCGATTTTGGTTCGATTTTGGTGCGATGTTGGTTCGATTTTGGTCAGATTTTTGTTCGATGTTGGTTCGATTTTGGTTCGATTTTAATTCAAGTTTGGTTCGATTTTTACTTCGATTTTGGTTCGATTTTTGTTTAAGTTTGGTTTGATTTTGGTTCGATGTTGGTTCGTTGTTGGCTCGATTTTGCTTCGATTTTGGTTCGATCGTGGTTTGTTTTTTGTTCGATTTCGGTTCTGTTTTTGTTCGGTTTTGGTTCGACGTTGGTTTGTTTCTGATGTTTGTTCGATTTTGATTCGATTTTGGTTCGATTTTGGTTCGATGTTGGTTCGAGTTTGGTTAAAGTTTTGTTCGAATTTGGTTCGATTCTGGTTCGAGTTTGGACCAGTTTCCGTAGACTGGACTAAACCAAAATCGAACCAAAATCGAACCAAAATCAAAACAAAATCAAACCAATATTGAACAAAAAACGAAGCAAACTTACACCAGATATTGGAAAAGCCGTCCAAACACTGTCAACAAAATGACGGAACATGCTTCCATGGAAGGGCACCAAATCTCAATCCCCATGTGTAAAGTTATGTGACCAGCTGGAGATCAGGTGTAAAGTTATGGGACCCATCTGGGATCCAGGTGGTACCAGATCTGGTACCATTCTGGTACCAGATATGGTACCAGATCTGGTACCAGATCTGGCTCCAGCTCAAGACTCTGGTACCATATCTGGTACCAGATCTGGTACCATATACCAGATCTGGTACCATTCTGGTACCATATATGGTACCAGATCTGGTAGCGGATCTGGTTCCAACTCGGGAGTCTGGTACCAGATCTCGCACCAGATTTGGTACCAAAAGTGATCAGATCTGGTACATCTGGTACCAGATCTGGTTCCAGCTCAAGAGTCTGGTACCAGATCTGGTACCAAATCTGGTACCAGATCTGGTACCATATCTGGTACCAGATTCCCGAGCTGGAACCAGATCTGGTACCAGATCTGGTACCATATCTGGTACCAGAATGATACCAGATCTGGTACCAAATTTGGTACCAGATCTGGTACCAGTTCTGAGGGTCAAAATCGATACAAGTTGAGGGGTCAAGTTCACGGTCAAGATCATGTCTCCATGACATTACACACGAACAGCCAAGATTAACACTGAACTGAAATTGTTCGAGCATCAACTGATATCACACCTAAAAAAACTGAGGCGTGCTTTGAAATATTTTTAATGTGGGATTCAAGGGCCTGGATGCGGGGCCTCGGATCCATGGCCTCGGATTCAAGGCCCTGGATCCAAGGCCGTGGATCCGAGGGCCTGGATCCGAGGCATCGGATCCATGGCCTTGGATCTAGCGCCATGTATCCAAGTCCGTGGATCCAATGGCATGGATCCGATGCCTCGACATGGCCATGGATCAAGGGCCTTGGATTCAAGGCATTGGATTAACATTGGACTTAAGGTTATCTAGCGATTGTGTTATGAGCGAGCTATTAGCGCGATCAGGTGATAGTGCAGCTACGTGTATTATGCAAGTGAAATAACATGTGTTGTCATGTGCCATGGCCCAGGGCCATGATTCAGCGTCATTGCCCAGAGCCATCCATAGCCGAGGTGACGCTGAGCTGGCTCAGGGTGACCCTGAGCTGGCTCATGGTGATCCTGAGCCGGCCCAGGGCCGCGGCCCAGGGCCGCGGCCCAGGACCGCGGCCCATCCCAAATCGAAACAAAACCAAACCAAAATCGAACCAAAAGGATAGTTTTTGACTTCATCCAGATGTAATGTTTACTTCATCCAGGGATCGTTTTTCACTTCACCCAGGGGTAAATTTAACTTCATCCATGGATCGTTTTTGACTTCACCCAGGGGCAAGTTTTACTTCATCCAGGGATAGTTTTTCACTTGTGCTTCAGACGTATCCTAAGAATTTGAACGCGTTCAAATTGTACGTCTCGCACCCAGGGGTAAATTTAACATCATCCATGGATCGTTTTTGACTCCATCCAGGTGTAATTTTACTTCATCCAGGGATCGTTTTTCACTTCATCCAGGGGTAACTTTAACCTCATACATGGTTCAAAGTACCAATGGATGGTGTCAAACGCGGTCCATGGATGAGGCCAAAATTGATCCTTGATGAAGTCAAAAACTATCCCTGGACGACGTCAAAATTACACATGGCTGAATTAAAAAACGATCACGTCGGAGCCAAACCTCGTCCCCAGGGGGAGCCAAAACTGGTCCCCAGACCGATCAAAAAACTTATTCGCTGGGCCTCCAATTCGCTGGGCCTCGCTTGGGATTCGCTGGGCCTCATACCGCTGCTTCGTCTGCGTCTAAATCATGTCCGCACGGATCATTTGTATCGTCTGACGGGTATACCTTTTTTTAAACGTTTCCCAAGCGAGGTTTTTTTTTCAAATTGCTTTTAACCGATCTCAAGTTGGTGCCCTTCCATGGAAGCCTGCCCCGTCATTTATCACATTTTGGTTGGGTCGATTCTCTTCGATTTTGGTCCGATGTTGGTTAGATTTTGGTGCGATTTTTGTTCGATGTTTGTCAGATTTTTGTGTGAGTTTGTTGCGATGCTGGTTCGATTTTGGTGCGATTTTGATGCTGTGTTTGTTCGATGTTGGTGCGATTTTTGTTCGATGCTGGTTCGAATAATCTTGGCTCAAGCCCAAAAGGGGCATTTATGGGATCAATTTGGGCGTCGCGCCCAAGTCGAGTTTGGTTCGATTTTGGTGCGATGTTGGTTCGATTTTGGTCAGATGTTTGTTCGATTTTAATTCGAGTCTGGTTAGATTTTTACTTCGATTTTGGTTAGATTTTTGTTTAAGTTTGGTTTGATTTTGGTTCGATGTTGGTCCGTTGTTGGCTCGATTTTGCTTCGATTTTGGTTCGATCGTGGTTAGATTGTTGTTCGATTTCGGTTCTGTTTTTGTTCGGTTTTGGTTCGACGTTGGCTTGTTTTTTTGATGTTTGTTCGATTAGATTTTGGTTCGATTTTGGTTCGATGTTGGTTCGAGTTTGGTTAGAGTTTGGTTCGATTTTGGTTCGATTCTGGTTCGAGTTTGGACAAGTTTCCGTAGACTGGACTAAACCAAAATCGAACCAAAATCGAACCAAAATCAAAACAAAATCAGACCAATATTGAACAAAAAACGAAGCAAACTTACACCAGATATTGGAAAAGCCGTCCAAACACTGTCAACAAAATGACGGAACATTCTTCCATGTAAGGGCACCAAATCTCAATCCCCATGTGTAAAGTTATGTGACCAGCTGGAGCTCAGGTGTAAAGTTATGGGACCCATCTGGAACCCAGGTGGTACCAGATCTGGTACCATTCTGGTACCAGATATTGTACCAGATCTGGTACCATATCTGGCTCCAGCTCAAAACTCTGGTACCATATCTGGTACCAGATCTGGTACCAGATACCAGATCAGGTACCATTCTGGTACCATATATGGTACCAGATCTGGTAGCGGATCTGGTTCCATCTCGGGAGTCTGGTACCAGATCTCGCACCAGATTTGGTACAAAAAGTGACCAGATCTGGAACCATCTGGTACCAGATCTGGTTCCTGGTACCAGATCTGGTACCATATCTGGTACCAGATTCCCGAGCTGGAGCCAGATCTGGTACCAGATCTGGTACCATCATGTCTCCATGACATTACACACGAACAGCCAAGATTAACACTGAACTGAAATTGTTCGAGCATCAACTGATATCACATCTAAAAAAACTGAGGCGTGCTTTGAAATATTTTTAAGGTGGGACAAAATTCGCTGGGCCTCCAATTCGCTGGGCCTCGCTTGGGATTCGCTGGGCCTCATACCCTTGCTGCGTCAGCGTCACTTGCAGATACCTGCTCGCGCACAGAATGAAATTTAAAGGGATGCGCTGTAACAAAAAAACATGTGGGACACCGTGGCGGCTCTGGCAAGGGACCCGTGGGAAACCGTGGCGGCTTTGGCAAAGGACCCATGGGGAACCACGCGCGATCTGGCAAGAGACATTTGAGAAACAGTGGGTAGTTGGGTGGGTAGTTGGAAGGTAGTTGGGTGGGTAGTTGGAAGGTAGTTGGGTGGGTAGTTGGAAGGTAATTGGGTGGGTAGTTGGGTGGGTAGTTGGAAGGTAGTTGGGTGGGTAGTTGGGTGGGTAGTTGGAAGGTAGTTGGGTGGGTAGTTGGAAGGTAGTTGGGTGGGTAGTTGGAAGGTAATTGGGTGTGTAGTTGGGTGGAAGGTATTCGGGTGGGTAGTTGGTAAGCACGACAAAATACCAATCGATCGACTGCCTCTGGCATGGTGAGCTGGCGGGGTGGTTGGTACGGCGCAGGTGGTGTGACAATTGGAGAGGGTGGTGATGGAAGCCCCAGCGTCTCTGGAATCGTGCGGTCTCGCATCTACACTCCACGAGTGCTTGATGCAAATAACTACGAGTGTGGCAAGAAAAACACAGCGGCTACACGGTGCGCCGTGCTTCCAGCACAGAGGCGTCTCGATTTCCGGCTGGAACCAAAACTGGTGCCCATACGGGCCCCCAGACGGGTCCAAAATTAATCCACAGTTGGAGCCAAACCTAATCCCGAGACTGAGCCAAAACTGGTGCCAAAACGGATCCAAAACTGATCCCCAGATGGAGCCAAAACTGGTGCCCACACAGAGCCAACACTGGTCCCCAGACGGATCCAAAACTGGTCTACAGTTGGAGCCAATACTTGTACCCAGACGGTACACTTACACGTACACTTACACCCACACCTACACTTACCCTTGCATTTACATTCACACTTACACTCACACTGACACTCACACTTACACTCACACTTACACTCACACTTACACCCACCATCACACTTACACTTACACTTACACTCACACTTACATTCACACTTACACTTACACTTACACTTACATTCACACTTACACTCACACTCACACGTACACCTACACGTACACTCACAATTACGTTCACACTGACACTTACACTTACACTTACACCTTACACTTACACTTACACCTCACACTTACACTTACACCCAAGGCCCTGGATCTAAGTCAGTGGTTCCAGGGCATCAGATCTGGTGACGGATCTGGTACCAGATTGAATACCTGACGCAAAGTAGAGATCAGGCGAAACCACGAAAGACGCAAAGTAGACATCGGCAGAAATCACGAAAGACGCAAAGTAGAGATCGGGAGAAACCACGACAGACGCAAAGTAGAGATCGGGAGAAACTGCGAAAGACGCAAAGTAGAGATCAGGAGAAACTCAGAGAAACCATTACCAGTACCACCACCATTACCACCACCACCACCACCACCACCACCACCACCACCACCACAACCAATACCACCCCCA